>Ga0335070_10006323_pt1 | contig 13948 bp, 11 predicted proteins | sample Lox_Sample_13_FD_206722 | JGI IMG/M metagenome (GOLD analysis project Ga0335070, IMG submission 206722) | Soil microbial communities from Loxahatchee National Wildlife Refuge, Florida, United States - Lox_Sample_1.3 | ecosystem: Environmental > Terrestrial > Soil > Wetlands | place: USA... | reverse complement strand
CTCCCCTGTCGGAGGGCTTTTATTTTGTGGAGGTTGGGATACCAAACTTTTCGGGTTTTGTTATGGGCATGGCTGACGTTATGACCGAAGACCGGCCCCTTCCCGCAGATGTCACAAACCTTTGCCATGATCGAACCTCAAGCTTAATTTTTAATCAAATTAACCCAACTTTTGGAAAATTGCAAGAAAAGTCTGAAAAAAAATCGAACATCTTTCTGTTAATTCACTGACTGATAGTAGACCACCTTTCTTCTTTCAACAGGAAACCTCAGGGAAATAAAAGTCTTGGACTTCTTTTCATCCGCTTCAATTTTCATCGTCCCTCGATTACGTTCAACTACCTCTTTCACAAAACGGAGGATGAGATACAGCGGCTCTCCCTTTTGGAGTGTCGTTCTCCCGGCTCCTGGGTCTGTTGGTTTTCTGTAACCCATGAAACCCAACGAAATCTCAATGTACCGGCCATCCTTTTTGATCAAATCCGGACCTTCCTCCTCCTTTTCCAGAGCAAGAGACCGTGTGTAAAGGCCCATGCTTAAATTAGGAGAGACGTTGGCCAAGGCATAATCGAGAATAGAACTAAAGATGTATCTTAACTGTTCATCCGGAACAATCGTTTCAGGCAGGCCCTTCTCAAGTTTCTTGAATAGTTTGATCCCCTTCCCTTCAAACTTAGACTGGTGTTTCCTTAACTCTTCTTCGATAAGACGGTGAACCGTATCGGTTTTCTGAATAGGGTTGTTAAGCTTAATGTAATTCGCAAGCCCATTCAGCACCATATCGATCTTCTCAATGTCCTCGGTGATAGCCCGATAAAAATACTCTCCAAAATCCTTATCACTAAACTTGTCCCGGGAAAGTTGCGTATAATTTCTGATCGACCCGAGGGTGTTTTTGATACGCTCGATTAACTCGATAAATAGAGGGGTGATGAATAATTCATTTTGTTCGTTTGACAGGAAATCCAATTTGGATTTTAGTGACGCTATTCCCTCTTTAACTGAAGCGGAGGCAAAAGATCTTCTATCGTTTTCGATATCAAAGAAAGACCTTTCCATCGATCGTCACATCCTTCGTGATAAAATTGATTCGGTACGCAAATACATAGATATTATATAGGAAGTTAACAAAAAACTCAACATTTAAATTACGATTTGAGGGCATAACTCATCAAAAAATCTACTCTTTTCTTAACACGATTTACCATTTATTAACAATATTTGACATTTGATCCCGACGGGCATATCCTGATTAAAGAGTGCGATATGCTTCGGTGCTAAAGAAAGGAGATGAAATTCTATGATTTCGCGTTTTCGAAGAGACTCCATGGGAATGTTCCGAATGATCTTCTGTGTACTGTTGGTTCTAGCAATTTCTTTAACGTTGTCCTGCCGAGTTCCTGGAGGAGGGCCGGTTTATCTATCAAGAATTGAGGGACCATGGTTATTCAGTGCCAATAATTTTCCAGGGAGGCTTGAGTTCCACTGGACCGGAAATGCATGGACCGGCCAAATGTTCTTTAATAACCTTGGCCATTGGGAGCAATTGACGGACATTATCTTCGATCCCCACACCGGGCAGCTTCAATTCCACCGCATATCTGTCAACCAGCTATACTCCGGCACCCTATCGGGTAACCGAATTGTGGGCACGTTTGGGTATGGCACACCCGGAGGCTTTCATTGGGAGGCGTGGCGACAGTAACAAGAGTTGGCTTTAGTATAAATCCTTTGTGACCGTCTCTAAGCAACAATAGTCGTCTATTCCCTAAAGGCGGTCATGTGCTCAACCAGTAGGTCTCCCCGTTCAAAGCGTTCGATGGAAAGCGAAGAGATGTCGGCCGTGGTTGTCCCCCCATCTACAATCAACTCTGCTATCACTTTTCCCACGGAAGGACTATGCTGGAATCCATGCCCGCTGAACCCATTGGCGAGTATGAACCCCTCAACCTCAGGAACCTTCCCAAGAATAGCATGATGATCCGGAGTCATCTCGTAAAGCCCTGCCCATCCACGCGCAATACGGGCTGCTTCGAGAACCGGCACTCGATACATTGCTTTCTCAGACGCATCGGTCATCGCATCGTAATCGACGCCAAGATTAAAGCTTGGCTCGAGGTCTAACCGACCTGAGAGGAGAAGCCCCTCTCCTTCCTGACGAAAATACCACCCTCGGTGAAAATCTATGGTCAGAGGAGTGGGAGAGTCGATGAGATGGAAAGGAGCCGTAATAAAAATTTGCCTCCTTAAGGGCTTGATAGGGATTTTGACATTCACCATCTCTCCAATCGATCCAGCATAAGGTCCTCCTGCGTTAATAACCATTGAGGTAGAGATTTCCCAGTCCTTTGTTCTAACTCCCTCGATCTTCCCTTTCACCGACAAGATTTGCATGACCTCCGTTCTTTCGTAGATCTTTACCCCAGCTCTTCTGGCCCCAATCGCAAACCCCGTGAGAACCTCGTTGGGACCTGCATATCCATCCCAAGAGCAGAATGTCCCTTCAAGAATATCATTGGTTTTGAGATAAGGCCAACGTGCTCTGATTTCATCAGGAGTCAAAACCTCAACAGGAATATTAAATTTTTTATGAAGTTCTCTGTTTTTGCGGAAGATATTCCTTTCCTCAGGCGTCGACGCCAAAAAGAGGTACCCTATCCTTTTAAATTCCGGGTCGACTTCAAATTCTTCTTTGAATTGTTCGAAGACCTTTAATGACTCAAGAGAAAAACGAATATTAATCTCTGTTGAAAATTGGGTTCGAATTCCCCCGACACATCGGCTCGTGGAACCTTCCCCCAATTGTCCTTTTTCCAAAAGAACAATCCTTCCCGCTTTTTTAAGAGCAAGATAGTAGGCGATGCTCAGGCCAATAATACCTCCACCAATGATGACCACATCCGCCGTTTTTCCCATGGAAGTTTTACAGTTAGGTTGAATACGTTTATCGGCTTGAACGATTCGGCATTCTCTCTTAACGTTTCATCTTTCTTTTAACGATATTCAGCAAGAACAGCATCTCCTCATTCTTCATCCAATAAGAACTTGCAAGATAGACCCCAAGGCCGCCAACAATTCCGGCCCCTAGGAGAAAAAGTTTTTTGATTGTATTCCCGGACACAGTCCAGTCCCCGATGGAACAGATCAAATAAGCCACTCCTCCCATAATAAGACCGCATAATAAAGTTCTCAGGAGCGATTTGATGTTTCTTGCTACATCTAACCCGCCCAATCTATGATTCAACTTGCGGTAAAGAAGAAAGAGGTTCAGCATAGAAGAAAGGCTGGTTGCTAAGGCTAAGCCTGCATGTTTCAGAGGATATATAAAAATACAAATAAGTACCACATTTGCCCCCAGGCAGACGAGACCGATCTTGAGCGGAGTCTTGGTATCCTGAAGGGAATAAAAAGCCGGGGCGAGAACTCTGACTCCTCCAATCGCCCATAGTCCGAAAGAGTAGCATAGAAGAGCTTTCGCTGTCATCTTCGTTGCAAAATAATCAAACTCTCCCCTTTGCAGAAGCAGATTAAGGATAGGGGTTCTTAAGGAAATAAGACCCACCATCGCCGGGATGCAAACAAAAGAACCCAGGCGAAAGGCAAAGGAAACTGTCTCTTTAAATTCTTCAGTCTTCCCTTGAGCAACCAGTGATGAAAAACTTGGAAGCGCTGCAGTCCCGATTGCAATAACGAAAATTCCCAATGGAAACTCCATGAGTCGATCTGCATAATAGAGATAAGAGACGCTACCTTCGGGAAGAGCTGTGGCAAACATCGTATCGATGAGCACATTGAGCTGATAAACCGCGGTCCCAATGAGGCCCGGGATCATCAAAAGTCCAATTCGCCTAATGGCCGGGTGCCGAAAATTGAGATTGAATCGAAAGTCAACTTTCTTTTTTATCAAAAAAGGAACCTGGAAGAAAAATTGAAGCATTCCCCCCGCCAGGACACCGATCGCCAATGCCACGACTGGTGTTTGAAAATGGTAATAGAATAAAAAAACCGAGACGATGATCGAGACATTAAGGAAAACGGTAGCAAACGCCGGTGCGAAGAAATGTCTGAGGGAATTCAAAATACCCATCGAAAGAGCAAATAACCCAACAAAAAACAGATACGGGAACATAATTCGGTTTAAAGTGACAGCCAGTTGAAATTTTTCTGAGGCAGAGGGCCATGTCCAGGCAAATATTTTGATCAAAATCGGAGAGAAGATAATTCCCAGCGCTGTCAAAACGAACAATAATATCGCCGCAATCGTAAAGGCAATATGTGTGACTTCCCGAGATTCCTTTTCCGTTCGCTGGGTGAGGTATTCCGTATAAACTGGAATAAACGATATGGTCATTGAGCCCTCTCCCACCAACCGCCTCCAAAGATTCGGAATTCGAAAGGCAACGAAAAAAGCGTCAGTTGCCATTGCTGCCCCAAAAAAATAGGCAACAACCATGTCCCTGAGGAAGCCGGAAATCCGGCTCAGCAGCGTCCCGGCCCCAATAAGAGTGGCAGCTTTTGTGATTTTATGGTTCTCAGACATATAGGAAACTTTGATTGCACAAATTCCAAAAAAAAGATTACACGGACTTGACCCGAAGGTCGAAGGAATTCTTCATCTGGGTAATCGCATTTTGTAATCACCGTAATCAGATTCTAACTTGACACACGCTATCCCAAAATGTTAAAAAAATCAATGATCCCTTGCCGTTCCGGTGAGGGCAAGAAAGGAGGTCAATTTTGGCGACCCATTTATCGGCCATTAAAAGGGCAAGACAAAATGAAAAAAGGAGACTTCGAAACCTGAATATCAGGTCTACCGTGAGGTCTTCCGTAAAGAAAGTGAGAACTGCCGTTGAGAAAAAAGATGTTGAGGGCGCCCGAAAAGCCTTGCTGAGCGCAATCTCTCTAATTCAGAAAGCTCACACCAAGGGTGTCTTTCATGGAAATACTTCTGCCAGAAAAATCTCCCGGCTGACCCGGGAAGTGAACGCACTTAAAACGCCAAGCGCTTAATCCCGCCAATCAAATGCCTCCCTGCTCGCCAGTAGGCAGGCTTCTCTCAAGTTGAACCGACTTTTCTAAAAGGGGGAGCAGGGCGATGAGCAGGCCGGCAGAGGTCAATGACCAACTTTTCCATTAAGAGATCCTTCGGCCCACCACTCCTCTTAATGGCTAAATCGGTTTGATGGCACCTAAAGATTCCTTCCCGCAGTGAAGCCTCAGAAAAACTCTTTGCCTGCTCCATTAATTTCTTTATATTCCATGGTGACGTTCCTAATTCCTTCGCTAAATCCCCCGCATCCTGTCGCCGAGAACTCATCTGTTTGATCACCAGCATACTCCAGTACTGTTTTGCCATCATACTTAAGAGAAAGGGGATGGGATCGGCAAACTTCGACCCTTCTTGTTCTTTCTTGAAAAAGACGGCTTTCGACTCCAGCGCCTTTTCTAAGATCCCGAGGGCTTTTTCCAGGTTCTGATGGCCAATGGCATCTGTCAAATCGAACACGGTACTGATTTTAACCTCAGTGGTAACTTCTTCTACGTCTGTAAGTTCAATGTTTTGTTTCGCTCCGACCGTTAAAAAAGCCTTTTCCAGGGCATTGTCAAGATCGTAAAGATGATCTCCCACGATTTCGACTAAATACTCGGCTGCTTCATGTGAAAGTGTCTTTCCTTCTTCGGCTATCCTGTCTTTCATCCAGGAGATTAACCCCTGCCCCTTTAACCGAGTGTGTTCTATGACCTTCCCGGTCTTTTCGATCTCCTTCCGGTGCTTCTTCCAAGGACCTATCGTCTGACCCTGGAGGACGAAACAAGTGCTGGGAGAAGGTTTTTTGATGTATTCCATCAGCGAGTCGACCTTCTCTTCATCCATGCGATCTGATTCGCGGACCAGAACAAATCGATGATGAGAAAACATCGGGAGCGTTTGAGCCGTCTGGATGATTTCCTGGCTGCTATGCTCTTCTCCATTGAAGAGATGAAGATTAAATCCTCTTTCTTTCGGAGACAACGTCTGGTTCAGCAGCTTTTGGACCTCCTCTTCAACGAGGTAGTCCTCGGGACCATAAAGAAAATAGACGGGATAGATGGGCTTGTTGGATTTTGTCATTATTCTTTATCGGCAATGCTTCCTAATGACACCATTATTTAAGCTCCAATAACCAAATCTCACTTTTCCAAATAATAACCAATAACCAATTTCCAAATTTCGAAACCAAAAATCCGTATTACGGTTTGGATTTTGGTGACTGGAATTTGGATGTTATTTGATTATTGGTGCTTGGGATTTGGTGCTTGGTTTTTTGGCTACTTTCATATAGATCATATTCTAATAACCGACACTCAATAGGTCCGTTGAAGAAGGTAATTCTTCTGTTTGTCCTCAATCCTACTTTCTTGGCCAGGTCAAGATTGCCGGTAAAGATGTATCCTCTGTATCCTTGGCACTTCTTTTTGAAAAAATCGCCAATCCTTCTATAAGTCCCGTTCAGTTCTTCTATCTCACCCATTCGTTCACCATATTCAGGGTTGAGGATGACCACCTCTCCTCCTTCCGGGACTGGCGTTTCAGAAAAATCACAGACACCGAATTCGATGAGCCGGTCCACACCGGCGGTCATCGCATTCTTCTTTGCCGCTTCAACAGCCTGTTGGCTGATATCCGTGGCAATAATCCTTCCGTTTAACCTGTCCTTCGCTTCCGATCTGACTTTCCGACGGAGAGTCTTCCATGATGATTCATCAAACTCTTTCAGGTGCATAAAACCATAATTGCCTCTCAACAAGCCTGGAGCCCTTCCAAGACCGATCAACGCAGCCTCGATTGCAAGCGTTCCGCTGCCGCACATCGGGTTGATAAAATTTCCATCTCCCTTCCAGCCGGAGGCCAGGACCACAGCTGCTGCAAGCGTCTCTTGCATTGGCGCCTTGAGAGGAATCATTCTGTATCCACGCCTCGAAAGCGGTTCGCCGGAGGTATCGAGAAAAATTTGACAAAGGTTACCCCGCCAGTGGAGATGGATCACAGCTTTGTCCCTTTCAGGGCCGGTATCAGGCCTTCGGCCACGTTTATCCTTGATCCTATCCACCACTGCATCCTTACATTTCACATTCGCAAATCTTGAATCTTTGATCGTTGGGTTGTTGACGGAAGAAGTCACAGAGAAATAGCCATCCTCCGGAATATAATCTTCCCAACTGATTCGTGAGGTCCTTTTATAAAGTTCGTCAGGCGTCTTTGCGGCGAATGACTCCAAAAGAAAAAGAACCCGTTGCCCTGTTCGAATCAGGAGGTTAAGTCTGAGGGTATCTTGCATCGTTCCTTCTGTCTCAACCTCGGCCATCCCCGCAGATAGGACCGGAAACCCCAATGAGATGATCTCCTCTTTTAGAAAAGGCGGGACCCCTTTAGCGCAGGTAATGACAATCTTACTTTTTTTCGTCCAGAAAGACACGAAATACCTCTAACTAATTATTTGTCATGGGTATAACACCCTCGAACCGTGAAAAGAAACTCTTCCTCCTCCTTGACGGGGGAGGATTAAGGTGGGGGTGAACATTTTACGATCCCCCTCACCCACACCCTCTCCCGCCAGGGGAGAGGGAAATGGGGCTTATTTTCTAGCTAACCTACAGTTCTTCCGGAGTAAAAGCCACTACGTCATCGATCCTTTCGACATCCAAAAAAACCATGACCAACCGATCAATACCCAGTGCTATCCCCGATGAGGGTGGCATCTTATCTAATTCAGCCAAAAATTTTTCGGGTAGGGAATAAACGGTTTTGCCAAGGGATTGGCGGTTTTTATTTTCGATCTGGAATCGTTCTCTCTGTTCTGCCGGATTAATTAATTCTGAAAACCCATTGGCCAATTCCAAACCTCCTATGTAAAGTTCAAACCGTTCTGCAACCGCAGGATCCTCCGGTTTCAGCCGAGCCAGCGCCCCGCGCTGAGCCGGGTAATCGTAAAGAAACATCGGTCTTTCTACCCCCAGGTTCGGCTCAATCTCCTGAACCATCGCCTCATCAAAAAGATTTTGCTCCAGCGCTCCTGTCATGGAAATCTTTGTGTAACGGCGGAATGCCTCATCGACAGAGATCCGCTCCCACGGTATGGAAAGATCGACCTCATGGTTTCTAAAAGCAATCTTTTCGCCCAGGCCAATCGCCCTCTTCGCAAATCGTATCAATCCTTCACATTCTTCCATCAACGAACGGTAGTCACCACCCGCTCGATACCACTCCAGAACGCTGAATTCAGGAAGGTGGAGGCTTCCTCGTTCCTTTTCCCTCCAACACCGGCAGATTTGAAAGATCTTCTCATACCCTGCTGCGACCATCCGCTTCATGCAGAGCTCGGGAGAGGTTTGAAGAAACCACATATCGGAAGGGATGGCATCAATATGAGATTCTGGCGCAGGGTTGGGTATTCGGTGAGGGGTTTCTACTTCCAGATAACGTGTCTCGATAAAAAACCGTCTGATCTCTTGTACGATACGTGCCCTCTGTTGAAGGGCTTTCTTACGCTTCACCAGTGACCAGTTTTCCGCCACAAACCTACTCTTTGACCCTTTTTGAAAATTCACCGGTTCTGGTGTCAACGGTGATCAACTCACCTTCCTCGATGAATGGAGGGACACGAAGCACATAGCCGGATTCTAAGGTAGCCGGTTTGAAATCGGCCTTGGAGGTATCTCCTCTCACCCAAGGTTCTGTCTTAATCACCCTGAGATTGACGAAGTTTGGCAACTCAACGCCAATCGCGCTCTCTCTAAACAAGAGGACTTCCACATTCAAATTCTCAATGACAAAGTTTTTGGCATCACCCAAGGATTCCTCGCTGATAACGATCTGTTCGTAGGATTCGTTATCCATGAAGTGATACTGATCCCCTTCTTTATAAAGATATTGCATCGCACGCTCTTCCAAGGAGGCCGGTTCGAATGAATCCCCCTCACGGAACGTTCGATCAATCGTCAATCCCGTGATCATGTTACGCAGCTTGGTTCTGTAAAGTGCCTGACCTTTGCCCGGTTTCGAAAATTCGAAAGCCGTCACGATATAAGGTTCGTTGTCAATAATGACTTTCAATCCCTTTCTCAAGTCAGAAGCGGTGTACATAAGCGATTCATCCTTATCATAATGTGACTCACCCCTCTTCATTCCCCGTAGAGAACGCATATATGCGTTCCCTACAAGCGAGGAAATAGAGGGGGTATCCCTGTTGCCTAAAAATTATAAAAGAAACGGTTTCTGATTCGCCCTGCTACAAGTTTTCCCGTCTCTCGAATGGCAGCCTGTTTATTAGCTTCATTGATAAGACCGCTGGAGGAGGCTCGAAACCATGTGGTCTCGGCAAAACCTTTCTCCTCCCAAAGAACCTTCCCCGCCCGGTCTTTCAGGGTGATATCGAGGATGACATCGGTCTGGTATTCCGTAACGAAACCGGATGCGTTGTAAGAGACCGAAAGGATTCTAAAATACCTAACAACTCCCTCTAAAACGGAACTTGCTTCTGTTCTGCCCACCACATTGACCCTTTGGTCCTGGATGAACTCCGTTAGAAAGGCTTGCGTGAAGGGGATCTCAATTCCCGGCTCAAAGGTCTGATTCTTGAAGGTGGGGATGGCAACAGAATTCAGACCGGGTGGAACATGTGTCTCCTTTCCCACCATCTGGTAACCACAGCCCATCAACAGGATCAGACCGATGATGAGCAACATCTTTTTCACAAGAAACATTGAAATCTCTCTCTGGGATACCTAATCCCTCTTGTTCAACAAACAATATTGACCAATTTCTTAGGTACGAGGATCACTCTTTTGATCTCTTTGCCTTCGACCAACTTACGAATCCTCTCACTCTTTAATGCCCATGTCTTTACTTCGTCCTCTCCATATGATGCAGGAATGGTCATACGGTCCCTCAATTTTCCATTTATCTGAATGACGATCAATATTTCGTCCTCCAAGACGGCCTCTGGATCGTAATTAGGCCATTCCGTCTTGACGATGGAGGTTCGATTCCCTAAGGCCTCCCAGAGTTCTTCTGCAAAATGGGGAACAAAGGGGGATAGCAAAACAACTACGGCCCCGATTGCCTCGCGCACCAACCCTTTCGAAATATCGTCGGCGCTGTCTTTGACCCCCGAAACATAGATCTCGTTCACCAATTCCATGATGGCACTGATTGCCGTATTGAAATGGAACCGTTCAATGTCTTCAGTAACTTTCTTGATGGTTTTGTGGGTCTTCTGCCTCAGAGATTTTTGATCTTCCTCAAGTGCTGTCCCGATGGGAAGAGGTTCTACATCTTGAAGATGACGTTCCTGCTCACAGACGAGTCTCCACACCCGGTTGAGAAAACGGGCGGACCCTTCCACTCCCTGGTCGCTCCAATCCAAATCCCTCTCGGGTGGAGAAGCGAAGAGGCAAAACATTCTAGCAGTGTCCGCACCATATTTCTCAATCAGGTATTCTGGGTCCACCACGTTCCTCTTCGACTTGGACATCTTCTCAAGCCTTCCGATGGAGATCTGGTCACCACACTTGCGGCAAACCAGCGTCTCTCCCTGTCCCTCCACCTCGTCAGGAAAGAGATAACCGTCTTTCGGGCACTCATAGACCTCCTTACAAACCATCCCCTGGGTGAGGAGATTTGTGAAAGGCTCCTCAACGCTCACATATCCCATCTCTTTTAGAACACGTGTGAAAAATCGAGAATAGAGAAGGTGAAGAATCGCATGTTCAATCCCTCCGATATATTGATCCACAGGCATCCAGTAATCCACTCGCATCTTGTCCAAAGGACCTTTTTCGTAGTCAGGGCACGCAAACCGGTCGAAATACCAGGAAGATTCGACGAACGTGTCCATCGTGTCCGTCTCTCTTCGTCCGGGACCACCACACTTTGGGCATCGTGTCTCCACGAACTCCTTCAGACTAGCCAAAGGGGACTCACCCGTCCCCGTGATCTCTACATTGAAAGGAAGGACAACAGGAAGATCCTTTTCAGGAACGGGAACCGTTCCACACCGGTCGCAATAGATGATGGGAATGGGCGCCCCCCAGTACCGCTGCCTGGAAATTCCCCAATCCCTCAAGCGGTAACTGACTCTACTCCCACCGAGGCTTTTCTCCTCGAGATAATGCGCAATCCGTTCCCTTGCTTTGACGCTGTCCACTCCATTGAATGGACCGGAGTTGACCAGGACGCCCTCCCCTTCGTAGGCTTCTATCATCGTATCGGGATCCAAGTTTTGTCCCTCCGGTTGTACCACCACAATCAGAGGGAGCCCGAATTTCTTCGCGAATTCAAAGTCTCTCTGGTCATGAGTGGGCACAGCCATCACCGCGCCTGTCCCATATTCCATCAAAACAAAATTGGCAACAAAGATTGGCATCCTTGCTTTGGTCACCGGGTTCAGGCAATAGGCTCCGGTAAAGACTCCCTCCTTTTCCGTTGTCTCCGCCGTTCTCTTAACCTTATCCTGCCGTCTCATCCTCTCGACGAACTCCCGCACAGCTTGTTCCTCGGAGGTCCCCTTTGAGAGACGGATGGCAAGGGGGTGTTCGGGCGCCAGGCTCATGAAGGTTGCACCAAAGACAGTATCCTGTCTTGTGGTAAAGACTCTGATCACCTCATTCGAATTCTCGAAAGGAAAATGGATTTCAGCGCCGATCGACTTTCCAATCCAGTTGCGCTGCATGGTCAGGACCCGCTCAGGCCATCCTGGAAGCTTATCACACCACTCCAGAAGTTCTTCTGCATACTCCGTGATTTTGAAAAACCATTGGTCCAGTTCCCTCTGCGTCACACCCGGATCGTCCGCGTGGCCTCGCCAGCAGGTCCCGTCGCCCATCACCTGTTCGTTTGCCAAAACGGTCTTGCAGATCTCGCACCAATTAACAAAAGAACGCTTTTTATACGCCAATCCTTTCTCATACATCTTAACGAAGAAGAGCTGTTCCCACTTGTAATAGGAAACGTCACAGGTGGCAAACTCGCGATCCCAGTCATAACTGAACCCCATCCGCTTCAGTTGATTCCTCATATAATCAATATTTTCGTAAGTCCATTTGGCTGGATGAACTCCATGCTCAATCGCCGCGTTTTCCGCAGGCATGCCAAAGGCATCCCATGCCATGGGGTGAAGGACGTTAAAACCTCTCATTTTCTTATACCGGGCGACCACGTCCCCGATGGAGTAATTCCTCACATGGCCCATATGAATTTTGCCCGATGGATAGGGAAACATCTCAAGAAGGTAATACTTCTCTTTCTTCGGATCCTCTGTGACTTCAAAGAATTTTTGGTTATCCCAGATTTTCTGCCACTTTTCTTCAATCTCTTTGGGGTAATAACGCTGTTTCATGCCAGTCCTCGTTTCGTAGATCAGTAGGGAACGGTTTCAAACCGTTCCCTACAAAAGTTCTCCGAACCGGTCTTATTCTCTCACCATCTTGCGTATTCTTAGTCTTAAGGCGTTCAGCCGGATAAACCCCTCCGCATCCTTCTGGTTATAGACAGTATCCTTCTCAAAGGTGGCAAAGGCATCGTGGTAGAGACTTTTTTCTGATTTTCTGCCCACCACCACACAGTTTCCTTTGTAAAGCTTCAAGCGGACAGTTCCCGTCACGTCCTTCTGCATTTCATCGATCGCTTTCTTCAAAATCTCCATCTCCGGCGAAAACCAGTAACCGTAGTAGATCAACTCCGATATCTTGGGAATCAGGCTATCCCGGAAATGCATGACCTCACGGTCCATGGTGATCGATTCGATGGCCCGATGGGCGACATGAAGGATGGTCCCTCCCGGAGTTTCATAGACCCCTCGCGATTTCATTCCGACATAACGATTCTCGACCATATCAACCCTGCCGATTCCGTTTCGACCTCCCAGTTCATTTAATTGGGCAAGCAAGGCTGCCGCTGAATGGGCCTTACCGTCGATCCGTTTTGGAACGCCATCTTCAAAATCGATTTCGACCATCGTTGGACGATCGGGTGCCTTTTCCGGAGAAACGGAGAGAATAAACATCTTCTCCGGAGGCTCAGACCAGGGATCCTCCAGAATCCCTCCCTCAAAACTGATATGGAGAAGATTCCGGTCAGAAGAATAGGGCTTCTCCTTTGTCACAGGGACAGGAATTCCGTTCTCCCGGGCATAGACGATTAACTCCTCTCTTGAACTAAAATGCCATTCTCTCCATGGAGAAATCACCCGGATGTGGGGATTCAGGGCATAGTAGGTCAATTCAAACCGGACTTGATCATTCCCCTTCCCTGTAGACCCGTGAGCCACGGCGTCCGCTCCTTCCAATTGCGCAATCTCCACTTGCCTTTTGGCAATGACCGGCCGAGCAATGGAAGTGCCAAGGAGATAGGTTCCTTCGTAAATGGCATTGGCTTTTATCGCGGTAAAGACATAATCTCGAACGAACTCTTCTCGAAGATCCTCAATGTAGATCTTGCTGGCTCCCGTGGCGATTGCCTTTTCTTCTAAATGATCAAGCTCTTCCGCCTGTCCGACATCGGCGGTGAAAGCAACCACCTCGCATCCATATTCCTGCTTCAGCCATTTCACAATGATAGAGGTGTCCAGACCTCCAGAATATGCCAGGACGACCTTCTTTACTCCGCGTTTCATGCTGCCTCCTTTTCAACGGATAATTCAGTTCGGAGTAATTAGTTCGGTGTTCGGAGTATTTATTCTTAATCTCCGAACTCTGGACTCCGAACTCACAACTTCATTTCCTCGAAGACTTCTTCCAGAGTCCCGACGACTCGGTCGATCTCTTCTTTGGTGACAATCAGTGGAGGAAGAAATCGGAGCACATTTCCCATGGTGCAGTTGATCAGAATCTTTTTCTTCAACATCTCTCGAACAATAGGACTTCCATCTATTTTCAACTCCATCCCCAGGATCAATCCCTTTCCTCGA
>Ga0335070_10006322_pt1 | contig 13949 bp, 12 predicted proteins | sample Lox_Sample_13_FD_206722 | JGI IMG/M metagenome (GOLD analysis project Ga0335070, IMG submission 206722) | Soil microbial communities from Loxahatchee National Wildlife Refuge, Florida, United States - Lox_Sample_1.3 | ecosystem: Environmental > Terrestrial > Soil > Wetlands | place: USA... | reverse complement strand
CTCGCCGGTGTTGACCTCGAAGCTGACGTGGTCAAGGACTACGTTGTCGCCGAAGGCTTTGGAGACGTCGCGGAATTGAATGTAGGGCGGCATGGAAGCTGTGGGTTTCAGTTCTCAGCTTTGAGCTGCGAGTTTCGAGCTACGAGTCTATATTCCTTTCTTCTGCCTTGGTGACATCTTCCGGGGTATTCAAGTTGCGGAAAGCCTCTGGGCTGAAGCCTGCGGCTTTCAGCTCTACTTCTTCGATGACTCTGGTGTTCCCTTCCTTGAATAATCTATCGATTCTATAGTGGCCTTGTCTCAATGCCTGCTCTGCAGCTTCGGCAAAACTCCGGCGATAGATGGCGCAGAGTGGTTGCCATCCTTCGGGCGTTCTTGCGACTGTAACTCCGTCTTGCGGTGCGCTTCGCGCCTGACCGATTAAATGCTGTAGCAAGGCTGGGGTCGCGAAAGGTACATCAACGGCGAGGATCAGGTTGAGGTCGGTCGACGAGGAGCGGAGGGCGGCGTGGATTCCTCCGAGGGGGCCGCAGTTGGGGAAGATGTCTTCGACGGTGGGGGCGAAGGCGGCGAATTTGGCGCGATCGCCGACGATGCCTACTTCCGAAGTGACAGAGCGTGCGAGGTCGAGGGCGCGGACGAGAAGGGTGCGTCCGTTGAGCGGGAGGAAGGCTTTGTCGGTGCCCATGCGCGAGCTTTTGCCGCCGGCGAGGATGAAGGCGGTGAGGTCGGTGGACATGGCAGGATGATACACGGGGCGCCGAGACGGTCTCCGCAGCGCGAGCCGACGACGCTACGCCCGGCGGTGCCACGGTTATGACTCTGACGGAACTTTAGGATTGGACGGTCGTCTCAAAAATCCCCACATCCCGCGCACACACCGCGCGAGTTGTGGGGCACCCGCTTCATTTATTCCCCCAAGTCGGTGCCGTCTTTTAGGGGGTCAAAGTCCCACACCCGTGGGCGTAAGTTCCACAGCGCAACTTGTTGTTTCTTCTTCACTTCTGGCGTATTCGCGAGCTTGTATGCACGAAAGTAACCTACCCAAAACGTGCCCTTCGCGCGATGATCGGGTTGCGTCCTACGCTCGACCCTGGAAGTTCATATCATGCCGCAGAAATTGATGGATGTGCTTATGCTTGGGCGCTGCTCCCACGAGTTCTCATGGCCAAGGCGCGGAGCCGACGGCAACTACTACCAAGTGTGCCTGTTGTGCGCCGCAGAATATAAGTATGACTGGGCAACCATGCGCCGGACCGAGCGCGTGGAGCACAAGGTCGAGACCGGAATTCGGCGCAGCCATGCGCGCGAGAAACGGCCTTCGTGGGTGCCCCGGGCGCGCCGCCTGAAGCTCGATATTCCCCTGCGCTATCGCGTGAACAAGACCAGCACGTGGTATGAGGGGATCATCGAGAACATCAGCCAGAGTGGAGTGCTGTTCAGCGGACCGCAGTCGCTACCGGTGAACGCGTTGATCGAGATGGTGTTCGAGATGCCGGAGGAAATTTCAGGGCAGAAGAACAGCAACGTGGTCTGCCAGGGGCGCGTGATGCGGATGAAAGGCGAACCGGAGCCGGAAGAAAGCCACACTGGGCTGGCGGCTTCGATCGTGGATTACAAGTTCATTCACTAAAGCTTTTTGTCGAGTAGAGTCCCCACTTCGGGCGAGGTGGGGATTTTTATTTTTGGGGTTCGGTAACCCTCCAGCGGAGTGGGGTCACGTGCCTTCTTGGCATCGCCAGAATCTGGCGGAAGCATCTAAACTGTATCTTGGTGGCGGGGGCTGCCCTTTTCTCAGCCGAGCCACATGCAGGAGTCTGCCATGAAAAATTCTGCCTTAATTTCTTCGATTGTTCTGGCCGTCCTTTTGAGTCTAGGCGTGGGCTGCGCCAAGAAGCCGGACGACGCGAAAGTGACCAGCGACGTACAGGGCAAGTTCAGCCAGGATTCGGGATTGTCGACGAAGCAGCTTTCGGTGCAGGCCGACAACGGAGTGGTGACATTGTCGGGAACCGTGGACAACGACGCGCAACGCGACGCGGCCGGTAAGCAGGCGGCGTCGGTCGCGGGCGTGAAGACGGTCATCAACAATCTGCAGGTAAGCAATGAGGGCAAGCCCAGTGCTGTGGCCGAGAATACACCGCCTCCTGCTGCGGCGGCTCCGGCGCAACAGAGTGCGCCACCGGCAGAGACTCCGAAGCCCGCAGAGAAGAAATCGAGCAAACCGCGGAAGAATTCGGCGAAACATCCGGATGCGGACAACGGGAATGACAACTCGATGACAGCGAGCAGTCAAACACCGCCTCCGATGGACAATACGGCACCGCCGGCGGATACCACGCCGCCAGTGCAGACACCGCCCCCACCGCCGCCGCCGAAAAAATTGATCATCGACCAGGGAACGCGGATGACGATCCGGCTGGTCGACCCGATCGATAGCGAAAAGAATCAGACGGGCGACACGTTTCACGCCACGTTGAATGTGCCGCTGACCTCGGATGGCGAAGAGGCGGTGCCGTCGGGAGTGGAAGTGGTGGGGCATCTGACGTCGGTGAAGAGCGCTGGAAAATTTGCCGGGCAGTCAGAAGTGGTGTTGCAACTCGACAGCCTGACTTCGGGCGGGAAGACTTACAACCTGCAGACCGATCAGTACAAGAAGACCGGAAGCTCGCGCGGGAAGAATACCGCAGAGAAAGTTGGCGGCGGGGCGGTGATTGGCGGCATTATTGGAGCAATCGCAGGCGGCGGAAAAGGCGCGGCGATTGGCGCGGCGGCCGGAGCTGGCGTGGGCGGCGGCGTACAGGCTGCGACCAAGGCTCAGCAGATCAAGTTGCCGTCGGAGACGGTGTTGAACTTCACTTTGCAAGCGCCAATTACGGTGGTCCAGGCGAAGGCTCCAGATTCCGAGCGGACGAAACTACCGGACTCGCAGTAAGGAATTCGTTACCTGACAGGAACTCAAAATCGCCATCCCGTCGCACAAGACGCGACGAGGACGGGGTATCCCACGCGATTCCCGGCACTCCTCTCTACGACCGCCTCTCGTTCTTCTCATTCACTCAGCCAGCACGGCTTGCACCTCCGGAAAACACCAGTTCTAATACCGGTTTCTGCGGCATGAACTTGTGCGTTCCGTTTTCCGGAACAGAGCGCGGTATTAATACCGGCTTTTGTGGTGAGAAGTTCATGCATGGCATCCGCAACAGAATGTTCCAGTTCATCGAAGCGCGCAGCGCGTCTGTCCTGATTTCGTAAATTCCCGAAATACTTTGTCGCGTCTGGTGGCCTCAGGATAAAAACGGGGCGCTGCAGCACTCCTGATTCCCGCGCCCACTATAGGGACTGCTGCAGGAACGCGCCATTCCGATCGGGGCACTACCCAGAAAAACCAAATCAAAATGAGGAGGAGCTATGCTCCGCTTATCCTGTTGTCTTCCCCCACAGGGGAGAGCAAGATGCAAGACCCTCCGTTTCGCACTGGTGCCAGTGTTGGTGGCACTTTCGACCGTTCCTTACTCACAAGCCCAAGCCAAAGACCCCGGACCGCGCGCGGGTGCGGCCGGCGCGGGAAGTTTCTTTCCCACACTCAACGCCGATGAACAAATTCTGTTCAATCAAGCCACGGACCGGTTCACCGAGGTCGACTCGGTCAAAGGTACGCTTGAGCCAGGAACGGGACTCGGTCCAACCTTTAACGGCAACAGTTGTGCGATGTGCCATGCGCAACCGGCTACTGGAGGCAGCGGTCCGGGACAAAACAGTCCGCAAAATCCTGTGCCCAATCCGCAGGTAGCAATGGCTACGCTCGACGGTGCGTTGAATACAGTGCCGTCGTTCATTACGGCAAGCGGACCCGTGCGTGAAGCCAGATTCGTGTCGCTCGATCCCACGAATTCACACGCCGGCTTGGATGGTGGAGTGCACGATCTCTATACCATCCAGGGACGCAGCGATGCACCCGGTTGCACGCTGGCGCAGCCGAACTTCACCCAGCAGCTTTCGTTGGGGAACGTAATCTTCCGGATTCCGACACCGCTGTTCGGTCTCGGCCTGGTGGAGAACACTCCCGATGCAACCCTGGTCTCGAACTTGACGGCGACGGCCAGTGCGCGGTCGAAGTTGGGGATTGGCGGGACGTTCAACACCAGTGGCAACGATGGAACGATTACGCGCTTTGGCTGGAAGGCGCAAAATAAATCGCTGCTGGTATTCGCGGCAGAAGCCTACAACGTGGAACAAGGCGTCACGAACGAAGGGTTCCCAAATGAGCGCAACACCACGTCCGGCTGCGTCTTCAACACGACGCCAGAGGATGTAAGCACCGTGGTGAACGGAGCGATCGTAACTTCCGACCTGTTCAATTTCGGGGCGTTCATGCGCCTGCTGGCGCCTCCAACCCCGGCACCGGCAACGTCATCCACCACGAATGGCGCGGCGTTGTTCAACCAGATCGGCTGCAATCTGTGTCATTCCACCAGCCTGACGACGGGAGCGTCGCCGTTCACAGGCATGTCGAACGTGACGTATCAACCCTATTCGGATTTCGCTCTGCATCACATGGGGGCGGGACTGGCGGATGGGGTCAATCAGGGTGGGGCGGGTCCGGATCAGTTCCGGACGGCGCCGCTCTGGGGCTTGGGACAGCGGCTGTTTTTCCTGCACGATGGCCGGACGAGCGACCTGGTAGCGGCGATCCAGGCTCACTCGTTTACATCGAGCAAGAACTGCACCACGCTGGCCTCTGCGGAACTGTTCTCGGTGCTGACGAACAATAAGAGCTTCGCCCCGGCCTCGGCGAGTTCGGTATGCAACTCGGAGGCGAATGCCGTGATTAAGGCATACGGCGCTCTGAGTAGCTCGCAACAGCAGGATCTGTTGAATTTCCTGCGAAGCTTGTAGTTGTCACGAGGGAATCGGGATGCGGTCGCAGCCGCATCCCATTTTTGTTGAACGATTGGTCCGGGATTTCGCATTTCAGAACAGAGATGGCGAAATTGTGATTGGCAATTTCGCTCCGCGCCATCGGCGCGCAGAATTGCTATCCGCTACATAATCCTGCTTCTATCGATCTCTTCTGACGCGCGCAGTGTTCGTACTCCGTAACTTTCCGCGAATTTTGCTGCGCAGGTAAAGATTTGTACTAAAGAAACACAACGCTGTCGCAGCCCGGCATTCCTGTCCTTTCGCTGCCGGGATGTGGCGGTTTCTAGCGCCACTCTGTTTTCTGGGGTTCACCACATACTTTTCACCAAAGGAGGAGCCATGCTCCGCTCGTGCCGTATTTTCCCCCAAGCGGGGAAGGCAGTCCGCATTTCCCTCCCAATTGCCGTATCGATCTGCTTGCTGACACTCGTCTCTGTCCCACTCGCTAACGCGCAAGGAAAAGATCCGGGGCCGCGCGCCGGAGCCTCGGGAGCGGGAAGTTTCTTCCCCACTCTCAACTCGACGGAACAACTACTCTTCACGCAAGCAATGACGCGATTCCAGGAAGTCGATTCGGTTTCGGGCACGATTGAAGATGGCTCGGGGCTGGGTCCAACATTTAATGGCAACAGTTGCGCCATGTGTCACGCGCAACCGGCGGTGGGAGGCACCAGTCCGGGACAGAACAGCCCGCAGAAACCTGCGCCGAACCCGCAGGTGGCGCTGGCTACGCTGGATGGAGCGACCAACACGGTGCCGTCGTTCATCACGGCGAACGGCCCGGTGCGCGAGGCGCGGTTTGTGGCGATCGATCCGACGAACATCTATTCCGGACTCGATGGCGGGGTGCACGATCTGTATACCATTCAAGGCCGCACCGACGCGCCCGGTTGCACGCTGGCGCAGCCGAACTTCTCGTATGAACTCTCCTACGGCAACGTGATCTTCCGGATTCCGACGCCTCTGTTTGGCTTGGGGCTGGTGGAGAATACGCCGGATGCGACGCTGGTTTCGAATCTGAATTCGACTTCGAGTGCGAGATCAAAACTCGGAATCGGTGGAGGCTTCAACACCAGCGGGAACGACGGCACCATTACACGTTTCGGGTGGAAGGCGCAGAACAAGTCATTGCTGATTTTTTCGGCGGAAGCCTACAACGTGGAGCAGGGCGTGACCAACGAAGGATTCCCCAACGAGCGGAATACAACGACTGGGTGCGTATTCAACCAAACGCCGGAAGACAGGAGCAACCTCACCAACCAAAACCAGAGCAGTTCGAACTTCGGGACTACGGTAGGAACGTTGTCGGAGATGTCGTCGGACCTGGTGAACTTTGCCGCGTTCATGCGGCTGCTCGCGCCACCGACGCCGGCGGCTTCAACGTCGTCCACCACGAATGGGGCCACTCTGTTTAACCAGATCGGATGCAACCTGTGTCATTCGACGAGCCTGACCACGGCGACTTCGCCGTTCACCGGAATGTCGAGTGTGATCTACCATCCGTATTCAGATTTCGCGCTGCACCACATGGGCGCGGGATTAGCGGACGGAATTAACCAGGGAGGTGCGGGGCCGGATCAGTTCCGGACAGCGCCGCTTTGGGGAGTGGGGCAGCGGCTTTTCTTCTTGCACGATGGCCGAACGAGCGATCTGGTACAGGCGATCCAGGCGCACTACTACAGCTCGAATAAGTATTGCGCGCAGGTGTCGTCGGCGCAGTTGTTTTACGTGTTGACCACGAGCAGCGTGTACGAACCGGAGGTGCAAAGCATTTCGTGCAACTCGGAGGCGAACGCTGTGATCAGCAACTACAACACGTTGAGTACTTCGCAACAGCAGGATCTGCTGAATTTCTTGCGAAGTCTTTGAATGGTCCCCACCTTCGCCCTGCGCGGAGGTGGGGTTTATCCCCTGCCGCAATCAGACTTCCAGCCTTGTCCCGCTCCCCCTTCTTTTTCGGATACACTCTCGGCGTGACCTCGATTACGGCGCTGTTGCATACCAAGGATGATGCGCTGCGGCTGGGGCGGTGTCTGGAAACGCTGTATCCGTGCGACGAGATCGTCGTGGTCGATCACGGGTCGCAGGATGCAACGGTGCGCACGGCGTTGGATTACGGGGCGCGGGTGGTGACGGCTCAGGGTGCGCTCCTGCCGCAGCATTATGTGCAGTCAGCGCTGAGAACGTCCGGGCCCGGGTGGATTTTGGCCCTCGACCCGCGTGAGTCTTTGACCGAGAGCCTGGCCGCCAGCCTGTTTGAGTGGAAGACGGAAGTGCAGGAAGTGAACGAGGCGCGACCGTGCTCGGTGTTTTTGCGGGAGGAAACAGCGGAAGGGTGGATTGACCATCCGGCGGCACAGACGCGGCTGGTACCGTCGGGGTGGAAATTGTGGAGTGGAAAACTTCCGATGCATGATCCGGCGGCGTTGGCGCTGGAGGGAGAGTTGCTCCGGTTTGTGTTTCCGTGAAGTTCGTAACAAAACCTCGCCTTGTGGCCGTTCCCTACTAACTTCAGAGTCCCCACCCTGTCCCGCAACAACAAGGGACTAGGCTTGGGCGCCCGAGTTGGGTTCGTGAGATACTCTTCCTTTCCCCCTTCCTGTACTTCCTGACAATTATGAGGACACGTGTGCCGTTTGGTCGGTTGGCGTGGGGCCTGCTGGCGCTGCTGGTATTTAGTGCCGCCGGACTGCAGGCTTCGACGATTTCGGGGACAGTGAAAGATCCGTCGGGCGCGGTGATTCCTGGGGCGCACGTTGAGATCACGGGCGGGGATCTGACTCAGCCCGTCGTGCTGTCTTCGGACGACGTTGGGCGTTTTGTCACGAGTGACCTGAAGCCCGGCAAGTATGTCGTTCATATCAGCAAAGAGGGATTCGCGCCGCAGGAGGAATCCGTCGAACTGAAGGAATCGACGGAGCTGCAGATCACGCTGGCGATCGCGAAACAGGAGATTGGGATCAATGTTCCGGGCACGGCCAGCGCGTATGCGAATTCCGACCCCGTGTACCGCAAACTGCGCGATGTCGGGTTAGGCGACAGCTTCCGCTTCGACAAGTGCGACATTTCGTGGGACGTGGGCTCGTTCCACTTTGAACAGGGGATTTTGACGTTTCTAAGTCCCGTGGAGGGCGTGGTCACCGGCGCGATTTTTGTGGGCGAGGGGCACTTCAATCTCAAACCGGCGACGGAGATCGATAAGCACGAGATCCATCGGCGGACGGGCGCGGATGAGGTGGACGAGGATTTCACCGAAGTTGTGTTCCGCTTTACCGGGAATGAGCGAATGCTTTTTCTGAAGCATCTTGGGGGGAATACGCAGTCCCCGGAGGCTGCGACGATCTTGAAACACTGGCGGGAAAAGGTACGTGAACGAAAGGAGATTCCGCAGGGGTTCACACAATATCTGCTGGAAGACGAGACGATGGACAACGTGGATGCCGACGTGTTGTCCGCGGTATACAACCCGAAGCATCCGCCATTTTTGAATGCCTACATTCACGGAAGAAAACGTAAGGACCTGCGCTTCTTTGTGCGGACTCGGGTGGGCGCGCTGCCGCAGATGGATTCGCCGGAAGAAGTGGGGCTAGTCAATTTTGAACCGGAGAGCCTGGACGATGGCGTGTGGTATCTCTCGCATCTCAAATCGGAATACGCAAACCACACGGCGACCTCCCTGGAAGACCGGCGGCTGTTTGCCACGAAGCACTACAAGATTGAAACGGTCATTGCGCGGAACCAGCATCTTTTCTCGAGTGCGACGATCACCGTGGAGCCGCTGGTGGCGGGAGAACGAGTGCTCAAGTTCGGACTCCTGCCTAATCTGCGGGTGGGGCGCGTGCTCGACGATCAGGGGCAAAACCTTTTCTTTGTCCAGGAGGACCGGAAGCACGATGGTTCCTTCTACGCCATCTTGCCGAAGGCGCCGGAGATGGGAAAAGAAATGTCGATCACGGTGGAGTATGCCGGCGACAAGGTGCTGGAGGTGGCGGGCGAAGGCAGTTATTACGTGGAGGCAAGAACGGCGTGGTATCCGAACCTGAACGGGTTTGGCGAGCACGCCACATTCGACCTGACGTTCAAGATTCCACACCGTTACAAAATAATCAGTGTTGGGAAACTGCAGGATGAGTCAGTCGACGGGGACATCACGATCAGCCACTGGGTCACGCCGATCCCCGTTGCCGTGGCGGGATTCAATCTGGGCGATTACAAGAAGTTGGAGGTGCCCGACCCGATCACGCACTACAACATCTCGGGATACTACCTGACGGAACTGCCGGACAATCTGCGGCGGTTCAGTGTGCTGCGCACGATGGCTCCGAAAAGCATGACCAACTATGCGCTGGAGCAGACACGGGCGCAGATGCAGATCTGCACGCACTATTTCGGCAAGATTCCCTACGAAGACCTTTCCATTACCGAGCAACCGAATTTTAACTTCGGGCAATCGTGGCCGAATCTGGTGTATTTGCCGATTTCGGCGTATATCGATTCAACCCAGCGCTGGATGATGTTTGGGCACATCGACAACAATTTCACGGGATTCGTACAGGAAGTGACGCCGCATGAAGTGGCGCACCAGTGGTGGGGACACGCGGTGGGATGGGCGTCGTATCACGATCAGTGGCTGTCGGAGGGATTCGCGGAATTCTCAGCCGGATTGTTTTTGCAGAACGCCTTTGGGCCGAAGTGGAAGAACGACTGGATGGAGTTCTGGACGCGGCTGCACGACCGCATCCTGAACAAGAACAATTTTGGCGTCTCTCCGAACGATGCGGGACCGATCTGGTTGGGCGAGCGGCTGGCTTCTCCGCGCAACCCGCGGGCTTATCAGAATGTGACTTATCCCAAGGGAGCCTACGTCGTGCAGATGCTGCGCTCGCTCATGTATACCGACGGCGAACAGCCGTTCATCGACATGATGCACGATTTTGTGGAGAGTCATAAGGACCATCCGGCGTCCACGGAGTCGTTTAAGGCGATCGCCGAAAAGCACATGACAAAGGCGATGGACCTGCAAGGAAACGGTCGGCTGGACTGGTTCTTTAACGAATGGGTCTATGGGACACAGGTGCCCAAGTATCACTTTGAATACCAGACCTCGCCCGCCGAGGGTGGCAAAGTGAAGTTGCATATGACGATCACTCAGAGCGACGTCGATGAACACTTTGCCATGCTGGTCCCGGTATTCGCGGACTTCGGCAACGGCATGATCAGGATCGGGCAGATTGGCGTTATCGGGAATTCGAGCCATAGCAACGACACGATCCTGCCAAGCCAGCCGAAAAAAGTTGTTTTGAACGCCTATAAGGACGTGCTGGAACGATAGAACGGCTGAGGCGTTTAAGCCACTGAGGGGAACAAGGTTAGACGGTCCGCAAAAGTCACACCCGCGTGTGATTTCAGTCACATCAGGCTCCGGGAGGCGCGCCTAGACTGCGTTGTTGTGACAGTTTAGGGCGCGGGAAGCCCCTGGAGGATGCAATGCGTGTAATGAAATTCATCAGCGTAGCAGTGGTCTTGGTTGTGATTTCTGCGGTAGCGGTGGCGCAGGATGCCGCCCCATCCGTGAAGCATGTTCCGATTACCAACACCCCGTCGAATTCGGGCGCGGAGATGTTCAAGAGCTATTGCGCGGTGTGCCATGGCGTCAGCGGCAAGGGCGACGGTCCAGCGGCCCCAGCGATGAAAGCTCCGCCGACAGACCTGACCACTTTGGCGCAGAAGAGCGGCGGCAAGTATCCGGCGGCCCATGTGGCCTCGGTAATCCGCGGACAGGCTACGTTGCCGGCACATGGCAGCGAAGATATGCCAGTGTGGGGACGTTTGTTCTCGAGCATCAGCCAAGGGCATGAAGCGCAGGTGCAACAGCGGGTGGCGAACCTGGTGGAGTATATCGGGACGCTGCAAGCCAAGTAGTTGGAGTTTGTTAGAGATCAAATGAGGGACGCGGATGCGTCCCTCACTCTGCTGACGAAATGGGAGCGTCGGAGACGCTCAGAGCAATCCGTTCCCTTCTGCTTTAATCCCTACGAATATAGTTTGATGGGCTGAACGACGCGAGTGATGGTGCCGTCGGGACTGGGCTGATCGGGCTTCAGGCCACAACGCATGGAGGCGAACAGGCCCATTAGCTGGCCGAGCATGACATCGAGCACCGGTCGATAGACATCGGGAAGGCTTCCGGCGCCGCTCAGGGAGAGATAGAAATCCGCCGCGCCGGTGGCGTCCGCGAGGTCGAGGGCGGAAATCACGGTGCGAACCCGGCCCAGGCGCTTGCGATCAATTTCGCGGAGCAAATCAAGTTCGTATCCGCGGCGTCGCGCTTCGCTGGAAAGAAAGGCCACCAGCACGGTCTGGTTATCGACACTGGACATGGGCCCGTGGCGCAAGCCGAGCGGAGTTTCCGCTAACGTGGTGACGCGGCCGCCACTGAGTTCGACCACTTTCAGAGCGCACTCGTCGGCAACCGCCCGCAAGGCTCCGGAACCCACGAAGCAGGCACGAATGCATCCCAGGCTGGTGATGGACGCGGCTACTTCGGCGGCGGTAGGAAGAAATTGACGCCCGATCTCGCTTAAGCGCGCGACCGTATCGCCGAAGGCGGGTAGGCCCTCCGCATTCGCAATGCATTGTCCGGCCAGCAGCATGTTGGTGAAAGAACTGGTCATGGCCAGACCGCGATCGTTGACTTCTTCGTCGAGCAGGAGGGCGAGCGCGTTGTCGCTGTGGCGGGCGCAGAGTTGCGCCATTGCTCCCTGCTGATTGCACGTGACGACGATGTGGCGAATCTCGCGATGCGATTTCAGAGCCCTCTCCAGCAGGGCGACGCCTTCGGGGCTGTCGCCAGAGCGGGAGAACGAAATCCAGAGATAATCCCTGCCGGCCTGATGAAACTGTTGGAACTCGGTGAGCATGGTTGTGCTGGGAATGGCCCAAACATCGCAGTTCCATTCCTGGCGAAGCAAGGGAGCGAGGGCGCGTCCGGTGTAATCGGAGGTGCCGGCCCCGACGAGATAAACAGTCGGCGAGGAAGCAGAGCCGCGTCCGACTCCGGAGGCCCGCACGAAAGCCTTCAGATCGTGCGCGCTTTTCAGGCAGCGCTGGTAAGTTTTCGCCCAGGTCGCAGGCTGATGCCAGATTTCTCGCGGCGTGTGTTCCAGGCCACGCTCGAGTTTTTCCTGCTCGGATAGGTCAAGCAGTACGCGTAACGGGTTCCCCAACTCGGTTCTCCTCGCTTTTGAAGACACTGTAGTCTATTACAAACCGACCCGGTTGAAAAGCAATCGAAAGAAAATGAAAACAATATCGCAAGTAAACGTCAGCATTCGTGCCTGGGCATTTTTCAAGCTCTATAAATGCAATCGACCTGCAACTGAGGGGCGAGTGCACAGCAACTAATGAGTCTGGATTGTGTTTCATTTCGCAAGGAGAGCAAACTTTATGAGCCATAGTTCGCGCTGGTGGAGTTCGATCTTGCTGGGGACCGCGTTGGCCTCGTCACTGGCAGGATTGGCCTGCGAACATCACTATGTTCGCGTATACGATCCGTATTACACGGACTATCACGTGTGGGGACCGGATGAGAGGGTCTACTACCAGCAGTGGGCGGTGGAAACGCATCGCGATCCGCATCGCGACTACAAGCATCTGCGCCCGGAAGAACAGAAAGATTACTGGACATGGCGGCACAACCATGGGGACCACGACCACGATCATCGCTAGGAGAGCAAGGGGCTAGAGTCCCGGTTCGACTGGTAACAGGGTGGCGCGGCTGGGAGGCCGCGCCCTTTCAAAACACGTCCTTCCCGCACGGAATCGCCGCGCAATCAGCTTTGCAGAACCTGGATCGCCTCACTCGTTGTGGTTAGCTTGGCTCCGAGTTTGTGCCACTCGGCCAGCGTCTTTTCATTTTCCTGTTGATTGAGGGTTTCGATCGCATCGCGGATGACGGTGACCCCGTGCCTGCGCGCCAGCAACCCCTTGACGGCAAAACTCACGCAGTATTCCGTAACCACTCCGAACACGAAAATTCTGGCCTTGGGCGGCAACATGCGGACGAGTGCGTCTGCGTGCCGGCTCTCGAAGATATTCAGCGTCTGCTTTTCCAGCAGGATCTGTTCATATTCGAACAGGTCCTGGGGCAATTTGGCGGATGGATCATTGGGCACGCGGATGACCTTGTTGGTTAACGCTTCGGGAACGAACTCCGACCCTTTGCTTCCCTTCACGCAGTGCGGAGGAAAGGTTGCGAACTCGGGATCGTCGGGCGTGTGGAAGCATCCGTGAGAGACGAGGAATACGCGGCCTTCGCGGGCCTGGTCGGTGAGCGTGCGAATGTTGGGCAGCAACTTCTCGGCGCCGGGGACATATAGATGGCCGCCAGGGAGCATAAAGTCTCTCTGCGTGTCGACTTCCCACAGGATGTAGTCGCGCGAAACCATGGATCTCCTTCGGAGTATTGCTTGAGAGGCCGAGCGTAACACTCGGGCCCGGCGGCTGACAAACTTCGCGGCAGTACAGGCGCTCGGGTATCATTCTCAGATTCGCGGGTCGATTCAGAAAACATCATGAGCCAAGACGCGGCGGTTAAAGCATCATCCCCCAACAAACTGGTGATTCGGAATATTGGCCTGCTGCTCAGTGGAGATATGGAGCGGCCGATTCTTGAAGCGGACACCGTAATCGCCGCGGATGGAGTGATTCAAGCGGTCGGACGAGAAAAGGATCTCGACACTTCACAGCCGACGACCATCATCGACGCGAAGGGGACCGCGCTGGCGCCGGGGTTGATCGATAGCCACGTGCATCCGGTGTGCGGGGATTGGACGCCGCGGCAGAACCAGTTGGGATGGATCGATAGCTGCCTGCATGGCGGTGTGACGACGATGGTGTCGGCCGGTGAAGTGCACACGCCGGGGCGGCCGAAAGACATTGTTGGGCTGAAAGCGATGGCTGTGTTTGCGCAGCGGGCGTTTCATGCGTTTCGTCCGGGAGGCGTGAAGGTTTATGCCGGCGCGCCC
>Ga0335070_10006321_pt1 | contig 13949 bp, 14 predicted proteins | sample Lox_Sample_13_FD_206722 | JGI IMG/M metagenome (GOLD analysis project Ga0335070, IMG submission 206722) | Soil microbial communities from Loxahatchee National Wildlife Refuge, Florida, United States - Lox_Sample_1.3 | ecosystem: Environmental > Terrestrial > Soil > Wetlands | place: USA... | reverse complement strand
CCGAGAACTACGGGGCACGGCTGGCCTACGCCTACGACCTTCACCTCGTCGGTAAACTGGTCGACGCCCAGGGCCAGCCGATCAAGGATCGCTTCGTGAAGGTATTCATGGCCAACGGCTGGAACATCCGCACCCGGACCTCGGATGCCGGGACGTATCGCTTGATGCTGGGTGCCACGGTCGAACGCAAGAGCACCACGCCGGTGGTGGTCGACCTCGGTACGCGAGTCGATTCACCGAAGGACAACAAGGAATTCTACGCGATGTTTTTGCTGCCCGACGGCTACAAGCCGTGTCCGGCGGCGAAGCCTGAGCCAAAGAAGCACAAGCCTGCGAAGCCCTAAGAGCCTTCGTCGGCGCGGCGGTTTCCGGTTGTGCCGGTCGGCGCCCCGACCCACCGCACGGTCGCCGCGGCTTGCGCAGGCAGGCGCCTGGGCATTACAGTGGATGTGTGGGAGCCCTGGCCGACAGGCGTTTTGCGCCGTTCGCACTTGGTCTGAAGCGCGATCTGATCCAACAGACCGCCCTGCCCATGTTGGGGTTTCGGGTGCTCGACGGGCTGGCGGTGTGGGTGCTCTTCAATGAAGCGTTTCTGACGGAATTCACCCTACCGTGGCTCATCCACGGCGTCTTCCTGGCGTATTTCGTCGTCAACTCGTTCTTCTGCCTGCGCTATCGGGCCGGGCGCCTGAGCGGCGCGACGGTGCTTGCTGATCTGGCGATCAACCTCGGCACGATGACATTCCTCAGCGGTTGGACCGGGGGCGTGAACAGCCCGGTGGTGCTGGTGTGTTTGATCAAGGTGGCAGGCTACGGCATCGTGTACGGTCCATACACCGGAACCCTGGCCATCCTCACGATCATCGCCAGCACGGTGGTGCTCATTGGCGGGCACTTGGGCGGGTGGTGGAGCATCGTGCCCATTGATGTCGTGCCGGCTCTGGTCGAGCAGCGGCTCGACTTCGCCTTCCGGGTCGGTGTGTTGGGTGCCATTCTCATCGGCGCCACCTGGGTCTTTCGGCAAGTGGCAGCGAAGGAAAACGAGGCCGGGGCGGAAGCCCGGCGGGCGCGTGATGCGGCGCAACGCGAGCACGCCAGCGCCATCGTCACCGGTGCCTTGCTGGCGGTGAGCGAGGCGATCAGCCGATTGACCCGCATCGACGAGATCCTCAACAAGGTGGTCGACGTCGCGCCGCGCGTGTTGTCTGTGGACTACTGCGCCATCTTGCTGTGGAATGACGAGAGCGCGACCTACCGCGGCGCCGCCGTCTCCGGGGTGGAGCCGGCCATGGCACGCCGGCTCACCGGATTGAAGTTGAACCCCGCGGAGGTGCCGGACCTCGAGTGGGTGCGCACCCTTGGTCACTGCGCCGTCATCGCGCCGCGCGGCATGGCACGCATCGGCGTCCCGGACACCCCTACGCTGCTGACTGCGCCGCTGCTCAGCGGCGGGCGTTTCTATGGTGTGGTGCAATTCGCCCGGCGCAGCGGACAGCACACCTTCACCCAACGCGATCTGACCATCGCCGACGGCGTGGCCGGGCAGACCGCGGTGGCGTTGGAGCGCGCCCGTCTCGTCGAAGAGAGCCGGCGCTTGGTGCTCGCCGTGGAGAGCACGACCGAGGCGGTATTGATCACCGACCGGCACCGGCGCATCGTCTTTGCAAACGAGGCCTTCCTCCAGTTGTTCGGCTTTACGCGTGCGGAGGTGCTTGGTCGTGACGCGCTGACGCTGGGTGGTGACGTGTCGGAAGAATGGGTGCGCGATGTCGAGCGCACGGTGGCGGAGACGAGCTGGCGCGGTGAAGCCAGCGCGCGGCGCAAAGACGGCACCCTCTTCCCCGTCGCCTTCAACACCAGCTTGATCCGCGCGGAGGACACCGAGGTGCAGGGTGCCGTGGTCATCATGCAAGACATTGCGGCACAGCGGAAGCTGCAGGAGCAGCTGCATCGCGCCGATCGACTGGCGGCGGCGGGCGAGTTGGCGGCCGGGCTGGCACACGAAGTCAACAACGCACTCGTCGGGATTCTCGGCCAGGCGGAGTTGGCCCGCGGGCCCGCCGATGCCGAGGCGCTGCGCGCGGCGCTGTCGCGCGTCGAAACCCAAGGCCACCGCATCGCCGAGATTGTCCAGGGTCTCCTCGGTTTCGCGCGCCCGCAGCCGCTACAGCGCGGCGCGGTCGATCTGCGCGACTTGGTGCGCGACACGTTGCTGCTGATGGCGCACGATCTGGGCCGCAACCACATTCGCAGTGAGACGCGTTTTGCCCCGGACCTGCCACCGGTGTTGGCCGACCCCAAGCAGATCCAGCAGGTGCTCGTCAATCTGTTCACCAACGCGGCGCAGGCGATGGAGGCGCAGGGCGGTGGAACCCTCGCCGTCAACATCGAGCCGGGCCCTGATGAAGTGCGCATGGAGGTACAGGACACCGGCATCGGCATCCCCGCGGATGATCTCCCGCGCATCTTCGACCCCTTCTTCTCCACGAAGGAGCACGGGAACGGGCTCGGGCTCAGTGTCAGCTACACGATTGTCCAGGCGCATGGTGGTGAGATGACCGTGCGGAGCACGCTCGGTGCAGGCACGATTTTCGTCGTCCGCTTGCCAGCGGCCGCCGTTGCGGAAGGCGGCGCGCCACGTACGGTACTGCTCGTCGACGACGATCCCGCGGTTGCTGAAACGCTCGCCAGTATGTTGGCACGCGAGGGTCTACGCGTGCAGTGTGTGGCGACCGGCCAAGAGGCGCTAGCGGCGGTGGCGCGCGGCAACTTCGACGCCATTTTCTTGGACGTCCGTTTGCCGGACATCTCGGGCCGGGAGGTCTATGCCCGCCTGGCGGCAGAGCACCCGGACGCTGCAGGCCGTGTGATCTTCGTCACCGGCGGCCTGTGGCGAATGGAAAGCCGTGGTTTGCGCGAGAAGCTCCCCCCCCAACCGACCCTGAGCAAGCCGTGCACCCTGGCCCAGATTCGCGAGGCCCTCCGCTTGCTGCGCGACACCCGCGCCGCGGCGTAACGCCAAACGCCATGCGCCCGCCGCGCCGCCCGCGAGACGCGGTTCCAGGGAGCTCTACAATGGGAGCCGAAACAGACGTTCCGTGTTGGTACGCGTGAGCTCGGCGATGTCGTCGAGCGGTCGCCCGCGCTGCGTGGCGATCGCCGCAGCGGTGTGCACGACGTACGCCGGTTCGTTGCGTTTGCCCCGGTAGGGGACCGGTGCGAGAAACGGGGCGTCCGTCTCGACCAGCACACGCTCAGCCGGCACCATGCGCGCGACTGCACGTAACTCGTCGGCGGTCTTGAACGTGACGATGCCGCTGAACGACAGGTAGAATCCGAGATCGAGGAGGGCGCGCGCGGCTTGACGGTCGCCGCTGAAGCAGTGGATGACGCCACCGACGTCCGCGGCATGCTCGTGACGGAGAATGGCGACGGCGTCATCGTATGCATCGCGCAGGTGCACCACGAGCGGCAGGCGGAGTTGCCGCGCGAGCGCCACGAACTGACGGAAGCCATCCTGCTGCGCCGCGCGTGGGGAGTTGTCGTAGTAGTAGTCCAGGCCGGTCTCGCCGACGCCGACGACCTTCGGAGAGCGCGCCAAGCGGTTGATCTCGTCGATCACCGCCGGGGTCACGGTGCTCGCCTCGTGCGGGTGGATGCCGACGGTCGCGAAGATTGCAGCGTGCTGTTGGGCCAGGGCAACGGCAGCGTGATTGGCCTGCATCCCGCCGCTCGCACCGATGGTGACCATGCGTGTGACGCCGGCCGCCAGCGCGCGCGTGATGACGGCCTCGCGGTCCGCCGCGAAGCGCTCCTCATCGAGGTGGCAGTGGGAATCGATCAGCGTTGCCCCGAGCGGCAGCGCCACCTGCTCCGGCGGGCTCATCTCACGCTGTGCCGGCGGGCACGTCGATGCGCGGGAAGAGGACCACGGATGGCTGCGTGACGTGGCCGGCACCGAAATGCGTTCCCCATGCCAGATCGGCTGGCAAGGTCGCACTTGCCTCGATACCGAGGAGACGCAGGATGTGTGCGCTGGTCTCTGGCAGCGACCAGGTCAGAAGCAAGGCAGTGGTCCGCAGCGCCTCGAGCAGATGATGCAAGATGGTTCCGACGCGCGGGCGTTGGGCGGCCTCCTTGGCCAACGTGAACGGTGCCGTCACCACGATGTACTTGTTGGCCTGATCGATGGCCCGCCACAACGCCTCGAGTGCACGATGGAACGCCAGGTCTTCCGTGAGCCGCGGCACGTCGCGGTAGGCCTCGGTGAACGCCGCGATCAGGTTGCGGTCCTCAGGCGTGGCCGGGCCGAGCGGCTGCACCGTACCTTGGAAGTAACGCTGCTGCATGGACAACGTGCGGCTCACCAGATTGCCGAGGTTGTTGGCCAGATCTGCGTTGACGCGCGTGACGAAGGCATCTTCGGTGAACACGGCGTCTTGGCCGAACGCCATCTCCCGCAGAAGGAAGTAGCGCAGCGCATCGATGCCATAGCGTGCCTTCATATCGAGCGGGCGGATGACGTTCCCCAGACTCTTCGACATCTTGCTCGTGCCGCGGACCCAGTAGCCGTGAATGAGGAGACGCTGGAAAAGCGGCAGCCCCAGGGCCATGAGCATGGTGGGCCAGTAGATGGCGTGGGGCTTGAGGATGTCTTTCGCCATGACGTGATGGGCGACCGGCCACATCGACTCGAAGGTCGCTTCGCCGTGAACGCGCAGTCCGCTGATGTAGCTGATCAGGGCATCGAACCACACGTAGGTGACGTAGTTGCGATCGAACGGCAACTCGATTCCCCACTCCAACCGCTGCTTCGGCCGTGAAATACACAGATCACCGATCCCGCCGCTGCGCAGCATCGCCAGCACCTCGTTGCGGTAGTGCTCGGGCGTGATCGCTTGCGGATACGCTTCGTAGTGTGCGATGAGGCGGTCGAAATACTTGCTCATGCGGAAGAAGTAATTCTCCTCCTCGATCGGTGTGGGCGCCGTGAGGTGATCGGGGCACTTGCCGTCGACCAGTTCCTTCTCCGTGAGAAAGCGTTCGCAACCGGTGCAGTAGAGGCCGCCGTAGCGGCTGAAGTAGATATCGCCGTTGGCGTGCACGCGGCTGAGGAACTCCTGCACGACGCGCTCGTGGTAGTCGTCGGTGGTGCGCACGAACTGGTCGTAGTGAAACCCACAGGCCTTCCACGTCTCGCGGAAGAGCGGGCCGACGCGGTCGGCGTACGCACGCGGGCTGAGGCCAGCGGCGGCGGCGGCGGCGGCGATCTTATCGCCATGCTCGTCGCTGCCGGTGACCAGAAAGGTGTCGTCGCCGCGGGCGCGGCGGAAGCGCGCCAGCGTGTCGGCGATTACGGTCGTGTAGGTGTGACCGAGGTGCGGCTCGGCGTTGATGTAGTAGATCGGCGTTGTGACGTAGAACCGGCCCACAGCTTCATCCGCGACCCTACCGGGCCGCTCATTCCGTGCGCGCGAGTCGCAGCAGCAGCGCTTCAAGCAAGAGCTGGCGATTCGGGTTGCCGCGCCGCATGGCCTCGCGCGCGTCATGCACGAGATCGGCGGCCAGCAGGGTGCCGCGCAGGCTGCGCGCATCGGCGGTCGCGGCATCCGTGCCACCACCGAGGCCGCGCACGGCCGCGTCGCGCAGTTGCGACAGGAACAGCTCCAGTTTCATGCCGGTGTCGGCTTCCGGCAGGCCGATCTGATTGGCAAGGCGCACCAGATCTACATAGCGAGCGCCCGCGAGACCGGCAAGCTGCGGCGCGCTCTCCGTGCCGGCCACACAGCGGCTCAGCGCGAGGGCACGCCCCGGGCTGCCCTCGGCGAGTGCCGCGAGCTGCTGCGCGGCGGCGGGCGCGAGCCTGTGGTCGTGCGTCAGGATGTCGATCACCGCGTCGGGCGGCAGCGGCGTGAACTGCACGCGCTGGCAGCGCGACCGCACCGTCGGCAAGAGCGCATCAGGATTGTTGGCGACCAGGATCAACAGGGAGTGCTCCGGCGGCTCCTCCAGGGTTTTCAACAATGCGTTCTGGGCGGCAACGGTCAGCATGTGGGCGTCATTGATCACCGCGATTTTGACGCTGCCGCGGAGCGGGCGCAGTTGGGTGAAGCGCTTCACATCGCGGGCGCGGTCGACGCCGATTTCCTTCTTGCCGCTGGCAATGGTGAGCACGTGAAGGTCGGGGTGGCTGCCGGCGGCGACCTGGTGGCAGGCGGCGCACTGAGCGCATGCATCATCATCGGCGTCTCCTTCGCAGAGCCGCCAGGCAGCCAACGCCAGCGCCACGCAGCGCTTGCCGACCCCGTCGGCGCCGGCGAACAACAGGGCGTGGGGAAGGCGATCATTGGCGACCGCGGCTCGCAAGAAGTCGCAGACGCGCTGGTGCCCGCGAATCGCGGCAAAACCCTTCAGCGGCTCCGCAGGCATCGGAGAATTGCCGCCATCACCTGCGGATGGATCTGCTCGGTTGGTGCGGTCGAGTCGAGAACGCAGTAACGATCCGCATCCGCCTCGGCGAGCGACAGGAACGCGCGCCGCACGCGTTCGTGGAACTCCGACGACTCGCGGTGAAAGCGGTCTGCACCACGCGCGCGTTGGAGGCCGACCGCGACCGGGCAGTCCAAGAGGATGGTGCAGGCGGGGGCGACACCGCCGCGGACCATGGCGTCGAGGCGACTGACCGTATCGAGGTCGAGCTGGCGCGCAAAGCCCTGGTAGGCGATGGTGGAGGCGGAGAAGCGGTCGGTGAGCACAACGGCCCCGCGGGCGATCGCCGGCACAATCACCTCGGCCAGGTGTTGCGCGCGGTCGGCCAGGTAGAGCAGCAGTTCGGTGAGCGGCGCAGGGGCGACATCGGGCAGATGCATGACGATGTGCCGCAGCTCGACCCCAATGGTGGTGCCGCCGGGCTCGCGCGTCTCCACTACCGTGAGACCACGCTCCCGTAGGGCCGCCGCCGCAAGTCGCAGCTGTGTCGATTTGCCCGCGCCCTCGATGCCCTCAAATGCGATCAGACAGCCGCGCTCAGCCAACCGACTCTCCTTTGCCCAAGACGAGGCTGATGCCGTAGAGCAGTTGCTTGGCGGTGAAAGGCTTGGTGATGTAGTAGTCGGCGCCGTATTGATAACCCACCATCACATCCTCGTCATGCGTCTTGGCGGTGACCAGGATGACGGGTAGACGGCTGGTCTGGGAATTGTCCTTGATCTGCTGCAGCACCTCGATCCCGCTCATCTCGGGCATCATCACATCGAGGAGGACGAGGTCGAGCGGCTCCTTGCTGACGATCTGCAACGCTGCGGCACCACCGGCAGCAACGAACACGGTGTAGCCGCGGCTCTCCAGGATGTTGCGCATGATGGCGACGCTGTCGGGGTTGTCATCGACGACCAGGATTCTCTGTGCCATGGGGGGTGGGAAGGGCGTCGAGGTCAGACGCCGCCAGTGTACTTCCGAACCATTTCGCGAATCGTCACCGGGCGAGCGGGCTTCGCAATGTAGTCGTCGCAGCCCGCGGCGCGCGCCTGCTCTTCGTCGCCGCGCATGGCGACGGCGGTGAGCGCGACGACCGGGATGGCGCGGGTGCGCGGATCACTCTTCAAGCGGCGTGTTGCTTCCCACCCATCCATGTTCGGCAGTGCCAGATCCATGAGGATGAGATCGGGGTGGTCGGTCTGCGCGTGTGACAGGGCTTCGACCCCGTCAATCGCTTCGATAACTTCATAGCCTTCGACCGTAAGCGTCTTCGCGACGATGCGCCGGTTGTCGACATCGTCTTCCACAATCAGGATTCGCTTCGGCATTCCCCCTCCAGCGCAGCGCCGGATCACTCCCCACGCTCCGGTTATATCCGGCGTACGGCGGCTTTGCAAAGGGCCATACGACACGGCAACGATGCGGTCTGATTACAGATCCTCCTGCCATCCCGCGAGCACGGCCGCGTGTGGCAAGAGCCCGGGAAACGCACGGTCGACTTCAGCGAGTGCACTGCTGCTGTACGCAACCATGCCGGTGCCATCCAGGTGCAACCGCTCGTCCTGGTTTGCTGCTTGCCACAGGGCGCCGGCTAGTGTGAGGGTACTCGCCGGCTCGACGACAATTGCGCCCTGTACCAGGATCAGTCCCGAGAACTCGAGAGTGCCGGCAACGTCGAGGCTGCCCCGCACCACCAGTACGCCGCTGCCGGTGAGCCGACCGGGGACACGGAGGTCGCCGGCAACCACCGACAGCTGCGGTGCATCGTGCGTCCCCCACGTGGCGCCGTCAGCGGGCACGGCGGGACGCGCGGTAGCAGTGGGAACGCTGGCGATACTGTTTACGTAGCTTCCCACGTCCAGCGGCGAGATAGTGCTGACGCTCGGGGCTGCTCCTGCCATCTGCTCGGGCGCTGCGCCGGACAATGCCGTGCGCAGAGCCGCGGCGGCACCCGCGTGTGCCGTGCTCAAGGCGGGCAACGGCACGGTCGGTTGGGCTTGTGGGACAGGTGGGAGCACGGCTTGATGGTCGATGCCGGAGAGCCGGAAACCGGCGCCGAGGGTGAGGATCGGACTGGCAGTTTCTGTATAGAGAGCGGCCGGCGTGAAGGGCAGTGGGGAGCGCGTCACCAGGGCTTCGACTACTTTTTTGCTGCCATTCGCGCCGCTGGCGCGGCTGACGATGCGCAGCATGCTGTCGCCGCTCGCTACGACCTGCACGTCGTACCGGAACGGCGACTGTGGGAAGGCAGCCGGTGCTCCATCGACAAACGGGAACGTTCCATCGTCGCTGGTCCCCGTCAGGTGGTCGGGGCCGACGAGCATCTGCTCGAACGACTGGCCGGGCGGGATCTCCGCGACCGCATGCGCCACGCCGGCGTCGGCGACGTAGAACGTCTCGATCTCGTTGCGCAGATTGAGTTGGATACTCAAATCGGTGCGCGCCTGCAGTGCGACCAGTGCCCCCAGTGGCAGCAGGATCATTGCAATGCTGAGTGCCGCCACCAATGCGGTGCCCCGTTGATTGCGCAGCGCCGTCATTGGTTCCGCAGGCATACGCTAGTGAACACGGCCGAGCCTAGAGGTGAGGTCGCGTTGGGATCAGGGTTGGGATGCTGCACCTGCAGGGCCACGTCGACGCGGTGCACGCGCAGCAACTGTTCGGGCGTCATACCCACCGATCCGGCTGCGATCTCAACGCCGGCAGCGTCGAAGTACGACAGCAGGAACCCGTTCGGGGCGACGTTGCCGATGAAGGGTTGCGGGCTCGCGCCGCCGGTGGCACGTCGAAGTTGACGCGCAGCTGCATCATAGCTGTAAGCGATGCGTTCATTGCTGTCATCGGTGTCGCCGTTTCCGGTGAGATCCATGGCGATCTCGACCCGGTCAGAGCCGGCAGCGCGCAGCGGCTGGAGCCAGGTGCCGGCGGCGCTGAATCCGGCCATGCGCAGCTCACGTGCCATGACGTCGAGCGCCATGACCGTGGTTTCTTGGGCGTCGCTCTTGACTGCCTGTACGCGCGTGGTCACCAGGGTCGCGCGCGCGAAGCTGTATGAGATGGCCGTCAGGATGGACACGAAGACCGTGCTGACCAGAACCTCGACGAGGCTCGCGCCGTGCTCCTGCGCGCCCGGGGCTGCACCCCGGGCCGACGCGTGCCGCCTCTCCAGGGCTGGGGACCGCATGAGTGCTGCACTGCTACCATGAGCCCCGCAGGGGCGGTATCCACGCGCCAGGGGTGAGGCCCCTGAGTCAGCCACGTTGGCGGCGATTGTCCTTACCCACTCACTTTGGAAAGACCCTGCTCTCATTGCCGCGCCAATGTGGTGAGTTGAAGAGTGTGGGGTGCGCCGTCGTTCCACGAGACAGAGACGTCGATGCGCTGTAGGCCCGGGTGTCCGCTCCAGGCGGCTGTTGTACCGGAGCGATCGAAGCCGGAGCCGGGTGGTAGTGCCCGCAGGGAGTGACCGGCGCGCAGCTGTTCAATGCCCTCCGTGGCGAGTTGCGTGGCCTGCATCCAGCGTTCGCTGCGTGCCCGCACTTGCAGTGCGTGCACCAGCGTCTGCGTGACCGCCAGGGCGATGGCCGACAGCAGCAGGGTGGCCACCATGACTTCGACCAGACTGAAGCCGGCCAGCGTCCGACGGGGTCGCACTATTGCACCCGTACCTGGCCGGCGATGTCGACGACCACGCGGCGGACGTCGCCGCGCGCGTTCTGCAGCGTCACCGTTCCGAAGGTCCCGGCATTGCCGCGTGGGCGGAAGCTGATCGCCGAAGCTTGCGCCGTGCAATCGACGATGGTGATGCCTGCGGCGAGTGCCACCGGTGCCCTCTCGTCGGTGTAGGTGGTGCCGTTGCGGGCTTGCACACGGTAGCTGGTGCTGCCGTTGGCGAACACGATGCGCAGGTCGGTGTTGCGCGCCACGGCGCGCATGCGCGTTGCCAGCAGGCTCATCACGACCTGCCGGGTGGCCGTCATGAGGTTCAGCCCGGGCCGCAACGCTTGGTGGCCGAGTACGCCGGCGCCGGCGAGCACCGCGGCGATCGCCAACGCGACCACCAGTTCCAAAATCGCCAACCCGCTTGCCCTTCCCATATGGTGCCGTTCTCGTAAACGACCACAATGCCTCAAGTGGCGACAGGGATACTACTATACATTAATTGTGTAATGCAAGAAATATTTGCAGCGAGAGAATGCATGTAGTGCGCGGCGTGCCGAAGGCGAGCCCCCACTCCGTGCTCAAGACGGTTCTTTTGACGAATTGCTAGGCGGCGAAGCCGATCTGCAGGTACCAGCGAATCAGCGCGTCGCCGAAGAACAGCGCGCACACCGCGCCGAGTGCGAGGAACGGGCCGAACGGAATCGGCAAGCGCGAATCGCCGCCGCGGGCGACGATCAGAACGATGCCGATGATCGCGCCGGTGAACGAACCGAGGAGCAGCGTGACGAGCACCCCGCGCCAGCCCAAGAAGGCCCCGATCATCGCCAGGAGCTTGATATCGCCGCCGCCCATTCCCTCGCGGCCCGTCCACGTGTGGTAACCGATGGCGACCAGGTAGAGGATGCCGCCGCCCAGCACAACACCAACCGCGCTGTCGAGCAGCGGCACCCCGTAGCCGAGGGCCGAGAAGAGCAAGCCGAGCGGAATTCCGGGCAGACTGATTACGTCGGGAATGATCTGGTGGTCGATGTCGATGAACGTGATGACGATCAGGGCGCCGACGAACAATCCGTAGCTCGCCAGAGGTGCTGACAGTCCGAAGTGAAGCAGCAAGACCATCGCTGCCAGGCCGCTGAGGACTTCGACGGCGGGGTAGCGCAACGAGATGCGGGTCCCGCAGGAATAGCAGCGCCCGCGCAACAACAGGTAGCCCAGCATCGGAATGTTGTCGCGCGCACGAATGCGCGAGCCGCACGCTGGGCAGTGCGACGGCGGATAGACGACAGACTCACCCAGCGGCAGCCGCCAGATGCAAACGTTCAGAAAGCTGCCGATGATGGCACCGAACAGGAAGGCAAGCAGGTAGAGCATCGCTCAGGAGTGTCCGTGCGCTGCGAGGGCCGCGAGCAGCTCGCGGCCCTCGGGATCGTTGGGCGCCAGCTCCAGATAGCGCTGCACGTGCGCCGTGGCCGGCTCCGTGAGGCCATAGGCGGCATAGAGCTTCGCGAGGTAGAGGTGGGCATCCGGAGGCGGCTTCTCGAAACGCAGGGCTTCTTGAAGCGTGCGCTCGGCGCGGACGTCGTCGTGCTCGGCGTAATATGCCCGGCCGAGCATGCCGAGGGCAACGGCACTCCAGGGGTGACGGTCGACCACTCGCGTCCAAGCACTCACGTCGTCGTGCCAGACGCCGGCCGAGTCGTAGCAGAGCACTGCCAGCACTCCCGCGAGAGCGAAACCGACCCAGCGGAGCGGCACGCGCCGTCCACCGGCACCCCTCACGTCAGCCGGCAGCCGGCCCAGGCCGACCGCTACCCACAGAGCAAATCCCATGGAGGGCAAGTACAGGTAGCGGTCGGCACGCAGCTGCGCCAACGGCACCACGTTCGATTCGGGAAGCAACATGAAGACGAACCACCACAAACAGAAGAATGACCACGGGTAGCGCCGCCGGTAGACGGTGACGAACAGGCAGACGAAAGCAATCAGCGCCACCGCGAGGAAGTTCACTGGGTCGTACACCATGGTGAGCGGATAGTAGTACACGGGGGCGAGGTCGACCGGCAAGCACAACGACGTCACATACTCGAGGGTGGCGCGGCTGACGATCAAGGCGTGGGTAAGCACATTGCCACCGTGTGGGGCGCGGAGCACCCCTTCGTGTGCATGTCCGGCCACCGCCGCACAAGATACGCCCACTGCAATCACACCGAACGGCAGCTTCTCGAGCCACCGCGGACGGCCCACGAACACGTAGTCGTAGAGGATCAGCACGAGGGGGACACTGACCGCCATCGCCTTCGACAGCCCGGCGAGGAGCAATGCGACGAGCGCGGCCGCGTAGTAGCGCCGGATGCCGGTGCGGTTCCACCGCTGATAGGCGATGAGCGTGAGCAAGCAGAAGACCGCGGACAGTAGCGTCTTGCGTTCGACCGCCAACGATACTGCTGCCATCTGTACCGGGTGGACTGCAAACAGCAGGGCCGCGATGACAGCGGTGCGCCGCGCTGCGACGATGGGCGAGAGAAAGAGATAGACCAGCATCGCGACGCTGGCGTGCAGCAGGATGTTGACGAGGTGATAGCCAAACGGCTCCAGTCCCGAGACGGCGTATTGCAAGGCGAACGACAGCATCGTGACCGGAATGTAGTTCACGCGGTTGAACTCGGTGGTCATGCTGCGCACATTCTCCCAGGTGAGTGCCTGAATCGCTGGAGTGTCGAGAATGAGTCCGTCATCGAACCCCAGCGGCAGGAAGGTGTTGCGCAGCGTTGGTGAAAAGGTCACCAAGCAGCTGAGTCCGATCACCGCCGCGCAGGCGAGGGCGCGCCACCGCTGGTTGTGCGCTGTCGGATCGTCCTGCACGGCCGCGACGATCAGTGGCTCTGGGTCGGCGCCGCTGCGGGTCACAGGAACTCTCGGCGTCGAAAGATGGCGACGCTGATCAGCAACAGCACGGCCGAGTATGCGGCGGCGTGGAGGACCGCATCGACGTAGTAGACGGGCGAGAGAGTAATGCCGTAGGCGACGCGGTCGGCGATGTAGAACTGGTTCAAGTGCGGCAAGATGGTGTGTAGCCCGCGCGCGAAATAGCGCAGCGCTGTCGGCTGGTCGGGGGCCATGAGATATCCCAGCATCGAGGTCGAGCGGCCAGCGATGAACGTCGCAGCCGTGAACAGGCCCGCAAGTGTCGGGGTGACGACGATGGAGGAGAAGAAGATGGCGACCGCCGACAGAATTCCGAGTTCCAGCAGCATGACCGCGACGACGGGCACGCTCTCCCAGTCGATGCGGCCCTCGAGAAAATAGAGAACCGTGAGCAGCGCCGCCGTCATCAGCGCCATCATGACCGCCAAGGTTGCGAGGAGGCCGAGGAACTTGCCGACCAGGAACTGCCAGCGTGCCACTGGTTTGGAGAGAATGTTGTAGATCGTGCGTTTGCCAAGCTCCTTGCTGAGCAGGCTGACACCCAGCACCACGGTGGTCACAACGCCGAAGAGTGAGATGCTGAACAGACTGAAGTCCTTGACGAATTTGATCGTGTCACCGATCGAGGCCCATCCAAAAGCGGCGGATATGCCGGTCACCAGGCAAGCGAACAAGAGAATGGAATACAAGACCTTGTTGCGGATCGCCTCACGGCCGGTGTTGAGGGCGATGGCGAGGACTTTCATTCAACGCTCACGGCGGCAACGGCCGGACGGCCCGGCGTTTGTTCGAGCTGCGCCACGTAGAGCTGCAGCTCGTGGTCGCTGCTGTTGAGTGCGAGTGAGCGGCGCAGGACCTCGACGCCCTTGTCGGTTTCGCCGAGG
>Ga0335070_10006320_pt1 | contig 13949 bp, 9 predicted proteins | sample Lox_Sample_13_FD_206722 | JGI IMG/M metagenome (GOLD analysis project Ga0335070, IMG submission 206722) | Soil microbial communities from Loxahatchee National Wildlife Refuge, Florida, United States - Lox_Sample_1.3 | ecosystem: Environmental > Terrestrial > Soil > Wetlands | place: USA: Florida... | reverse complement strand
CGCATCCAGGAAGATTTCACAGCCCTGTTGAGAACCCTGGCGGGTTGACGGCTGGAATCCTGTGGATGGAATTGTGGATGCTTCTGCACACAGTCCATCCACAAGCTGCTGGGCCGGTTTCACTCGCAGGCGTTGCGCCCGGGTGCTGGAAATTTCGGTGCATGCCTGAAGGAAAGCGGTTGTCCCCGAACTTCACAAGCCTAATAATCATCACTGTCTTAACTCCATAAGAAGATCCTTAAATCTATGAAAGTCTCCGCGTCGCGTGAGAGCCTGCTGGCCCCCCTGCAAAGCGTGATCGGCGTCGTCGAACGTCGGCAGACCATGCCGGTGTTGGCGAACGTGCTGCTGGTGGCGCGTGGCGACAAGCTGGCGGTCACGGGCACCGACCTCGAAGTGGAACTGATGGCCTCCACCGGCGTGACCGTGCAGCAGGCCGGGGATGTCACGGTGCCGGGCCGCAAATTGCTGGAGATCGTGCGCACGCTGCCCGAGAAGGCGAACGTGTCGCTGGTGCGCGAAGCCGAGCGCGTCGTGGTCAAGGCCGGCCGGAGCCGTTTTACGCTGTCGAGCCTGCCGGCGAGCGAATTCCCGGTCATCGAGGAAATCAACGCCAAGCAGGTCATCCGCGTCGGCCGCGATCATTTCCGCCGGCTGATCGAGAAGACGCATTTCGCGATGGCGCAGCAGGACGTGCGCTATTACCTCAACGGCACGATGCTCGAGACATCCGGCAAGACACTGCGCGCGGTCGCCACCGATGGCCATCGGCTGTCGCTGGCCGAGACAGAGCTGGCCGAGGCGGCGAGCGGCGGGCAGCAGGTGATCGTGCCGCGCAAGGGTATCCTGGAGCTGCAGCGCATCCTGGCGGGAGACGGCGAGCTTGAACTGAGCATCGGCTCGAATCACGTTCGCGCCCAGATCGGAGAAATTCGCTTCACTTCGAAGCTTATTGACGGGAAGTTCCCGGAATATGGCCGCGTGATCCCTGCCAAGCCGCCGCATACCATGTCGGCCGGCCGCGAAGCGCTTCGCCAGGCCTTGCAGCGCACCTCGATCCTGTCCAATGAAAAATACCGTGGTGTCCGCCTGGCCTTCGCCAGCAACCAGCTGACGATCCAGGCGCACAACCCGGAGCAGGAAGAAGCCGAGGACCAGATCGAAGTCAGCTACAGCGGGGCCGAGATGGAGATCGGTTTCAATGTGACCTACCTGCTCGATGCGCTGGCTGCGATCGACGTCGATACGGTCGACGTGTCGCTGACCGATTCGAACTCGAGCTGCCTGATCCGCGCGCCCGGCGACAACTCGGTCAAGTTCGTCGTCATGCCGATGCGGCTCTAGAGCGCCGGGCTTGAGCCTGCTGGCGCTCGAGGTCGAGGGCCTGCGCTGCCTCTCGAAGACCAGGCTCGAACTGCATCCCCACGTCAATCTGGTCACCGGCGCCAATGGTGCCGGGAAGACTTCACTCCTCGAGGCCGTCTACCTGCTCGGCCGCGGACGATCCTTTCGCACGCGGCTGACCGAGCGCCTGATCGCCCACGGGGTGGACCAGCTACAGGTCTTCGGGCGCACCGACGACCCCAACTACCCGACGCTGGGCTTCGGCTTCGATCGTCACGAAGGCCTGCGCGCGCGGATTGCCGGCCGGGACGCGAAGTCGCTGGCCGAACTGTCAGTGGCTTTCCCGGTGCAGGTCGTCGACCCTGGCATTCACCGATTGGTGGAGGAGGGTCCGGCCTACCGCAGGCGGTGGCTGGACTGGGGAGTGTTCCACGTGGAACCAGGCTTTGCCGCCGCGTGGAGCGATTACGCCCGGAGCCTGAAGCAACGCAATGCCGCACTGAAAATGCGCTCTGATCCGACGCCTTGGGAGCCTGAACTCGTAAGGTTGGGCACCGCACTGGCCGAGGCGCGATCGCGCACCCTGGACCTGCTCGAGCCATTCTGGCGCCAGACGCTGGCTGGGCTGATGGCCGAGCCGGTCTCGCTCGGCTTCTATCGCGGCTGGGGGCAGGACCGCGAGCTGGCCGAGATTCTCGCGACGAGCCGGGATCGGGACCAGGAGCGGGGCAGCACCACATCCGGCGCGCACCGCTTCGATGTGCAGCTGCGTATCGATGGGCGAAGCGCCCGCGAGGTGCTGTCGCGCGGGCAGCAGAAGCTGCTCGGGGCAGCTCTCGCACTGGCCATGGCCAGGCTGGTTGGCAGCGGCAACCGGCGGCCGCCGACCTTATTGCTGGATGACCCGGCGGCCGAGCTCGACCGCGAGCACACCGATGCGCTGCTCGCCGAAATCCGCAGGATGAAGGGCCAGCTGGTCGTCACGGCGCTCGAACCGGGCGAGACCCAATTCGGTTCGCCCGACAGGGCGTTTCACGTGGAACATGGCCGCGTTACCACGCTATAATAACAGTATGGCCACAAAGGTCTCCGCATGACAGCATCAGACGTCTACGATTCCAGTAAAATCAAGGTCTTAAAAGGTCTTGATGCAGTGCGGAAAAGACCGGGCATGTACATCGGTGATACCGATGATGGCAGCGGCCTGCACCACATGGTTTTCGAGGTTGTCGACAACGCGATCGATGAGTCGCTGGCCGGGCACTGCGACCGCATAACGGTGACCATCCACGCCGACGAGTCGGTCACCGTCACCGACAATGGCCGCGGCATTCCCGTCGACATCCATCCCGAGGAAGGGCGCTCGGCGGCCGAGGTCATCATGACCGTGCTGCATGCCGGCGGAAAGTTCGACGACAGTTCGTACAAGGTGTCAGGCGGATTGCACGGCGTCGGCGTCTCGGTGGTCAACGCGCTCTCCGACACGCTGCTGCTGACCATCTGCCGCGATGGACGCATGCACCGGCAGGAGTACCACCTCGGCGAACCGGTGGCGCCGCTCGCGGATGTCGGGCCGACCAGCGAGCGCGGCACGACGATCCGCTTCAGGCCGAGCGCGCAGATCTTCACGCACATCCAGTTCGTGTACGACACGCTGGCGAAGCGCCTGCGCGAACTGTCGTTCCTGAACTCGGGCGTGCGCATCGAGCTCAACGACGAGCGCGAGGACAAGCGCGATGTGTTCGAACACCAGGGCGGACTGCAGGCCTTCGTCAAGCACCTGAACCGCGGCCGCACGCCGATCCACGAGCAGGTGTTCTGGTTCCGCGCGCAGGAAGGCCCGATCACGGTCGAAGTGGCGCTGCAGTGGAACGACTCCTACCAGGAGAGCATGTACTGCTACACCAACAACATCCCGCAGAAGGACGGCGGCACGCACCTGTCGGGCTTCCGCGCGGCGCTGACGCGTACGCTCAACGACTACATCGAGAAGGAATCCGCGGCGAAGAAGGAGCGCGTTGCGACCACCGGCGATGACGCGCGCGAAGGCTTGACGGCCATCCTGTCCGTGAAGCTGCCGGATCCGAAATTCTCCTCGCAGACCAAGGACAAGCTGGTTTCATCGGAAGTGAAGGGCATCGTCGAGACCGCGGTGGCCGCGAAGCTCGGCGATTTCCTGCTCGAGCAGCCGGCGCAGGCCAAGGCGATCGTCGCGAAGATCATCGAGGCGGCGCGTGCGCGCGAGGCGGCGCGCAAGGCGCGCGAGATGACGCGCCGCAAGGGCGCGCTCGACGTCGCAGGGCTCCCGGGCAAGCTTGCCGATTGCCAGGAGAAGGACCCGGCGCTGTCCGAGATCTTCATCGTCGAGGGCGATTCCGCCGGCGGCTCGGCCAAGCAGGGGCGCGACCGGCGCACCCAGGCGATATTGCCGCTGAAGGGCAAGATCCTGAACGTCGAGCGCGCGCGCTTCGACAAGATGATCTCGTCCGCCGAAGTGGGCACGCTGATCACCGCGCTGGGCTGCGGCATCGGGCGCGATGAGTTCGACATCGCGAAGCTCCGCTATCACCGCATCATCATCATGACGGATGCCGATGTCGACGGGAGCCATATCCGCACGCTGCTGCTCACGTTCTTCTACCGGCAGATCCCGCTGCTGATCGAGCGCGGCCACGTGTACATCGCACAGCCGCCGCTCTACAAGGTCAAGCGCGGCAAGGCCGACACCTACGTCAAGGACGAGAACGAGCTCAACGCGCTGCTGCTCTCCTCGGCGCTGGACTCGGCCTCGCTGCAGGTGGCTGCCGGCGCGGCGCCGATCACGGGTTCGGCGCTGGAACTGCTGGCGCGAAAATACATGGAAGTGCAGGCGATCATCCGACGCTGGGCGCGGCGGTACGACGAGCGGCTGCTCGACACGCTGATCTACGTGCCGGAGGTCACCCCCGACCAGTTCGACCAGCCCGTCTTCCTCGAAGGCTGGTGCAAGGGCCTCGTCGAGCGGCTGAACGCCGCGGACGACGCGGCGCACAGCTATCGCGCCGAAGTGCGCACGGCAAGCGACGGACACGCGGCCCGCGTCGTCGTGCACCGCACGCAGCACGGATCGGTCACCGACAAGCACCTGACGCGCGAGTTCTTCGAATCCGCCGAATACCGCCGCATCGCCGACCTCGGCCGCACGCTGGCCGGGTTGGTGGGGCCGGGGGCGAGCGTATCGCGCGGCGATGAGCGCATCGAAATTGGCTCCTTCAAGGAGGCGATGAAGTGGCTGTTCGACCAGGCGCGCAAGGGCCAGTCGATCCAGCGTTACAAGGGGCTGGGCGAGATGAACCCGGAGCAGCTCTGGGACACGACGATCAACCCCGAGACGCGCCGGCTCATGCAGGTGCGCATCGATGATGCGGTCGCTTCCGACGAGATCTTCACGACGCTGATGGGCGACCAGGTGGAGCCGCGCCGCGAGTTCATCGAGAAGAACGCACTGTCGGTCGCCAACCTGGACGTGTAGGCGGGCACATCCGTCCGCACCAGGGTAGGGGGCCTATGGCAGGGCCGGCATGATTCCGATGGCCAACGGCTGGGTGATCAAGCGGGAACGCTAAGCGAGACAGCTCATGGTGGCAGCAATCAACGAAGACCCGACCGCGGGCGGCTTCAACGGCCTGAAGGTGCCCGAGCGCACGCTCGAGAGTTCCTGGTATTTCGACCCCGCGCATTACCAGCATGAGCTCGCGCGCATCTGGCGGCGCAACTGGATCTACCTGTGCCGCGCCGACTCGCTCCCGGCGGCACCCTCGTTCCGCACGTTCACCATCGGCGACCAGCCGATCATCGTGGTGCGCGATCGCGACGACACGCTGCGGGCGTTCTTCAACACCTGCCGCCACCGCGGCTCCACGTTGTGCCCGACTGCCGAGGGCCGGCTGCCCACCGGCCACATCACCTGCCCGTACCATGCCTGGAGCTACCGGCTCGACGGCACGCTGGCGAAAATGCCCTCGGTCCGTCCGGAAGGCTATCTCGACACGCAGGAGCTGTCGCTCTACAGCGTGGCGCTGCGCAACTGGCGCGGCTTCGTCTACGTGCACCTGGGCGATCCGGCACAGGCTGGCGAAGGGCATTTCAACGAGAACCGCAACCTGTTCGGCAACTGGCCGCTCGAGGAGCTCGTCGTCGGCCGCACGCTGACCAAGCGCCTGGCCTGCAACTGGAAGATCTTCTGGGAAAACTACAACGAGTGCCTGCATTGCCCGGGCGTGCATCCGGGCCTGAGCAGCCTCGTGCCGATCTACAAGCGCGGCATCATGGAGCCGCGCGACGATCCGCAGTGGCGCTCGCACGAGGGCAACGCCGAGCCGCTGTACGCCGGCGGCCTGAGGGCTGGCGCGCAGACCTGGTCGGTCGACGGGAAGCCGGTCGGCCCGACCTTTCCGCGACTGACCGAGGAAGAGCGGCGCCTCGGTTACCACTACATGACCAGCCTCCCGTCGCACTACCTCGTGCTGCACGTGGACCACGTGCGCTCCTCGCGCCTGCTGCCGCTGGGCCCCGAGTCGATGGAGCTCGAGATCCAGTGGCTGTTCCCCGCGGCGACGCTGGCCGACCCGTCGGTCGACATCGCCAGGGCCTGCGACTTTTCAGCGCAGGTGATGAGCGAGGACGGCGCGGTGTGCGAGCTCACGCAGCGTGGGCTGCATGCAGCCCCGCACCACCAGGGCTATCTCTTGCCCGAGGACTACGACGTGTTCCGCTTCCAGCAGTGGGTGCGCGCGCAGCTGCGCTGAACGGTATCGATGCCATCGCCGCACTGGGCTCCCCATCGAGCTCAGGCAGGAATCGAGCGTTACATGTACGCGCGTACATGTAACGCTCAAGAAAAATCCATCAGGCGCGCAGCGGCCATGTCGGCCAACCACCGGCCCACGGGGCGGCCGGCGGGTCGGCCGGCTCAGGGGGTGCCGGTCGTGGTGCCTGGGGCGGCGGCGGCGGCCGTTGCGGCATCGAGCTTCTGCTGCATGCGCGCGATCTCCGGGTTCGACATGAAGGTCTTCCACAGCAGGCCGGTGCGGTAGTTCTCGACCATCGCGACGATCGGCGCCTGGTTCAGGCCCATGTAGATCGGCGAGACCCAGTTGAGCGTCGGGTTGTAGGCGTCGCGCGGGCCGTAGATGTCCCAGAGCTGCGCGCCGAGGTCGCGGTAGTAGTGCTTGAACGCGGCCATCGAGGCCTCGGGCGTGTACGGGAACGAGGCGAGCGCGCCGGTCAGCGTGATCGTGCCGTTGTCATTCTCCGCATCGGGGGCCGGGGTCTTGTAGCCGGTCGGGCCATCGCTCGCCGTGAGTCCCCAGGCGTCGGCGCCGTAGCCGGCAAAGTGCTTCGGATTCGCGATGCAGTAGGCCTGGTTGATCAGCGCGATATTGCGGTTGTTGTCGAAGTACGAGGCCGTGTACCTGTCGTGCAGCGCGTGCGGATCGAAACCCATGAACGAGTAGTGCGTGAAGAACAGCGGGCCGCCCGTGCCGACACCGACGTCGAGCTTGATGCCAAAATACGTGTTGCCGTTGTAGTAGTGGTTGCCGTCGGCGCTGCCCGACCAGCCCTGGCGGTAGGCGAGCGCGCGCTCGTTCTGGCCCGCCCAACCGGAGTAGTACATGGCGGCCGGCACCGGGTGCGTGGGCGAGGCGATCGCGAGCAGGTACACCACCATGACTTCATTGAAGCCGACCAAAGGGTGGTGGATCTGGAAGCCCCACTGCGGCGACCAGTGCCAGTAGAGGAAGTCCCCTTGCGGACCGTCGCGGTACCAGTCCCACTCGATGCCTTCCCACAGCTTCGTGATGCGCCGGGCGAGATCGCGCTCGGACGGCACGTCGCGGTTGAAATACTGCCGCGCGGTGAGCAGGCCCTGCGTGAGGAACGCGGTCTCGACGAGGTCGCCGCCGTTGTCGAGCATGCCGAACAGCGGCATCGTCTGCGCCGTGGCGCCGTTCATGTAGTGCGACCAGGCGCCGTGGTAGCGCGGGGCGCGCTCGAGGAAGCTGACGATGCGCGTGAGGCGCGCGAGCCCCTGTTCGCGCGTGATGAAGTGGCGCTCGATGCCGACCAGGATCGCCTCGATCATGAAGCCGCTGGCGCCGGTGGCGACGATGCGGTCGTCGCCCGGCAGGTTCTCGTGCGCCATGCCGGAGTGCGGTTCGCCGCCGTCCCAGTAATACTGGAACGCCGCTTCCTGCAGCATCGTCAGCAGCTCGTCGTCGGTCATGGGCCGCGTCGTCGCCGTCACCGGGGCTGACATCAACGAGCTGCGATTGTCCCAGTCGGACTCGGCCACCTTGTAGCTGGCGGTCACGCCGGTGCTGCCGATGAAATCGACGTAGCGCTGCGTGCCCGGCAGTGCGATGCCGATGGGTTCGTAGGGCTTGCCGTGGATCGAGCGGTAGATCACGTAGTGCGCAAGCGATGCGGACTCGGGCCCGTCCCATTCCAGCGACACGTGCCGCTCGTAGCCGGTGGCGGCGAGCCGGGTCGGCATGCCCAGCGCTTCGCGTTCGGGCTTGGCGCTCTTCACGCGCTGCGCCAGGCCGCTCTTCATGCGCAATTCGTCGTCGACATGGATCTGGTCGATGATCAGCGTGTGCGCCACGCCATCGGCGCGCCCCTGGTGGAAGATCAGGCTCTGCAGCCGCTCGGGATGGAACTCGAACACGGAAGCCGAGCGGAGCTTGCGCATCGGCACGCGCACGCGCAGCCATTTGCGCGCGGGCAGGTCGCCGGTGTACTTGCCGAGCGGCTCCGGCTTGGTGAAGCTCCCGGGAAACTCGGCCACCTGCAGCCCGCCGCGCGCATCCGACAGCAGGAACTCGGGCAGGTCGGCCGCGGCGATCGCGGCCGGTGAATAGACCCAGAAATAGAGGTTCTGGCCGCTCAGCTCCGGCCAACGATTCGGGAAATTGACGAGGTGGATCTCGGCGTCCCAGCCGCCGCCGCGCAGCGATTGCCACTGCAGGCGGATCGCGTTCGGCGGCGAGAGGTACCAGCGCGTCTCCACGGGCAGCTTGTGATGCTGCAGCTCCAGCGTGCTCGGCGCGGCGGCCTGCGCAGTGCTGTTCCAGTAGAAGTCGCTTTCCAGGCTGTTGTCGAAGAAGGCGTGGCGGTAGTAGTCGCCCTGCGACGCGAGCACGGGCGCGAATCCGAGCGCCATGAGCAGAGCGAAGGCACTGGTCGATTTCAAACGCATGAGATGTCCCTTTCAGGCGCCGCTGGCAACGCAGATAGGGCGTGCAAGGGTCTGTCCGGCCAGCGCTGCCCCGCATTCTCTGCTATCGATGAGTGCGGGCGTTTGTAGCATCGGCTCGGCGGAAGTGTCAAACGAGCCGGGTCACCTGATACATTTGCCGGCACTCGTCACTGGATGAATGGAATGCGGACGCTGTCCACGATGTTGTTCATGTTGCCGTGCCTGCTCGCCGCGGTGATTCCCGGGCGCGCGACGGCAGCGGCCACGTCGGCGGTCGAGCTCCAATCCGGCTCGCAGCGGATCCAGGTGACCGCCGTCGCGGCAGACATCCTGCGCGTGCGCATCACGGCCACCGGGGAGTTTCCCGAGGATGCGTCGTGGGTCGTGCCGGCTGCGATGCGCCATCCCGGCGTGGCCGTGGAACCGTGGTCCGATGCCGGTGCGGAAGGATTCCGCACCGCCAGGTTGTCGGTGCGCATCGAGCGGAGTTCGCTCCGGCTCATCGTCTCCGATCCCGCGGGCCATGTGATCGTGGCCGACGCGCCGGTGCACGCGCTCGACGTGCAGGGCACGGCCTTCACGCTGCGCAAGCAGCTCATGGCGGGCGAGCACATCTTCGGCCTCGGCGACAAGACCGGCCCGCTCGACCGGCGCGGCGAAACCTTCGTGAACTGGAACACCGACAGCTACGGATTCCAGGAATCGACCGACCCCATCTACAAGAGCGTGCCGTTCTTCATTGCCACCGGCGGCCCCGGGGGCAGCTATGGCCTGTTTCTCGACAACACCTGGCGGAGCTGGTTCGACTTTGGCCACGAGGATCCGGATACGCTGGGCCTGGGTGCCGCCGGCGGACCGATCGACTACTACCTGGTCTGTGGCCCGGGCGTGAAGCAGGTCGTCGAGCGCTACACCGATCTCACCGGCAAGCCGCCGCTACCGCCGCTGTGGTCGCTGGGCTTCCAGCAATCGCGCTTCAGCTACATGAGCGCGGATGAAGTGCGCGCGCTCGCCGGGCGCTTCCGCAAGGAGCGGATTCCCGCCGATGCGATCTGGCTCGACATCGATTACCAGGATCGCTATCGCCCGTTCACGACCAACAGGCAGGCTTTTCCGGATCTCGCGGCCTTGGGCGCCGCGCTGCGCCGCGAGGATTTCCGGCTGGTCGCGATCACCGACCTGCACATCGCCGACGCGCCCGGCCAGGGCTATGCGCCGTACGACAGCGGCATCGCCGGCGATCATTTCCTCAAGCGCGCCGATGGTTCGCCCTATGTCGGCCCGGTGTGGCCGGGCCCGGCCGTGTTCCCGGACTTCACGCGCGCCGCGACGCGTGAGTGGTGGGGCGGGCTGTTCGCCGCGCAGGTGGCGGCCGGCATCGCCGGCTTCTGGAACGACATGAACGAGCCGGCGATCTTCGACACGCCGACGAAGACGATGCCGCCCGATGCCGTGCACCGGATCGAGGAGCCGGGGTTCGCGCCGCGCACGGCGACGCACGCGGAGATCCACAACGTCTACGGCATGGAGAATTCGCGCGCGACGTACGAGGGCCTGCGGCGGCTTGCGCCGGACGAGCGCGCCTACGTGATGACGCGCGCGAGTTTCGCCGGCGGCCAGCGCTACGCGGTCACGTGGACCGGCGACAACAGCTCGACGTGGAATCACCTGAAGCTGTCGGTGCCGATGCTGCTCAACCTCGGCTTGAGCGGCTTCGCCTACGGCGGCGCCGATGTCGGCGGCTACATCGGCGCGCCCTCGCCCGAACTGCTGACGCGCTGGATCGAGCTCGGCGCCTTCATGCCGGTGTTCCGCGACCACTTCGGCAAGGGCGACGTGCGCAAGGAGCCGTGGGTCGACGGGCCGCGGCACACGGCGATCCGCCGCCATTTCATCGAAGAGCGCTACCGGCTGCTGCCGTATCTCTACGCGCTCGCGGACGAGAACGCCCGGCGTGGCGCGCCGCTGATGCGCCCGGTGTTCTACGACTACCCCGAAGCGCTCGGCGCGCCCTGCGGGCAGGACACCACGTTCATGCTCGGCGATCGGCTGCTCATCGCGCCGCCGCCGGTGCTGGAATCGCCGGCGACCTACACCATCTGCCTGCCGGCGGGCCGCTGGTACGACTACTGGAGCGGTGCCGATGCGGCGACGCTCCCGCGTGGCGCGGGGCGTGCCGGCGAAGCGGGCGCGACCGCGGAGCGCGAAGGGCTCGTGCTGGTGGCGACCCCGGTCCTCGAGCGCCTGCCGGTGTTCGTGCGCGGCGGCACGATCCTGCCGCGCCAGCCGCTGGTGCAGAGCACCGCGCAGGCGCCGCAGGGGCCGCTGTCGCTCGATGTGTATCCGGGCGATGACTGCCGCGGCGAACTGTACGCCGACGATGGGCACAGCATGGCCTACGCGCGCGGCGACTTCCTGCGCCAGGGCCTGCATTGCGAGGCGCTGGAGGACCGCATCACCATCGCCTTCGATGAACGCGCGGGCTCGCACCAGCCCTGGTGGCGGCAACTGCGCGTGACCGTGCACGACTGGCAGGGCGCGGCCACGGCGCGGCTCGGCGATCGCGCGGTGCCGGCCGTCGTCGACGGGACGCGGCACACGGCTTCGGTCCTGCTCGACGACCAGCCGCACGCGGCGCAGCTGCAGTTGCTGCGCACCACCGGGGCCGTTGCGGCGGCACGCTAGGCCCGCCGTGATCGGGGCATTGCGCATGCAGCGGGGAAGGATCAGCGCGGCGGGCCTGCTGCTCGCGCTGTGCGCCGCCGCAGGCCTCGCGTACCTGCGCCAGCACGGGGGCGGCGGTGCGCACGTCGATCCGGGCGGCGCGCAGCGCGACGCGGCTCGCGCCGACGCGACGCGAACGGTCCCGTACGACTATTTCCTGCTGTCGCTGTCCTGGTCGCCAAGCTATTGCCTGGCGCACGCCGATGACCGGGCGCAATGCAGCAAGGGCTACGGATTCGTATTGCACGGTCTGTGGCCGCAGGACCTGGACGGCGGCTATCCCGAGCATTGCGCGGGCGATGCGCCGCTGACCGCCGCCGCCGCGGCGCGCGGCGCGACGCTGTTCCCGAGCCCGCGGCTCATGCAGCACGAATGGCAAACCCATGGCCGCTGCAGCGGGCTCGACGCGCTCGGGTACTTCGATGCGGCCGACCGCGCGCTCGCGGCCGTGAAGATTCCCGCCGCCTTCGACGCGCCGCGCAGCGACCAGTCGATGGATGCGCGGGACATCGTCGCGGCATTCCGCGCGGCCAATCCGGCGATACCCGACGACGGCCTCGTTGTCTCGTGCCATCGCGCCGAGCTCGCCGAAGTGCGCGTGTGCCTGAGCAAGGCGCTCGAGCCGATCGCCTGCGGCCGCGGCGTGCACGGCAACTGTCCCTACGTCGCGCTGCGGATTCCGGCGGCGCGCTGAGCAGGCGGGATTCGGCACATGATCGATGCGCTGCTGCTGTTCCTGGCCTTCGCGCTCGGCGCCGCGCTCTCGCGCACCAGCCTGTGCGCGGTGGCCAGCGTGCAGCAGGCGATGCTCGCGCGTGATTACGCCGGATTGCGACGGCTCGCCCTGGCCGCCTGCGGCGCGGGGGTGGTGCTGCTGCCGCTCGCGGGCCTGCGGCCGGACGCGGTGCTGTTGCCCGGTCCGGTGGCGTTCCACGCCGGCATCATCGTCGGTGGCCTGTTGCTGGGCGTCGGCGCGCTGCTCAATGGCGGTTGCTACCTCGGCAGCGTGCTGTACCTCGGATCCGGCAACCTCAACTTCCTGTTCACGCTCGCCGGCATCGGCGCGGGCGTGCGTGCGACCGAACTGCTCGCCGGGTTCCCCGACAGCGCCGCCACGATGCCGCGCCCCGCGATGGGACCCCTGTGGATGTTCGGCGTGGGCGGCTTCGCGCTGGTGATCGCGGCTCTGCTGCTGCCGCGGCTGCGCAGCGCCGCGGCCTGGCTCGCGGTGGGCACCGGCGTGCTGGCGGGACTCGTGTACGCGCGGCGGCCCGGCTGGAGCTACGGCACGGTGCTCGACTCGCTCGCGCACGGTCGCCACGCGTTGATGGACTGGACCGCCAACCTCTCGGCGCTGCTGCTGTTCGCCGGCGCGTTGGCGGGCGCCGCGCTGGCCGGGCGGTTCCGCCTGCAGCGGCCCACGCCGTGGCGCGCGCTGCGTTGCGCGGCCGGGGGGCTCGTCATGGGATTCGGCGCGGCGCTGGTGCCGGGCGGCAACGACATGCTGCTGTTGTGGGCGATCCCGGGCCTCACTATATATGGTGCATTGGCCTACGGGGTCATGCTCGCGGTCATCGCCGCGGGATTCCTGGCGGCCATGCGCGGCCGCGGGGGCACGGTAGACTAGCGGCATGTCCTCCCGTGCCAGCCGACCCGCGCACCGCATCGACGGCATACGCCTGATTGGCCTGTTCAAGATCGGCAAGGCGCTGCTGCTGCTCGCGACGACCTACGGCCTGTATCGGTTGCTCAATCCCGCGCTGGTCGAGCAACTGCACGACTGGCTCAACACGCTGACCGACACCTTCGAGCGCCGGCTGCTGCAGCATGGCCTCGACTGGCTCGATTCGCTCGGCTCGGCGCGAATCGGCAGCATCCTGGTCGTGACGGCGGTCTACACCGGCGTGCTGTTGACCGAAGGCATCGGGCTGTGGCTGCGCAAGACCTGGGCGGAATGGTTGACGGTGATCGCGACCGCGTCGCTGATCCCGTTCGAGCTGTGGCAGTTGTTCTTTGGCCACCACCACCGCACACTGGCGCTGCTCGGCGCCACGGCGCTCAATGCCATCATCGTGGTCTATCTCGTGTACCTGTTGCGCAAGGGCCGCCGCGCGCGGTCCCGCTCCGCATGAACCCGCGCCTGCGCCGCGTCGTGATCCTGCTGCTGGCGGCCGCTGCGCTGGTGTGGTCGCAGGTCGCGCATCGCGGCGGCAAGGGCGATGCGGCGCTGGCCGTGTCGGCGGTGGCGCCCGACGAGCTCCATATGGGGAGCCTCACGCTGGAGCCTTGCGATATAGGCCGGCGCGGGAACGGGGCGCCGACGCTGCGCGCCTACTGCACCGGGTTCGATGTGCCCGAGAACCACGCGGCGCCGAATGGGCGGCACATCAAGCTGCGCGTCGCCGTGGTGCGCGCCGAAGCGGCGCAGGCCGAACCCGACCTGGTCACTTTCCTCGACGGCGGTCCGGGCGGCGCCGCCACCGAGGACTACCCGGGCATTTCCGGCGCCTTCGAGCCCTTGCGCAAGCAGCGCGCGGTGCTGCTCGTCGACCAGCGCGGCACGGGCGGTTCCAACGCGCTCGAATGCGAAGACGAGAAAAAGGATGCGGGCGATGCCACGGCGAAGGCCGCGGCCGGCCCG
>Ga0335070_10006318_pt1 | contig 13953 bp, 13 predicted proteins | sample Lox_Sample_13_FD_206722 | JGI IMG/M metagenome (GOLD analysis project Ga0335070, IMG submission 206722) | Soil microbial communities from Loxahatchee National Wildlife Refuge, Florida, United States - Lox_Sample_1.3 | ecosystem: Environmental > Terrestrial > Soil > Wetlands | place: USA... | reverse complement strand
CCTCGATTATGACGAGGATTCGACGGCCGAAACCGACGCCAATTTCGTGCTCACCGGCTCCGGCGGACTGGTCGAGCTTCAGGGCACGGCCGAAGGCGCGCCTTTCACCGATGATCAGTTCGCGCAAATGCTGCGGCTGGCGCGCAAGGGCATCGGCGAACTGGTGACGCTGCAGAAGGCGGCGATCGGCGCATGAAGCTTGCCGCCGGCGAAACGCTCGTGGTGGCAAGCCACAATCCGGGCAAGGTCCGCGAGATCCGCGATCTCCTGGCGCCGTTCCGCCTGCACGTCGTCGGCGCCAACGAGCTGGAGCTGAGCGAGCCGGAAGAAACCGAAAGCGATTTCGCCGGCAATGCGATCCTGAAGGCGCGCGCGGCGGCGAACGCGACGCACCACATCGCGCTCGCCGACGATTCGGGACTCGCGGTTGCCGCGTTGGGCGGCGCGCCGGGAATCTATTCGGCACGCTGGGCGGGCCCGGAGCGGAATTTCGCCGAGGCCATGGCGCGCGTCGAGCGGGAGCTGCGCGACGGCGGCGCGACCGATCGCTCGGCCAAATTCGTCTGCGCCCTCGCGCTTGCCGCGCCCCATGGCGACGTCGAAGTGTACGAAGGCGAAGTGCACGGCCATCTGGAATTTCCCGGCCGCGGCGCCCAGGGCTTCGGCTACGATCCGATCTTCGTCGCCGACGGCATGCGCCAGACGTTCGGCGAGATCGCGCCCGCCACGAAACACGCCATGAGCCATCGCGCCCGCGCGTTCGAGAAACTGGTCAAGAGCGCCGTCTTCGCGCCATGAGCGGCTTCGGGATCTATGTGCATTGGCCGTTCTGCGCGGCCAAGTGCCCCTATTGCGACTTCAATTCCCATGTGCGTACGCGGATCGACGAAGCCGGCTGGGTCGACGCGATCTTGCGCGAGCTGGAATGGACCGCGCAGCGGCAAGGCGCGGAGCGTCCCATCGTCGAGACGATTTTCTTCGGCGGCGGGACGCCGTCGCTGATGCAGGGATCGAGCGTCGCGCGGACTCTCGACGCGATCGCGCGGCTGTGGCGCACGGCAAACGACGTCGAGGTGACTCTCGAAGCCAATCCGGCGAGCGCCGATGCCGCGCGGTTCGCCGACTACCGGTCCGCGGGCGTCAACCGGCTGTCGCTCGGCGTGCAGGCGCTCGACGATCGGGACCTGAAGATGCTGGGCCGCCTGCATGACGCCGCCGAGGCGAAGGCGGCGCTGGCGCTCGCGACGAAGACCTTCGCGCGCGTTTCGCTCGATCTTATCTACGCGCGGCCCGGACAGACGGTCCGGTCATGGCGCGCGGAGTTGGACGAGGCGCTCGCCTTCGGCACCGAGCATCTGTCGCTCTACCAACTCACCATCGAGCCGGCCACGCCCTTCTTCACGCTCCACAAAAACGGCACGCTGCGCCTTCCCGACGAAGATCTCGCCGCCGAATTGTTCGAGACGACGGCGGAGATGACGCAAGCTGCCGGCCGCCCGGCCTACGAGATTTCCAACCACGCGCGTCCCGGCGCAGAGGCGCGGCACAATCTTCTTTATTGGCGCTACGGTTGTTACGCCGGCGTCGGGCCGGGCGCACACGGTCGTCTCGATCTTGGCGGCAAGCGCATCGCGACGCAGACCGAACGCCTGCCGGAGCGCTGGCGCGAAGCGGTCCTGCGCAACGGACAGGGGCTGATCGAGCAGACGACGATCGCTCCTGCCGACGCGGCGCGCGAGCATCTGCTGATGAATCTTCGCCTCGCCGAAGGCATCGACCTTGCCGACTATCGCGCGCGCTGGGGCACGGAGCCGGACCGCGATCGGATGGCGCCGCTCCTGGAACAGGGGCTTCTCGTCCTGGACGGCGATCGGCTGGCCGCATCGCCGCGCGGCCGCCTGCTCCTCAACAGCGTGATCGCGGCGCTCGCGGGCTGAAACGGAACGCGGGCCTTTCGTTCAGGTTCCCGGTTTGACGAATGTCTTGGGCGCCGGATCGACCTCGTGGAATCCGCTCGGTGTCACCGCGATCACGGCTAGACCGCGCTCGGCGGTCCCATCCGGCAGGAAGCGGAAGATGCCGTCGACACCCGCGAAACCGTTGGGATCGGTCAGCGCGGCACGCGTGAAGCGCTTATAGGCCGGTCCCTTGGCCAGCAGCGCGACCAGCGAGACGGCATCGAACGACAGGGCGGCGAGCTGCGGGGGATTCACGCCATAGGCCGCCTTGTACTTGGCGATGAACGCGTCGTCGTCGTCGGGCGACGGCGCGGCAAACCAGCCGCCGGTCAGCGTCGGTTCGGACAGATTGCCCGCATCGCTCCACAAACTCGTGCCCAGCAGCTTGACCTTCTTGGGATCGAGGCCGCTCGCGCCCAGCGTGGGCGAAACGGCGCGCAGTACCTGGCCGCCGAGCGGAATGAAGACGGCGTCGGCATCGGTCTTGGCGACATCCTGGGCGGGCTTGATCGCGGCATCGGCGGAGTTGGCGAAGCGCTCGACGTCGACGATCTCGCCCTTGGCCTGCACCACCGCGGCCTTGAAGGAATCGATCGTCACGTCGCCGTACGGCGTCTCGGCCGACAGCGCGGCGAATTTGTGCAGACCCTGCGCGGCGGCAAAGGCGATCACACGCTTTACGTCGTTCTCGGGTTGGAAGCTGAGCAGGAAGATGCCGTCGCCGGCGACACTCTTGTCCGTCGAGAAGGCGAGCACCGGGACGCCGCGATCGCGCGCCTCGGCGGAAATCGCCTTCACTGCCGGCGCGAAGAGCGGGCCGAGCAGGATCTCGGCGCCCTGGTCGAGAAGCTTGACCGCCGCGGCCTGCGACGTTTCGGGCGTCGTCCCCTCGTCGGCCGTCATCAGGACGACGTCCTTGTTCCCGCCTTCGTAGAGGGCGAGCTGCGCCGATTTGAGCATCGCGGCTGCCAGCGCTTTCACGCCCGGCGCGTTGTTGTCGAAGGGCAGGAGAATGCCGACCCGCACGGGCGTATGATCTGCCGGAATGTTGGGCAACGTGAGGAATGAGGGCTTGTTCTCGGTCAGCGGTCGGGTGGGCACGGTGCCGTCGGGCACGGCCGGCGCCAGCGGCGGGGGCGCGGGCGGGCGGGCCTGGCACGCGCCCAGCGCTATCGCTGCGCCCACGGCAATGGCAAAAAGGCGTGCGGCGCGCACGGCATCGGTACGAAGGTATGGAACGGGCATCAAAAGCTCCTCTGAGCGGTGACCCTAAGGTTTTGGGTGCGTTCCGTAAATCGGGCGGGACCGGCGACCTGGCCCCCGGCCTTTACATCACCGCCACGCCGATCGGGAATGCCCGGGACATCACCCTCAGGGCTCTCGATGTACTGGCCGGTTGTGACGCGATTGCGGCGGAAGATACGCGCGTCAGCGCCAAGCTGCTCTCCATCCATGGCCTGTCGCGCCCGCTCAGCGCCTACAACGACCATAATGGCGCGCGCGAGCGGCCGAAGCTCATCGAACGGTTGAAGCACGGTGCGCGGATCGCGCTGATCAGCGACGCCGGAACGCCGCTCGTCTCCGACCCGGGCTACAAGCTGGTGCGCGCCGCGATCGCGGAAGGCATTCCCGTACATGCCATTCCCGGCGCTTCGGCGACTCTCACGGCGCTCTCGCTCGCGGGTCTGCCGACAGATCGTTTCCTGTTCGCTGGGTTCCTGCCGGCGAAAGCGGGCGAGCGCGGCACGGCCCTGGGCGAGCTGAAGGACGTCCGCGCGACGCTGATCTTCTTTGAGTCGGCGCAACGGCTCGGCGAAAGCCTGACGCAGATGGCCGAGCTGCTCGGCGACCGCGCCGTCGTCGTGGCGCGCGAGCTTACCAAGCTGCACGAAGAAGTACGCCGGGGCACGCTCGCAAGGCTCGCGGCGCAGTATGCGCAGGAGCCGCCTCCCAAAGGTGAAGTGACGATCCTCGTCGGTCCGCCGCCGGAACACAGATCCGATCCGGCGCGCATCGACTCGCTGCTCGACAAGGCGCTGCCGTTCATGCCCGTGCGCGCGGCGTCGGAGCTGATCGCCGAGGCGCTCGGAATGTCGCGCAAGGAGATCTACCAGCGCGCGCTGGAGAAGAAGCGCGATGACGGCTGACCGCTTCGCCGATCTGCGCCGGGCGGCGGAATCGCGCGGGCGCAGCGCAGAGTCCCTGGCGGCGCTGCTCCTGCGGCTGAAGCTCTACCGCATCCTTGGGCGACGCGTACGCACCCATACGGGCGAGATCGACCTCGTCGCGCTATCGCCGTCCGGCGTGCTGTGCTTCATCGAAGTGAAAGCGAGAAGCGACGATCGCGCGGCGCTGGAATCGGTCGGACCGCGCCAGCGCGCGCGCATCGCACGCGCCGCCGCACTTTTCGTCGCCTCGCGGCCTGGTCTTGCCCGCAGGCCGATGCGCTTCGACATCGTCGCGGTGGCGCCGTTTCCGCGGCACATAAGCGATGCCTGGCGGCCATGAGCGAGGATCCCTTCGAGTATCTGAGGCGGTTGGGCGAGAAAGGCCCCGGTCCGCACGACATCGCGCACGCGGCGCTGATGCTCGCCTTACTCGACCATCCCAAGATCGTGCTCGAGCCGTATCTCGCGCATCTCAAACAGATCGAGGACATGATGCGCGCGCGGTCGCGCCTCATCCTGCGCGTCGAAGACGGCGGTCACGCCGTCGCCGACCTGCTCGCGGGACAGCTCGGCTATGACGGCGACCGCCTCGATTACGACAATCCGCGCAACGCCGACCTGATCTCGGTGATCGACCGGCGGCGCGGCCTGCCGGTGGCGTTGGGGATCCTCTATCTGCATGCGGCGCGCGCTGCCGGCATGGAGGCGGCCGGGCTCAACACGCAAAGCCATTTCGTCCTCCGCCTGGCGCTCAGCGGCGAGGATATGATCATCGATCCGTTCAACGGCGGCGCCGCCGTCAACCAGGCGCACGTGCCCGTCGAACTGCGGGCGGACGATGCGGGACTTGCAGAGCTGGTCAGCGATACCGATGTCTTGCTGCGGCTGCAGAACAATTTGAAGCTGCGCGCGTTGAATGCCGGCGATCATGCGCGCGGACTTGAGTTGTCGCGCCGCATGGTCTTGATCGCGCCGCGCCGGTCTGATCTGTGGTTCGACCTGGCGCGGCTGAATGAAGCGCTGGGCGTGCTCGGCGCGGCGCGCAGGGCCTACGAGACGTGCCTGGCACTCGCGCCGCCGGGCGAGACGCTGCACAATGAGGCCGCGATTTCGCTGTCGCAGCTCAAGCGAAGATTGAACTAGGGGACCGTCATGCTCACCGTCGCGATACAGATGGACCCGATCGAAAGGATCGACATCTCCGGCGATTCCACCTTCGCTATGGCGCTCGAGGCGCAGGCGCGCGGACATTCTCTGATTTACTACGGCCCGCGCGACCTCACATTCCGCGATGGCAGGGTCACGGCGCGCGTCCGTCCGCTTTCCGTACGCGCGGTCAAAGGCGATCACTTCACGCTCGGCGAGACGCGGGTCTACGATCTCTCCCAAGCCGACGTCGTGCTGATGCGCCAGGACCCGCCATTCGACATGGCCTACATCACGGCGACGCACGTGCTCGAGCACATCCATCCCAGGACCCTGGTGGTGAACGACCCGGGGCATGTCCGCAACGCGCCGGAAAAAATCTTCGTCACCCAGTTCCGCGATCTGATGCCGCCGACGCTGATCACCTCTGACCGGCTGGAGATCGACGCGTTTCGCAAGGAGCATGGGGACATCATCCTCAAGCCGCTTTACGGCAATGGCGGCGCCGGGGTGTTCCGCGTCAAGCCCGATGACGAAAATCTCGGCTCGCTGCTCGAAATGTTCACACAGTTCTATCGCGAGCCGGTGATCGTCCAGCGCTACGTGCCGGAAGTGCGCAAAGGCGACAAGCGCATCATCCTCGTCGACGGCGATTTTGCGGGCGCGATCAACCGCGTGCCGGCGCAGGGCGAGGCGCGCTCGAACATGCATGTCGGCGGAAGGCCGGAAGCGACGACCCTGACCAGGCGCGAGGAGGAAATCTGCTCGGCCCTGGGGCCCGAGCTCAAGAAGCGCGGACTTATCTTCACCGGCATCGATGTGATCGGCGGCTACCTCACGGAGATCAACGTCACGTCGCCGACCGGAATCCACGAAGTCCGCCGGTTCGGCGGACCGGATATCGCCAAACTGATCTGGGACGCGATAGAGCGGCGGCGCAAGGTATAATCGCTGTGCCTTTAAGGCCGGATTTTCGGCGCCTATATCGGCGTCGCAACCCTAGACCCCACTTTCTTCCATGATCACCGTCCGCAAGTCCGCAGAGCGCGGCACCACCAGGATCGGCTGGCTCGATTCCCGGCATTCCTTCTCGTTCGGCGACTACTACGACCCCAAGCACGTCCATTTCGGCCCCTTGCGCGTCATCAACGAAGACTGGATCGCTGGCGGCGGCGGCTTCGCGCCGCACGGCCACCGCGACATGGAGATCGTCACCTACCTCGTCGACGGCGCGCTTCAGCACAAGGACTCGAGCGGCGGCGGCGGCATTATCCGCCCGGGCGAGATCCAGCGCATGAGCGCCGGACGCGGCATCGTCCATTCCGAATTCAACGCCTCGCCTGAGCGCACGGCGCACCTCTTGCAGATCTGGATCGTGCCGTCGAAGGAAGGCCTCGAGCCGTCCTACGAGCAGAAAACGATCGAGCCGCAGGCCGTGCACAACAGGTTCGCGCGCATCGCCGCGCCCGATCCGACCGACTCGGAGGTACGTATCGTGCAGGACGCGGAAATCTGGGCGGGAAAGTTCGAGGCGGGCAACCAGGCGAACCACGCGCTCGGCCGCGGCCGGCGCGCCTGGCTGCAACTCGTCTCGGGAGAGCTCTTCGTCGGCGATCAGACGCTGACGGCCGGGGATGCGGCCGCGATCACGGACGCGGAGAGCGTGAATCTGCGCGCGACCAAGCCGAGCGAGGTTCTGTTGTTCGATATGGCCTAGCCGCCGAGACCGAAGCGGTGCTTGTAGCGCGCATCGATCGCGGACAACGGGAAATAGATGAACACGTCGGTGGTGCCGAACTGGCGATCGATCACCGCGCCTTCGCCGATCGTGGCGCCCGCGCGCAGATAGCCTTTGAGAAGCGGCGGCAGGGAGAGCATGCCCTCTTTCGGGTCGATCGCTTCCTTCGGCATGCGGTTCATGGGGACGTAGAGCTCCGGACGCGCGCGGACTGCGACCTCGCTGGGCATCGGATAGAAATGATGCAGGAACGATAGCGGCAGCGCGAGACCGTCCGGATCGGTGCCCGCGAGCGAGGCGCAGCCGAACATCAGATCGATGGAAAAGCGGGCGACATAGGCCATCAGGCCCTTCCACAACAGCTGCATCGTCGTGGTGCGGTTGCGATAGGATTTGAGCACACAGGAGCGGCCGAGCTCCAGGAAGCGCATCCCCGGATTGCCTTCGAGCATTTTCGACATGTCGAATTCGCCGGCCGTGTAAAATCCGCCGGCGCGTGCCGCGTCGACATCGCGGGTCAGGCGGTAGGTGCCGACGACGAGCGGCTGTCCGTCGTCCGAGTGGGCGGCGCGGTCGACGACGAGAAGGTGATCGCAAACCTCGTCGAACTTGTCGAAGTCGCGGCGCTGCGCGCGCATCTCGTCCGACGGCACCGCCGCCATCTCCTCGTAGAAGATGTGATAGCGCAGCCGCTGGGCCTGTTCGACTTCCGCGTCGGTCTCCGCCAGGCGCACTTCGAGCGCGCCCGCCACCGCCAGCAGGGGCCACTGTTCAAGTCGGCCCTCAAGAAGGCCAGGCTCGTGAATGTTGACCAAGCAACCGGATCCTTTTGGGATGGCGCCGACTCACAAGCCAGCTGGCCGGTTCCCGAGACGAACGCGGCAATTTTACCGAAGTGAGGGGCGGCAAGCAAACGAAGTTGGAGACAGACTTAACCGGTCGACGCCGCCGGTCTGCGGCCATGCTCTCGGATGATCAGGGCAAAGAGGATCAGCGCAGGGACGCCGATGGCGCCCGCGCCGACGAAGAACAGGCTGTAGGCCTTCATCAGGCCGAAGGAGGCGCTCAGGGTTTCGACGACGGTTCCCGAAAGGCCCTTGAGGATCTTGCCGAGCCAGACATAGGCGGAGGCGAGCAGCGCATACTGAGTCGCCGTATAACCAAGGCTCGTCAGGCTCGACATGTATGACACAAGTGCGACACCTGCAAAGCTCGTGGAGAAACTGTCGAATCCCATGATGGTGCCGAACAGAGCAAAGGGAGGATGCGGCGCCGCGAGCAGCGCAAAGGCCGCGATCGACACGCCTTGCAGAATTCCGCCGGCGATCAGCGCGCGCTCATAGCCGAATCGCAGCGCCGCAAAACCGCCGGCCGCGATGCCGGCGAGCGAGGCGAGCAAACCGATCGATGCACGCACCGTGCCCACCAGATCCTTCGACAGGCCGATGTCGTGATAGAAGGGATTGGTCATCGGGCCCATCACGAAATCGGGCAAGCGGTACAGGCTGATGGCGGCCAGCATCAGCAAGGCCAGGACGCCGTGCGTTCTGAAGAATACGATGAACGGCCCGGCAATGGCGTCGAACAGGCCGCGGCGCGACCAGAGCGGCATCTCTTCGGTCTTCTCCTCGATGACTTCGTCGGCGCGCAAGGGCTCGCGCGCAAGGAACGTCGCCGCCAGACCGACGGCCATCAGCGCACCATAGAGGCCGTACGAAAACGCCCAGCTTGTATGTTCCGCGACCACGAGAATGACGGCGTCGGTCGCGAGCAGGGCGATGCGATAGCCGAGCTGGTAAGCGGACGACAACAGGCCGAGCTCGTCGGGATCGGACGCCGACTCGATCCGCCACGCATCGATCACGATATCCTGCGTCGCGGCGGCGAAGGCGGCGACGAGCGCGAAGCTGCCGAGCGCGATCAATCCGTGCGCGGTTCCCAGCAGTGCCATGGCGAGGAACGCCAGACCGACCGCGATCTGCGAAACCGCCATCCAGCCGCGCCGCCGCCCGAGCCGGCCGAAGAACGGGGCAGCGACCCGGTCGATGATCGGCGCCCAGAGCACCTTCAGCGAATAGGCGACGCCGACCCAGGAGAGGAATCCGATGGCGGCGAGCGACGTGCCCTCGTCGCGCAGCCAGTAGCCCAGCGTGTTGCCGACGAGGAGAAACGGAAGGCCGGACGAAAAGCCCAGCACCAGCATCATCAGCGTCTTGGGCTGGAGATAGGCGGCGAGAGTTCGTTTTCCGGGCGCGGTAACGGCGTCCGCGTTCATGCGGCCGCGATGCGCGGTGTCGTCGCTGTCGGGAACAGGATGATGAGCATTTCGTCCAGCTGCGTCGGTTCGATCGGCTTGGTGAGAAAACCATCCATGCCCGCGTCTTTGCAAGCCCGCATGCCGGTTTCGAGTGCGTCCGCCGTCAGAGCCACGATCGGCGTGCGGCGCCGTCCCGTTCGCGTCTCATGCGCGCGAATCGCGGCCGCCGCTTCGATTCCGTCCATTCCCGGCATGTGGATGTCGGTGAGCAGAAGGTCGAACGTGTTCTTTTCCATCGCCCGCACCGCCGCGTCGCCGGACGCGACTTCGGTCACCTTGTGCCCGCGGCGACGCAACAGCTCGCGGGTCAGAAGCGCGTTGATGGCATTGTCTTCGGCCAGAAGGATGGCGAGCCCCGTGGGCACCGGACGATTTGCGGCCGGCGCGGGCGCGCGCGCATCGGACGACGCGCTCTGGGCGCTCGGCCGCTGGGTCAATTGTTCGATCAGGCTCGCCTGGCGGACCGGCTTGACCAGATAGCCCGCGAATCCCATGCGCTTGAGCTGCGGCAGGCTGGTTCGCGCCGCCGACGTGATCATTACGATCGTGGGAACTGTTCCGTCCGGTTCGGGCGGCGGATTGGAATCCATGCCGGTTCCGGCATCCACGAGGATGACGTCGGGCGAGCCGGCAGAATCGACGCTGCCGCCCGCAGCGACGATCTGCTCGGTGAGCCCGGCGCGCAGCACGCCGTTTCGGGTGACGATCGCCACACGCATGCCGTGCAGCGGCGCGGCCAGTGCGACCGGCGCCGGCCGCACGACGACGGCCGGAATGGTGAACCAGAACTGGCTCCCGCCGCCCGATACGCTCTCGATGCCGATCTCGCCGCCCATCGCTTCGACCAGCTTGCGCGAAATGGCGAGGCCGAGCCCCGTGCCGCCGAACTTGCGCGCATGGCTCGAATCGGCCTGGACGAATTCATTGAAGATCTCGTCGCGCTTCTCGAGCGGAACGCCGACGCCGGTGTCGCTCACCTCGAACCGCAGATAGCGGCGTTCATTCGCTTCGACGACGTGGCCGTGGATCTGCACGCCGCCCTTTTCGGTGAACTTGACGGCGTTGCCGACGAGGTTGGTCAGAATCTGGCGCAGACGCACGCTGTCCGCGCGAATGACCTCGGGAACGTCGGCATCGAGTACGGCGATGATCTCGATGTCCTTGTCGTGGGCGCGCGGCCCTGAGAGTTCGACCACGCCTTCTACAAGGGGACGCAAGTCGACCTCGTCGTCCTCGAGCGTGAAAGTGCCCGATTCGATCTTGGAGAAATCGAGGATTTCTCCGATCAGCGCCAGCAGCGCTTCGCCGGACTGACTGATCGCTTCGGCATAGGTCCGTTGTTCGGCGCGGAGATCGGTTTCGAGCAGGAGCCTGGCCATGCCGAGTACGCCATTCATCGGCGTGCGGATCTCGTGGCTCATCGTCGCGAGGAATCCGGATTTGGCCCGGCTCGCCGCCTCGGCCTTGTCGCGGGCGACGGTAATGCCTTCTTCCAGCGCCTTGCGTTCGGTGACGTCGCGACCGACGCTCTGCACCTCGATGATCGTCCCGCTATGGTCGCGCACCGCGAAATCTTCCCAGGAGATCCAGCGCCAGCCATAGGCGGTTTTGACGTGCTGATCGTAGCGCACGCAGGCGCGGCCGGCCTGCAAACTCGCAAAGCTGCCGAAGCTCGCTTCATGGCTGTCGAAATGCAGTTGCGGCGCGAAAGGCTGGCCGATCGCGCGCTCGGGCTTGAGGCCGAACAGTTTGAAGAAGGCGTCGTTGCCGTAGGTCAGCCGGCTGTCGGGCGTGCGCCTCAGGATGGCGTCCCCCTGCGCATCGACGAGGCCTTTGTAGCGGGCCTCGCTCTGATTGAGACGCGCGTTCATCGCCGCGGCGGTGGCGAGCGATTGCTGGAGCCGCGCGCCCGCGCTCTTGAGCTGCCTCGCCTGGATGATGAGGAGCTCGTTGCGGCGGCGGGCGCCGGCGAACTCGTGGAGCAGGAAAGCGAATGCGACGACGACGAGGGCGACGAAGACCCAGGGCGACATCAGCGTGAAATGTCCGGTGATCAGGACATCGCCGAGCAGCGCGACCAGCATGGCGAGCGCAACGAGACCGAAGCCTGTCCGAAGAATGACCAAAGCGCTGCCTACTGCATCGTGCCCCGCACTGGTTTGGACCGGCCGCTAAAATCTTGAAAGCAATCGATTTAAGTAAGGTTGAGGATCTCTTAACGCCAGGCTTCGCCGGAAATCTCGTTGGCGCGCGAGAGACAAAGTAAACGTCCGCACGCGACGTCGGGAATGCGTCCGGCGTGGCGATGTCGGCGCATCCCACGCCGGATCTTTCGCGGGTCCGGCGGCTGCGCAAATTGGCTCATTTGATCGTCGAATTTTGACCCGCGGCGCGGCGCAAGCGCGGCAGTTTGACGCCAATTACTCTAATAATTTCAATTGCTTGGTGCCTGACAACGAATGGGCAGTTTCTCTGTCACAAAAGCTTTGCAAAACTGTGATGGTCCTTGCGCGCAACACCGGTGGGATGAGTTCTGTGACTATTTCCGGACGGCTTCTCGGCTGCCCAATGAACTCGTCTAGAACTGGCGCGCGTAAACTCCCATGGCCGACATCGCCCTTGCAGAGCAAATGAGCAGCGTCCCCGAAAGAGCCGCCGCCGTCCGCAAAGGCGGCGCGCGCGACGCCAGATTCCGTCTCCTCACGCTCAGCGCGGCCGTGCTGGTGCTCGCGATCTTCGCCGGCGTCATGCTGTCGCTGCTGCTCGGCGCCATGCCGGCGATCAAGCAATTCGGCTGGTCGTTTCTCTATTCCGAAGCCTGGAATCCGGTCACCGAAAAGTTCGGCGCGCTCGCGTCGATCTACGGCACGCTCGTCACCTCGGTGCTCGCCATGTTCGTCGCGGTACCCGTCGGCATAGGCATCGCGATCTTCCTGACGGAGATATGCCCGCGTCCGCTGCGCCGGCCCATCGGAATCGCGATCGAGCTGCTCGCCGGCATCCCCAGCATCATCTACGGCATCTGGGGCCTGTTCATTTTCGCGCCCTGGTTTCAGGCGAACGTACAGACCTGGATCGTCGATACGCTCGCCGACGTGCCGTACCTGCAGGACATCTTCGGCGGTCCGCCCTACGGCATCGGCGTCTTCACGGCCTCGCTCATTCTCTCGATCATGGTGTTGCCCTTCATTTCCGCGGTGACGCGCGACGTCTTCGAAACCGTTCCGCCCGTCCTCAAGGAAGCCGCTTACGGCCTCGGCTGCACGACCTGGGAAGTGATGTGGCGCGTCGTGTTGCCCTTCGCGCGTTCGGGCGTCGTCGGCGGCGCGATGCTCGCGCTGGGACGCGCGCTCGGCGAAACGATGGCGGTCACTTTCGTGATCGGCAACGCGCATCACATTCAGAAATCGATCTTCGCGCCTGGAACGACGATTTCCGCGACGATCGCCAACGAGTTCACGGAGGCGGTCGGCGACCTTTACCTGTCGTCCCTCATCGAGATGGGCCTCATCCTGTTCTTCATCACGTTCATCGTGCTCGCCAGCGCCCAGCTGATGCTGCAGGCGCTTGAGCGCAGAGCCGGGGGCGCGAAATGAACGCGACGCTCTATTTCCGGCGCAAGCTGTGGAACGGAATGTTCCTCTTCCTCTCCGTGCTCGCTGCGGGCTTCGGGCTGATCTGGCTGGGGTTCATTCTCGGCGCGCTGGTCTATAACGGCTTCGAAGCGGTGTCGCCCAAACTGTTCCTCGAAATGACGCCGCCGCCCGGCGAAGACGGCGGGCTCGCCAACGCCATTTTCGGCAGCGTGATGATGAGCGTCATGGCCGTCATCGCGGGAACGCCGCTCGGGCTGTTCGCCGGCACCTACCTCGCCGAATATGGCCGCTACACGCGCCTTGCCTTCTTTGTGCGCTTCGTGAACGACATCCTTCTCAGCGCGCCGTCCATCGTGACCGGTCTCTTCATCTACGAGCTCGTCGTCTACAATGTTCCGGGCTCGTTCGCGCAGAAGATCTGCACCACGATTCTGGGGTCTGCGTGCTTCATGGGACATTTCTCCGCCGTCGCCGGCGCTTTGTCGCTGATGGTGATCGTCATTCCCGTCGTGGTTCGGACCACGGAGAACATGCTGCTGCTCGTCCCCAACGGACTGCGCGAGGCAGCGGCAGCGCTCGGCGCGCCGCAAAGTTCCGTCATCCGCGCCGTGACCTGGCGCGCCGCGCGCGCCGGCATCGTCACAGGCGTCCTGCTGGCGATCGCGCGCATTTCGGGCGAGACCGCGCCGCTGCTCTTCACCGCGCTGAACAACCAGTTCTGGAGCCGCGACCTCAGCCAGCCGATGTCGAGCCTGCCGGTCGTGATATTCCAGTTCGCCATGTCGCCTTACGAGGATTGGCACCGGCTGGCCTGGGCGGGCGCACTCCTGATCACGGCCACCGTGCTGACGCTCAGCATCATCGCGCGCGTGCTGCAACCGAAGCGGAGCCACTGATGGACGCTAAGACCCCCGCAAGCGTCGCCGGTACGAACATCAAGGTCGATATCCGCGACCTGAGCTTTTACTATGGCGGCACCAAAGCGCTGAAAAACGTGTCGCTGCCGCTCTACGACCGCCAGGTGACCGCC
>Ga0335070_10006317_pt1 | contig 13953 bp, 11 predicted proteins | sample Lox_Sample_13_FD_206722 | JGI IMG/M metagenome (GOLD analysis project Ga0335070, IMG submission 206722) | Soil microbial communities from Loxahatchee National Wildlife Refuge, Florida, United States - Lox_Sample_1.3 | ecosystem: Environmental > Terrestrial > Soil > Wetlands | place: USA... | reverse complement strand
CTGGCCGAGGGCGCGATCAAGCCCTGGGGCACGACCCGGATGGAACACGAGGATCTCATGGCCTTCTGCCGGGCCGCGGGCATTCCCACGCAGGCGCCCTTCCGTCGCCTCTCCCCGGAGCAGCAGCAGGCCGTCATCGAGGGGAGCAGAGCCTTCTACGGTGTGCGCGGGTTTTTCGACTGGCTCGAGACCAAGACCTACAAGATGCATGTCCGGGTCTTCCTCTCCCGCTACCGTGCCTACCGCACCTGTCCCGCGTGCCGCGGGAGCCGCCTGAAACCCCTGGCGCTTCTCTACCGCCTCGGAGGCGTGGACATCGCCACCTTCAACGGCTGGCCGGTGTCGCGGGCCCTCGCCTTCATGGGGACTGTGGCCGACTCTCTCGGCGGCGATGCGGCCGCGGCCCTTGTCTGCCGCGAGATCATCCAGCGGCTGAGCTACCTGGAGGAGGTCGGCCTCGGCTACCTCTCGCTGGAGCGCCAGTCGCGAACCCTCTCGGGCGGCGAGGTGCAACGGGTGCACCTCACCCGCGCCCTCGGCTCGCCCCTCGTCAACACTCTCTACGTTCTGGATGAGCCCAGCGTCGGGCTCCACGCCCGGGATAACCAAAAACTGGTGAAGATTCTCCGCGCCCTCACCCGGCAGCGGAACACGGTCGTGGTCGTGGAGCACGATCCCGAGATCATCCGGGCGAGCGACTATCTCGTGGACCTGGGTCCAGGAGCGGGGGAGCGGGGGGGCGAGGTGGTCTATGCCGGGTCCACGCGGGGGATCGAAGTCGCCTCCGGCTCCCGGACCGCGGATTACCTCGCCGGCCGGAGCCGCCTCACCCGACCCGCGAAGAGACGGACGCCGCGGCGCGAGCGCTGGCTGGACCTCTTGGACATTCGGGCCCACAACCTGGAGGGCGTGGATGTCCATATCCCCCTGGGGTTGCTGGTGGCGGTGACCGGCGTTTCCGGCTCCGGCAAGAGCACCCTAGTGCAGGAGGTCCTCCACCGCGGCTGGCTGCGGCGCCAGGGGCTCCCCACCGAAGCCCCGGGCGCCTGCCGCGAGATCAGGGGCCTGGAGCAGATCGACGACCTCATCTTCATGGACCAGCAGGCCATCGGCAAGACGCCGCGGGCCAACCTCCTGACTTACACCGGGGCGCTCACCCCCATTCGGAAGCTTTTCGCCAGGACGGCTCTCGCCAAGGTCCGCGGCTATGGCCCTGGCCACTTCTCGTTCAACACCCGGGGAGGCCGATGCGAGGCCTGTGGCGGGGAGGGCTTCGAAAAGGTTGAGATGCAGTTTCTTGCCGACCTCTATCTCCAGTGCCCGGTATGCAAGGGTCGGCGCTTCCGGGATGAGATTCTCGAGGTCCCGTACCGGGAGCACTCTATCGGCGACGTCCTCGGTCTCACGCTGAACGAGGCGATGGACCTCTTCGCCGATCAGCCGCGGGTGACGAGCGCCCTTCTTCCCCTCCGGCACGTGGGCCTCGATTACCTCCGTCTCGGTCAGCCCATCAACACCCTCTCGGGCGGGGAGAGCCAGCGGCTGAAGCTGGCGCGCTCGTTGCGGCTGAACGGGGAGAGGCGGGTCTTTCTCATTCTCGATGAACCCACCACCGGTCTCCACGGCGACGACACCCGGCTGCTCATCGAGACCCTCCATCGGCTGGTGGATGCCGGCCAAAGCGTGCTGGTGGTGGAGCACAACCTAGACGTGGTCCAGGCCGCCGATTACGTCATCGATCTTGGCCCTGAGGGCGGAGAGGAGGGCGGCAAGGTCGTTGCCGCCGGGACGCCCGAGAAGGTGGCAAAGGTTCCAGATTCTCACACCGGGCGTTTTCTGGCCCGACTCTGGCGGGGCGAGGAGACCACGGCTCCTCCACCGGAGCTTGCCCGGGTTGCCGAGGACCGAGGGGCGATCAGCATCCGCGGCGCCCGGGAGCACAACCTCAAGGACGTTTCCCTGACCGTGCCGCGAGACCAGCTCGTGGTCATCACCGGGGTCTCCGGCTCGGGCAAGTCCACTCTCGCCTTCGACGTGCTCTTCGCCGAGGGGCAGCGCCGGTACCTGGAGAGTCTCTCCTCCTATGCCCGCCAGTACCTGCCCCTTCTGGATCGACCTCAGGCGGACGAGATCGCCGGGATGCCGCCCACGGTCGCCATCGACCAGCGGAGCAGCCAGATGGGGCGGCGCTCCACCGTGGCCACGGTCACCGAGATCTACCACTATCTGCGCCTTCTCTACAGCAAGGCTGGGGAGCCCTTCTGTCCCACCTGCGGCGAGGCGATCAGCGCCATGAGTCCGGAGGAGATCGCCCGCGATGTGAAGGAGCGCTTTCGCGGGAAGGGCCTGATCCTGCTGGCGCCGAAGATCATGGGGCGCAAGGGCTTTCACCGTCAGCTTCTCAGCCAGGCCCGGGCCCGGGGCTATACCGAGGCCCGCATCGACGGCAGCCTCCGTGGGCTCAAGCCGCTCCCGACCCTGGAGCGCTTCCGGGAGCACACCCTTGAGATCGTCTGCCGGAGCTGGCAGCGCCTATCCGCCAGGTCAGACGTGACCCAGGCGGTGGACGAGACCCTCGGGGTGGGAGAAGGAACGCTCATCGCCTGGGACGGCGGTGAGAGAGAGCGCTTCTACAGCAGGCGGCTCATGTGCGGTCGCTGTCACCAGGGTGTCCCGCCGCTCGACCCACGGCTCTTCTCCTTCAACAGCAGGCACGGCGCCTGCGAGGAGTGCGACGGGCTCGGGTCGGCCGTCGGAGAGATGGATGGCAGTATCTGTCCCCGATGCCATGGCGCCCGTCTCAGGCAGAGTGCCCTCAGCGTCAGAGTTCGCGGGCGCAACATCTGGGAGGTCTGCCGGCAGCCGGTCTCGTCGTTAGAGGGGCTTTTCGCCCGTTGGCGGTTCTCCGGGCGCGAGGCGGCCATCGCCGCACCCCTGGTGGACGAGATCCTCACGCGGCTGCGGTTCCTCGAGCAGGTGGGGCTGGGCTACCTGCACCTGGATCGGGGCGCTCACACCCTTTCGGGGGGCGAGGCGCAGCGGATCAGGTTGGCGGCGCAACTCGGCTCCAACCTCCGCGGCGTCTGCTATATCCTGGACGAGCCGACCATCGGCCTGCACCCGCGGGACAACGAGCGCCTCCTGGCAACCATCTCTGACCTCAAAGGGAAGGGAAACACCATCGTCATCGTGGAGCACGACGAAGAAACCATCCGCCGGGCCGACCATCTGATCGACCTCGGGCCCGGCGCCGGGCGTCAAGGCGGGCGCCTGGTGGCGAGCGGGACTCTCGCCGACCTCCAAAGGACGCCCCAGTCGGTCACCGGCCGCTATCTGAACGGCGACGGCCGTCGCCGCCTCACCTCGCGCCGAAGGCAGGCACAGCCCGGGAGCCGGCTCACCGTCCGGGGCGCCCGGGCCCGGAACCTCAAGGCCATCGAGATTTCCGTGCCCCTCCAGACCCTGACCTGCGTCACCGGCGTCTCCGGCTCCGGGAAGAGCACCCTGGTGGAGGAGACGATCGCCCGGGCCCTGGAGCACCGGTTCCGCGGGAAAGAGGGCCCGCCGGATCTCCTCGACGAACTGAAAGGCTGGGAGCAGCTCGGCCGGGTCCTGCAGGTAGACCACAGTCCCATCGGCCGCACGCCTCGCTCGGTGCCGGCCACCTATGTGGGCGTCCTGGACGACATCCGTCGACTCTTTGCGGCGACGCCCGTGTCTCGGGCGCGGGGCTACACGGCGAGCCGCTTCTCCTTCAACGCCAAGACGGGACAGTGCCCGAGCTGCAAAGGCCAGGGCCAGGTCAAGGTGGAAATGGCCTTTCTCCCTGACGTCTACGTCGCTTGTGAGCAGTGCGGCGGGACCCGGTTCAACGGGGAGACCCTGGCGGTCCGCTACAAGGAAAAGAATATCGCCGAGGTCCTGGCCATGACCGTGGAGGAGGCGGCGGAATTCTTCGAGCCGGTGCCACGGATCCATCGACCTCTCCGCCTTCTCGTCGATCTCGGTCTGGGCTATCTGGGGTTGGGACAGCCGAGTCCTACCCTCTCCGGCGGCGAGGCCCAGAGGCTCAAGTTGGTTCACGAGCTCGCGGGCAATCACCGGGCCCGAACCCTTTACATTCTCGACGAGCCTACCACCGGGCTCCACATCGCCGATGTGGAACGCCTGGTGGACGTGCTCCAGGCGCTGGTGGATCGCGGCCACACCGTGCTGGTGATCGAGCACAACCTGGAGGTGATCAAGGCCGCCGACTACATCATCGACCTCGGCCCCGAGGGCGGGGACGGGGGAGGGGAGGTGGTCGCTTCCGGCGCCCCCGCGGAGCTGCTGGGCCATCCTCGCTCGTACACGGCGCGGTATCTGAGGAGGTACCTGGAGGGGGAATAGGGATGTGGCGTGGGCACTGCCCACGGGAACGGCTGCCTTCAGCGGTCGCTTGCTCGCCCCGTCAGGCGTAAATCCGCGAGGCAGGGAGCTCTGCTCGGCAAAGGCGCATAGTCGCAGCGTTGATAGTGTACGGTGAGGCCCGGCCTTCTTGCGGCGAGGCGGTGGAAAGCCTGGGAGGCCTTCCTGTCAGCGAAGGAAGGTAGAGGCTCCGGATGCGCCTTGCGCCGCAGACCACCCTGCCTCCGGTGCCAGCGCTTCTTGGCGAGAATGTGGGGTGAGCGGTGTCCACCGTAACGGCGAGGCCGGATCCCATTGGAACTCGCTGCCGTTGCCGGGAAACCCGCTCTGTGCTAACGTAGCCAGGCCGTACGAGCGTATTTGCCACTAATTCTTGCGAAAGGGCGCAGGCGTCGTGAATACCGTCAACCTCATCATCCTCCTCGTCATTCTCATACTTCCCATGCTCCTTACCTTTTGGGCCATCAGGGACGTGGCCTACGGCCAGTTCCCCACCTTGCAAACCAAGTACATCTGGCTTGTGGTGGTGACGTTGCTGCCGGTGGTGGGGGCCCTCGTGTACCTGGTCGCAGGCCGGTCGCAGCGGCGGCCGATGCCGACCTCGTAGCAGGGATTTTCCGCCGGGCGACGGGAAGCCGAGTGAGAGGAAAATTCGACATTCGGATTTCTCCTGGCGCGGGGTGGCTCCACATGCCCCTTGCCTCGCAGATCAGCCGGCTCCCCATGGGCGTGTTGTCCGGGTGAGCGGGGAAAGGACAGGGCCTGAGGGTCATGAAGGATTACTACCAGATACTGGGCGTCCCTCCGGAGGCCACCGAGGATGAGATGCGCAAGGCCTATCGTCGTCTGGCCCTCCAGCACCACCCCGACCGGAACCCAGGGGATGCGGGCGCCGAGGAGCGGTTCAAGGAGGTTGCCGAGGCCTATGGCGTGCTCATCGATCCGGCCAAGCGCCGGGAGTATGACCAATGGTGCCATGGGGCCAGGGTTCGGCAAGAGGCGGCGAGGGAGGGGTTCCCCTTTTCTCGGGAACAAGTCTTCGAGGACCTTTTCCGAGATCCCCGTTTCAATCAGGTCTTCCAGGAGCTCTTCCGAGAGTTCGACCGGTCTGGGTTCCGCTTTGACCAGCGTTTTTTTGACCAGGTTTTCTTCGGCGGGCGCGGTGTTCGGATGAGCGGCTTCTTTTTCTGGGGGCCGGTGGGATATTCCCAGGTGCGCGTCCAGAAACCACGCTACCGGGAGCGCCAGACGGAACGGCCCACACCGGAGCTGCAACCGGCGGTCGTGCTCAAACGTCTCGGACAGAAGATCGGAGATTTCTTGAAAGGGGCGGCCAAAGCCCTTCTCGCCGGGCCGTCAGCATCTCCCTCCCGGGCAGAAGACCTCTCCTACAATCTGACTGTTCCGTCAGAGCAGGTGCGGCGAGGATCGTGGGTGCAGATTGCCGTGGATCGCGGTAGAGGCAAGGAGATGCTTCGGGTGAAGATCCCGCCGGGAACCCGGAACGGAACCCGCCTCCGGCTCCAAGGGAAAGGAAGGGTGGCGGAGGGGCGGGCCGGCGATCTCTACCTCACCATTCACTTCGCCTGATCCCCTAGCCCCAATGGCATTCACTTAGGCCATCGCGCCAGAAATCCCCGCCCACAGGCAGCCCGACAGGGGCCCGTTGTCGGCTCCCTCTCCCCCCTGAAGGGGAGAGGAGAATGTGTTTGGGACGATCGGACGACCCTGCGGGGGACGGGCTAGGATACTTGGGCGATTAAGTGAACTGTACTGGAGCTAGTCCGCCGGGAGATAGGGGCCCAGGTCCTTCTTGTATTCGGTGATGACCTTGTAGCCTGCCCGGGCGAGATGTTCCAGGGCCATGTCCCGGTCCGTAGGATTCAGCCGCATGACCACTTCGTAAACCCCTGGGTAGTTGTGGAGGGGCAGGGTAACCATACTCCGGATGTTGATGTTCTTCTGTTTCAGCAGCCCGCAAACATCGGCGAGGGCGCCGATACGATCTTTTACCAGGACCGCGACACGCCCGCTCTCCTCCTCGATTCCGAGGGCATCGAGCAGAACCTCCATAAGGTCGGTGCTGGTAATGATGCCTACCACCTTATCCCCCTCGACCACAGGGAGGCTGCCGATCTTGTTATCGTGCATGATCTTGGCGGCGCGCTCGATGGTGGCGTCCGGAGTCGTGGTGATGACGTTTTTCACCATGACGCTTTCCACGGTCAACTTCTGGAGCACGTAGGTGAGCTCGTAGATGCTCAAGGTGGTGGCCGGGGAGGCCCAGGCGCTCCGTATGTCACGGTCGGTGAGGATGCCTGCAAGCCTGCCCTTTTTGTCGATGACCGGAACTTGCTTGATATTGTGTTCGCGGAGCAGATCGCGGGCCTTTACCATGGTAGTTTCCGGCGTGACCGTAACGAGCTTCGTTGTCATCTTGCGCCCCACGTACATGACGAGCTCCTTTCCCGTGAAGTTCAGGTCTTGATGAGAACCTTATCCGCGCCCTGATCCGGGCGGGATAGACGTCGCGCAACTGACGGGACGAGGCCAAAGATACGCCCAGAAGCGGGCTCCGCATTCTGAGGGTCTTTGAATATATGAGTTGAGAGGATTATAGCGAAAAGCGTTGGAGCTGGCAAAACCTTTCGCCGACAGGATCGGCATCGCACGCCGCCCAGCGGCTCGTCAGATGACCCCGGCCCGGTGGAACTGATGGAGCATCTCGAAAAAACCTGCCGTGGTGAGGTACATGACATGAATATTTGGCCCGAAACGGATGCGGTCGCGATTCACGAGCGGGTGGTTGTGACTGGGCAGAAGCCGGCGACGGTTCACCTCCGTCCCGTTGGTGGAATTGGCGTCTACGAGGTAGAAGGAATCAGCCTCCGCCCCTTGCACGAAGTAGGCGTGGAGCTTGGAGACGGCGGTATCGGCAAAGATGATGTCGTTATTCGCGGCGCGGCCGACACAGATCATCTTGGCGGGCGCGGCATCGCTCTGTTTCCGCACCTCGATGATCAGGGTATTTTTCACGTGGGAATCAAGGGGAGCGGGAATCTCAAAGGTCTGGTCGCCCCGCAACTCGATTATGCAGGTTTCAAACTGGAAGCCTGGCCGCTCAGTCCAGTCTTCACCCTGGGGCCAGATCAACACCGGGTGATCGTGAAGCTGGCGGAAGTGAGATGACGTGACTCCAGCCGCCTCCTGCAGGTAATATGCGAGCTGTCGCACTCTCTCTGCCATGAAGCGCCGTTTTCCCGCGCCAGCGGTTCAGGAGCACCAGGCGCGGGGCTCAACCTCGATCCATCGGGGCGAGGAGCATGAAGCTCTCGTTGTCCTCGAGACGATACCACTTCCCGTTCACATCGAACTCCGGGTCGTAGCGGAAAGGGAGATTCAGGTCTGAGGCGGTGGCGATCCGCTCCAGAAGATAGGAGAGGACTCCCGTCATCTCTCCGACTTCGGCGAGCATGAGACCCTGAGGGACCGCCACCTCCTTGAGACTGAAGTGGGTGAAGATGCCCCGGGTGACGAAGAGCTGTTTGTCGGGAAGGTGAACCACCTCCACCACCTGTCCCGGTTTTTTCTCGTTCGCGATAGATGCAATCACGATCTCTCTGGGCTGCTGTTGACCGGACAAGGGCCCAAACATTGAATCCTCCAAGCGCAAGCGTAACCAGGCGTCCATGCAGCGGAGTAGTATCATGATTGCGGCGGTCTTGACAAGTCGCCTCGCCTCACCGGCTCGTTGCGGATAGAATAGTTGAGACCCAGGGTAGCAGGAGAGCCATTGACGGAGTATTCAGCAGAGAGGGGGAGATCTATGGGAGCACCGGTGCACACCTCGCGAATCACCATAACCAGGGAGCGCGGGCCGACGCGGAAAGCGATCATTGCTGGATTCAAAGAGCCCGTCTACTACGGCGTTCATGGCGGCATCAAAGACTTCTACAAGGTGACGCCCGAAGAGGAGCATGCCGCCACCCTTGACCACATTGTCGGCGCTGTGGGGGGGTGAATGATGGGGACACTGGCCACGGTGTTGGCCGGCAAGAAGATCCGGACCTTCAGCGATCTTTTCCAGGCCGAGGTGACCGGCGACATAGAGGACGTAAAGGGGACCCTGAAGATCAGCCGGATTCACGTGAAATACAAGCTCAAGGCGCCCAAGGACAAACATGACGAAGCCCGGGCGGCGCTGGACAACTACGTTCATCTCTGCCCGGCGGCCCAGAGCGTCATCGGCTGCATCGCCGTCGAGCACGAACTCGAGCTCACGGAGGCCTAACAGTCGTAGAGGAGATTACTATGGAGGGCATTTATTAGTTTAGATTTTGCGAACCACAGAGACACGGAGACACAGAGAGTCTGGTGCTCTTGGCCGATCGGGAGATGTCGATCGGCCAAGAACCCTCGCCCTTCGGGCAGGGTTTCCTCCAACCACAGCGCCGCAGGCGTGGTAGTTTTGCTGTGCCGCAATCTCCCGGCACAGCAAAAGATTCCTCCCCCCTGTGTCTCGGTGCCTCGAGCGAAGCGGGTGGTTAACCTTACCACAAAGGCTGAGAGCCGAATCCACCGGGTGCCCTATCTGCGGTACGCGGCGAAGCGCTCATCTCGCACCTCGTGATCCACCGGGTGCCATTTATTCGCCGCGATGGTGGCGCGGGCCTCGACGAGCCTGTCTCCCATGCCGGGGTGGGTGGCGAAGAATCCGCCGCGGGCTCCCGCACCCTGCTCCTGAGCGAGTCTGGCCAGATAGTCGGTGAGACCATTCGGGTCGTAACCGAGACGGACCATGAAGATCATGGCGCTCTGGTCGGCAGCGAGCTCATCGGCGCGACTGTAGCCGTTGACCAGAAGAGTCTTCACCACATCTCCCACCGAGCCCTCGAAGAGTGAAGCAAGCTGGTCGAGCTGACCCCGACCGAGCTGGCGGGCGGCATCCGCGCCCAGGGCAGCGCTCGCCTGGATCCAGCGGGAGCGCTGGATGGTGTTCACGCCGTCCTTGTGGTTCACGTGGGCGATCTCGTGGGCGAGGATGGCGGCGAGCTCCTCTTCATTGCGGGCGCGGTCGAGCATGCCCCGGGTGATGAGGATGGTGCCGCCGGGGCAGGCGAGGGCGTTGACCTCGTTGCTGTCGAGGACGGCGAAGTGATAGCCGCCGTAGGTGAGGGGGCGGTCGGAAGCGAGCGCCAGCGCTTGTCCCACGCGGTTGAGGTAGAGAGTCAGACGGTCGTCCCGGTAGAGCCGGTACTGGCCGAGGACGGTGGCGGCAACCGCGCGGCCGACGTAGTACTCCTCCCGGTCGGTCATGGGCCGCACGGCACTCTCGGTTTCCTGGGCCCGACGGTCATAGTAGTCTTTTTCCTGCTTGGTGATCAGTCCCGCCTGATGGGCGGCCGTGGTACCCACCTGGACCACACTGGCGCAACCGGCGAACACAAGGATCACGACCGCCACAACCGTCGCGAGGGAAGACCGCGCGATCATGACGCACCTCCCGGCTCCCTGAGCCAGCCGTCCTGCACGAAGAGATGGACCTCCTCCATGGAGACCCGGTAGCCTTCGACCCCGTCCACGAGGTCGTACCTCATCTGCGGGTTCTTGGCGCGAAAGGCCTTCTCCACCTCCGGGGTGAAGCCCTTGCCGGCAAGGGCCACCTCATCCTGGGAAGTCTCCTTCGCCTTCGACGTCATGAGGGAGGAGAGGTCGAGTTTTTGCTCCTCCACGGCACTCACATGGATCCACCCCTGGCTGCCGCGGTACTGCACCCGGAGCCAGTCGCCCTCACGGGCAAGCTCCTGCATGATCTCGCCGTAGGGTACGGTGACCACGGGAGGAGCAAAGAAACGTTTGTCCTTGCGAATCACCGCCTGCTGGGTGATGACCTTGACCGAGGCGGCCATAGCAACACTCGCCACGAGCACGAGACCTGCGGCAAGGAGCCAAGCTTTCCTTCTCATGTGATCTCCCTCCAGAGAGCCTATATGTAGGGTGGGCACGGCCCACCGAGGCATCGCGCTTTCAACGGTGATGCCAACCCTATTTGGTCGTCAGCCGATACACTCCATCCCATGACGGCGGGGGCGGCGTCTCAACGAACTCCCGGCACCTCTCGATGAACACCCGGGAGGGGCCGTCCTCCGGGACCGCCTCGAGGGCCTGCTGGAAGCAGCCGATCGCCTTGGCCCACTCCTGGCGCCGGTAGTGACCGAGGCCGGCGGTGAAGCGGTGGCGTGCCTCGCCCATCTTGCCGTCCAGCTCGCCCTTCGCAGCCAGGAGCTCGTAGATCCGGACCGGCACCTCTTTCCCCTTGACCCGGATGAGATCGAGCTCCCGCACTTCCACTCGTGCCACTGCCTGCCGGTAGGTGTCCTCGCTGATGATGATCGCCGTGCCGTAGGTCTTGTTGGCGCCTTCCAGGCGGGAGGCGAGGTTGACGCTGTCGCCGATGACGGTGAAGTCGAAGCGCTGGCTCGAGCCCATGTTGCCGATGATCATCTCACCGGTGTTGACGCCGATCCGCGAATACACGGGCGGAAGACCCAAGGCCTCGAACTCCCGGCGGAGCTCGGCGAGACGCCTCTGGTTTTCCAGAGCGGCCAGGCAGGCCCGGGCCCCGTGGTCTTCCTGGGGGAGGGGCGCGCCCCAGAGGGCCATGATGGCGTCACCCTCATACTTGTCGATGAGGCCGCCGCTCGCCAGGATGATATCGGTCATGGCGGTGAGGTAGCGGTTGAGGAGGGTGACCACCTCCTCCGGGGTCAGCTTCTCCGAGAGGCTCGTGAACCCTGCAAGGTCGGAGAAGAAGACGGTGAGGACCCGCTTCTCGCCGCCGAGCCGGAGCTTTTCCGGGTGCTTGAGGAGGTCGTGGATCAGGTGTTCGGACATGTAATGGGAGAACATCCTCTTGATCTGGCGTTTCTGCCTCCCCTCGGTGGCGTAGCTGAAGACGGCGGCGAAGGCGAAGGCGAGGCCGAGGCTCAGGGCGAGCATCACCCCGTCCACCCAGAGGTTGTAGCGGTAGGCGGTGGTGACGGCGAGGGGGAGAGCGGCGACCTCGGCGACAGTGGCGACCCCGAGATGCCATACCGTAGTCAGGAAGATCACGGTCGCCGCGGCGATGAGAGCCGTCGCCGCTGCCAGGGTGAGCGCCGCGGCCGGGCTGACGCGCACGCGGAAGTCGCGGTGGAGCAGGTTCGCGGCGAGGGTGGCGTGGATCGCCATCCCGGGATAGACGGAACGGATCGGTGTCGGCTTCAGGTCGAGGAGACCCGCAGCCGTGAGCCCGACCACGACGATCTTGTCCCTGAAGTTCTCCGGGCCATAGAGCGGCTGGCCGCCGCCCTCCAGGGCGACAAAGGACTGGATGACGTTGAAGGCCGAGTACCTGGGGAAGTCGCGCTCGCCGCCGTAGAAGGTAAGGAGGAAGCTCCCCTGGCGATCGAGGGGGATGTGGAGGCTGCCAAGCTCTAGACCCTTGGCATCGCGGACGAGCCTCTCCCGTCCCAGAACCTCCCAGGCCGCGGCCATGCCGGGCGCCGGGAGCCAGCGAAGGTCATGAGCCCCGTAAGGGAACACCAGCGGCAGCCGCCGGTAGATGCCGTCCTGATCGGGAGGCACGTTCACATTGGCCAGGGTCTTGGCCTTTTCTGCAAGGAAACGGATGGGAAGCTGAGCGGAGCGGTACGGTGGCCTTGTCTGCCCCGCATGATTCTCGAGGGGCAGGGCGAGGCGCTCGATCAGCCGCTCTTCCCACTCCTCCTGAGGACGATCCTCGCCGCTGAGGAACATGGGGAGGATCGCACCGCCGGTTTGGGCGAGCGCATCCGCGAGCAGCCGGTCATCCTCGACCCCGTAGGAGGAGTCCTCGGAGAAGAGTATGTCGAACAGGAGGGCGCGGGCTCCTGCGGCCGTGCAGAACTGGACGATGGGAGCGTACATCTGCCGCGGCCAGGGCCAGGTCACTCCCAGTTCCTTGGCCGCAGCCTCCAGGCTGCCGTCATCGACGGTGATGAGGGCGATCTCCTGAGATGGGGGCGCGGGCGGTGCGCTCATCCGGCAGAGCCGGTCGTAGAGTTTGAGCTCGAAGGGCTCGAGGAATCCCGCCAGGGAGAGAGCGAGCACCACCAGCCAGGCCAGAGCGCCAATCCCGGCAGCGGCGATGAGCTTTCCCTTCCTTGTGTGGAGCGACAAATCTCGCACCCGAGACTCCCATGCAAGCGGAACAAGGTGCAGAGCATTACACTATCCACCAGTTTGCGCGGGCGCTAGTCTAGCCAAGTCCGTGCCAAAACACCAGCACCCTCTCGAAGACCGGCTCCCCTGGCCCTTTCGCTCAACAAGGACCCCGCAGAACCGATGAAGGCGGTCGAAGGGAAAGCCCTGAATTGCCTCCTGTCCTTTCGGGAGAGAGTGATGATGTGAAGAACGAGCCGTGTTTTCTGGCCGGCTTCCACGGGAGAGCCAGGCTAAGCCGCTTCCGCGAATCCAGCTCCTTTCCGGAAGCGAATACCACTACATTCGGTCGGTTTGCACAGGCCGATAACATTGTTGCAAAGATGTCTTCTAAACTCGCCTCGCAACTCCATAGCGCTTCATATATCAAGGAGAAGCACGGTCTCCCTCTCCAGTAGAAAGGGCAGGGTCAGTGCGCGCCCTGCCTTGCTTCCTTGACAAAAACCCCAACTAACGGCCTTGGGGAGTACCCTCAATCATCCTCTCCAAAATGCCATTTGTCCCTTAAACTAATTGACTTGACGTTGCTGTAGGTCCGATTCGACTTATCGGTTGTCCTTACTATCAGTTGGAGATCAACTTCGTCGCCATGATGCTTATGGCCCGTGGGATTGAGTTGCGCCAATGTCTCCTCCAGTTGCTCCACGATTGCTTTCGGTATGAACCAACTTCCCAGATGAGTCGGCGCTGTTACCATCACATATTTCATGTAAGGGGGCTGGTCCACCAGGATAATATACAACCGAGCGTTGGTTGACACATTATCCGGTGTATTATAAGTATAGGGAGCCTCCCAGGTAATTACTAAGTTTCCCTCTTTATCCCAAGAATGCTTGAGCGTGTGAGCCTCCAGCACCGGAAGAGTCTGGAGGTTGAATGGCCTATACCAAAAACCAGGCTCTCCTGGCAGCGGGGTGTGATACCCAGTAGTGGTATAAACCACCAAGTAGTAAAAGTTTTCATCTGGAAATGTAGATGCTAGATTGATGAGATCAAAGCGCTCTTTCCCCGGACTGTACGAAAGTTTGCCGTCCGAAAGCGCATAAGTATATCTGGAAGGACCCGAACCAGTATAGTTATAGTAGGCATAAATCACATCTGCAACATCATCTATCATCTTATTGCGATTGTAGGTGGCAAACGCGGTATAAAGGGGTAGTGAGTTTAGGAGGTGCAGAAGCGGAATGTGTCAATGAAAATGAGACACCTCGGTCTCGAATTTAGTGTCCCTCCGGGTCACTCTTCCAGGGTTGCTCTTTGGGCTTGTTGATCCACACCGCGGTCGGGAGGGCCGGCGGCATGGGA
>Ga0335070_10006316_pt1 | contig 13953 bp, 12 predicted proteins | sample Lox_Sample_13_FD_206722 | JGI IMG/M metagenome (GOLD analysis project Ga0335070, IMG submission 206722) | Soil microbial communities from Loxahatchee National Wildlife Refuge, Florida, United States - Lox_Sample_1.3 | ecosystem: Environmental > Terrestrial > Soil > Wetlands | place: USA... | reverse complement strand
GGGATTGTCTTGTACGCGATGAAGGCCGTCGCCCCGAATCGTTACACCATGACCGACATCATCAAATCTGTCCTGCCATTCATGGTCCTGCAACTCGTGGCCATCGGATTGTGCATTCTCTTCCCGTCCATCCCGCTGTGGTTACCCGGAAGATAACTTTACTTCAGCGCCAGAAAGAGGAAACTGGGGAAGAAGAAGTCCTTATCCGTTGAACCTCACGCGGACACGGTCACTAACCGGTTTCTGAAACGTGAGAAGGACTTTTGGTTAGACTTTGACCCTGTATTTCTCGATAGGGACAGGTTCTGTGGAAAGCACCATTTTTTCTTCTTTCTTTTTGATGATGATCCATTTGACCCAATTTCGGTCATCGCGCTCCGGATGATCTTCCCGGAAGTGTGAGCCTCTGCTTTCCGTTCTCATCAAGGCCGCCCTCAAGGTCATCTCAGCGCACAAGGCCATACTCTTTGCCTCATGGCACTTCCCCAGGCCGTGGCCGTCTTTGGCATAGAGGTTGGACAACCCCTGACGGACTCTTTCAATCTTAGAAAGGGCTTCCTCCAGCCTGTCCTTACTTCTCCGCAGGTTATACTTGACCTTGCAGACGATGTCCTGCACTGAATAAATGGCCTCGTCAGGAGAAAGTCCTTTGTCGCGCTCTGTCGACGCAAATATTTCCTTTTTGAATCGTTCTACGTCTGCATCATTGATTTTGGGCGAGGCTGCCTCGGCCGCGAAGCGTGCTGCGTGCGGCGCTCCTCTGAGCGAGGTAAAGAGAGTATTCATCACTCCCGAGCCTCTCAACCTTCCCGGAGGTGCGGGGACCGCCCCCGCCCAGGCGGAGCCCTGGTAGCAGATATCCCCGATGGCCCACAGGCCGGCGAGGCTGGTTTTCATCTCATGGTCGACCCGGACGGGCGAGAGCTCAGCATTGAGAGCCGCTGTCACCTCTACCTTTGGCGAAGGCGAGGGGCCATACTTAAGTTGTTTTGACGCCTGAAGTTTCCAAAATTCAATGACTTTGGGCATCCCCCACCGACCGGCGAAGAACGGGGGCGGCTTGGTCGGATCCCACTGCGTCTTTGACGGGTCCAGATAGATTGGTCCCCTCCCTTCCATTACTTCTTTTTCCATACCTAAAATGACAGAGATTGGAGTGTCAGGTTCTTGTCTGGTCACATATCGCTCGGATAAGTTCTCACCTGATCGATTGGAAAGAAAGGCGTAGGCCCCACTCGGCGTTGGAAAGTCAATATCCTTCCGATCGACGTCGAAAAAATTGCCAAACTCCGCATTCCTCATCTCGGCCCCGGCCCGGTAGGCGGCTGCAATGCCATCTCCACAGCCGGAAGCCCACAACCTTTTCACGCGATAATTACATCCCCCATTCGCCAAGATCGTTGCCTTCGCCTTGAGAATGTAGAATCGGCCATCCGTGATATCAAACCCAACCGCCCCGGCGACCCGATCGCCTTGTTTCAGGAGTTCGACCACCTGCACTTTGTTCAGTATCTTTGCTCCCAGCTCCTCCGCTCGGGTCCGCAACGGAAACAGCATGTCCCGGTCAATCCCTGTCCCGGACCATAAGCCGGCCGGATGTCTGACGGTTTGGAGGTTTCCCTCCGCATCCTGCGCGAGCCTGACGCCCCACTCCGTCAGCTGCTTCAGGGCCCCGAACGATTCGCGGGCGTAGGAATAGAGCAGTTCCTGGTCATTGAGATAACACCCGATGTTCTTGACGTGATATTCAACAAATTGATCGACGTCATCCTCCGGCAGCATGACCCAAAGTCCTCCGCCTACCTTCGGCGCTTTTCCCGACCACCCGATGGTCTGTTTATCGACTACGAGAACATCGATCGGAACCTCTTTCGCCCTGATGGCTGCCACCAGACCGGCCAGACCCCCTCCGATGATGAGCAGGTCTGTCGAGACAACCTCTCCTAAATTCTCCGTCTTAGCCATTTCTCGACTCCTTTTCCCTCTGCAACGTCCTTGAGCGCATTAATAAGGGGCGGGGATGCGCCTGGGGCCTACAGGTTCTACTTCAATACAATGAGCGGGACAGGCCATTTCACACGCATAGCACCAAACACAATCTTCCGGATAGGCGGCGACGGGCCTCTCTTCCCGGGAATTCCACCGAAAGACGTCAACAAAACAGGCGTCCACACACCTTTGACAACTGGTACACAAGTCATAATTGATTCCAATCTTCACGCTGCTCATCAGCACCTTTCCTCTTTTCCAAATCCTTTCTGGTGGCGGCTCTTCTCCATAACACGAGATTTCTGAGGTCCATTCAGGATAACGTCCCGAGCTTTTTATTGCACTTAACCCAGAATCGGTGGAAGTTTCAAGGCTTCGGAGGGGAGACTGCCTCCGGTCAAACGGTACCCACGACGAAGAGGGTACCAAGGCAAAGCCTTTTTTCTTGACAGGGGCGTCCGGCTTCTGCTATTCTCACAATACAATAATAATTCTCATAATGTGATAATCTCATGGAAAACAAAAAACGACCGTTAAACGCCGTCGAAAAGGCCCTTCTCATTCTGATGGCGTTTTACCCGAGAAATTCCGAGATGGGAACGGTGGATCTCAGCCGAAAAACAGGGTTTCACATTGCCACGGTAAATCGAATTCTTCGGATCCTCGCCCGGAACCGTTTTCTTTTTCAAAATCCTCTGACACGGAAGTTCAACTTGGGGCCTTCCGTGTTTGCCCTCGGAGAAGCGGCGATTGAATCTCTCAACGATAACCTTCTGCACAAAGCCTTGCCTTACCTGAACGAGCTTTGCGAAAAGGTGCGGGAAACGGTCGTCTTGGAAGTCATCTCGGGCGAGAGCGGTATCGTGGCTTATGTGGCTCAAGGAAAGCAGACGATCGGCATCCGGGCCAATATCGGCAGCCGATTGCCGACGCACGCGGCCGCAGGCGCGAAGGCGATCATTGCTTTTTCCTCTGAAGAGAGGGCCGGAAACTTTCTTAAGAAGAACCTGCGCCGTTTCACACCCAAGACCATCACCGACCCGGAAAAACTGAGACGTCACCTGCAAAAGATAAGAAGGCAGGGAGTCTCCTTTTGCCAGGAAGAGATCGATGTTGGCGTCAATGCCATTGGGGTGCCCATCTTCAACCATAAGCATCAGCCCGTGGCGGCGATCGTCGTCGTCGGTCCCTCGCAGAGAGTCCGATGCAATGCCAAATCGCCGATGGTGGCTGAAATACATAAGACGGCGTCCATGATTGCCGTCCAACTCTTTCACCGGGAATCCGCCGGCAAAAACAGTTATGCCGGGCTGGCCATCGCTTGACGAAGGGTGTCTTTAAGGAGAGGCCCTGAAATGACGTACAGCAACTGCATGACGACCAGCGACCTGTTTCTTCGGTCCTGTAGGAGGCATCCTCGAAAAACCGCTCTGATCGACGGAGAACATCGGTACGCCTATTCTGAATTAAACGATCAATGCAACAGGCTCGCCGACGGCCTGTCGGAACGGAATATCCGGAAAGGCGATCGCGTGGCTCTGCTGGCCAAGAACTGCAAAGAATTTGTGATTTCTTATTTCGCTTTGCCTAAAATCGGGGCGGTTCTGGTTCCCCTCAATCATCGATGCGTTGCGAAAGAACTGGAGTACATGCTTTCGGATTGCGAAGCGAAGGCTTTGATTTTTGAAGCCGAGTACAGCGAAACGGCGAAACCTCTCCGAGACCTCCTGCCCGGGCTTGCCTTCGTGTCGATCGGGAAACAGGTCGGGGCCATCGGAGAGGACTTCGACGGGCTGGTCTCTTCGGGAAAATCGACGGAGCCGGGCATCGAGTCTGCGGAAGAGGATGAATGCAGCATCCTTTACACCAGCGGGACGACGGGGAAGCCCAAGGGCGCGGTCATCACCCACCGGACACGGGTGTGGTGCACGGTCAATATGCTTCTCGACGGCTCCGTGGAGACCGACGGCATTTCCTTGCCGGGAGGGCCTCTCTTTCACACGGGGACGACGAACATCGCGCTCCTCCCTCATGTGGCAGCCGGGGGAACGATCGTTCTCGTTCCTCAGCTTGATCCGGTCCGTATTGCGGAGGCGATCCAGAGGGAGAAGGTAACCCATCTGGTCACCGTTCCGACCATCCTCCACACGATGCTGGTGGCCGGAGTCTTTGACCAATATAATTTTACCTCGTTGCGAAACGTCTATTATGGCGCCTCGACGATTCCCCTGAAGGATCTGGAAAAAATCCTATCCCTGTTTCCAGGAGTCAGATTTTATCAGGGCTACGGCCAGACCGAATCGACTCAGCTGACGGTTCTGAAACCCGAAGATCAGCTTCGAAAATTCGGCTGCACGGGGAAGGCGCACTTGCTGGTGGATTTGAGAGTCGTCGATGAAAGCGACGAGGATGTTTCCCCCGGGGAAACCGGCGAGGTGATCACGCGGGGTCCGCATGTGATGAAGGGGTATCTGAATCTCCCCGAAGCCAATCAAGAGTCCTTCAAGAACGGTTGGTTTCATACGGGAGATATTGCTCGGATCGACGCCGAGGAGTTTATCACGATCGTCGGCCGAAAGAAGGATATGATCATCAGCGGGGGCGAAAACATCTACCCCCGGGAGATCGAGTTGGTTCTTAACGGTCACCCCAAGATCAGAGAAGCGACGGTCTTTGGAATTCCCGATGAAAAGTGGGGGGAGTCGGTCTGTGCGGCGGTCATCCTGAAACCGGACGAAACCCTGACAGAAGAAGAGATCGTCCGTTACTGCAAGGAGAACCTGGCCAGTTACAAAAAGCCGAAAAAAGTCATCTTCTGCCAGAGCTTTCCGAGAAACGCCACCGGAAAAGTGATCAAGGAGAAGATGAAGGACATGGCTCTTTCAAAGAAGGGTTGAGAATGAGCCAGAACAGCGACTTACGGGCACGACAGATCGTGCCGAAATAGAGGAGAGTCGAATATGGATTATGAAAATGTTCTTTACGAGGTGGATGATCGAATCGCTGTGATTACTTTAAACCGTCCAGAGAAGCGGAACGCCTTAAACTGGCCTTTGTTGGCGGACCTCAGTACTGCGCTGAAGCAGGCGGAGAGGGACAAGAACGTGCGGGTGATCATCCTCAAGGGGGCGGGCCCCTGTTTTTCGGCGGGCCATGATCTCAGCGAAACGATGGGGGATGCGCCGCTCCATTACGGGTCAAAATCGTGGGACGACACACTGAAGAGCGAAGGGGGTGTCGGCGTAGGTGTCAGTGTCTGGGACAGCCGGGCCCATGTCCAGGGACACATCGACTATCTGCTCGAGATCTGGAATAATTGGAAGCCGATCATCGCCCAGGTGCACAGTTACTGCCTCGGCGGTGCTTCAGGCATCGCCCTAGCGTGCGATCTGCTCATCGCGTCGGAGGACGCCAGGCTGGGGTATCCGCCGGCAAGAGGAATGGCGCCCGGCGACGAAATCGTGATCTACTCGTGGCACATGGGATTGAAGAAAGCGAAGGAGCTCTCCCTCACCGGCGACAGCCTGACCGCGAAAGAGATGCTTCGCTACGGGGCGGCAAACTACGTTTTTCCAAAGAAGAAGCTGGAGGAGGAGACCCGGAAAATTGCCAGAAGAATTGCCAACGTTGATCTTGAATTGCTCTCACTTTCCAAGAGAGTGGTAAACAGGACCTTCGATCAAATGGGTTTTACGGTCTCCATGCAATACGGGGCCGAGTTCGACAGTTTCGGCCATTTTTTGCAGAATGCGGTCGGTACATTTAAGAAGATCCGCCGGGAGAAAGGAATCAAGGCCGCCTGTGAATGGAGGGATCGTCCGTTCGGAGGGATTGTCGGGAGGTATCCTCCGGCCGAAGACAACGAAGAGTGAAAACCTCTGCCGAATCCATAAACGAGAGATTTCCATAGAGGGATAGGAATGGCGCAAGGGCCAATAGAGGTCGAAACAGCAACCGAGAATCACCGGGTATCCGGAGACCGGCTCGCACGGGCTGAAGCCACGGCCCTCGCGGTGACCCAGCGCATCGCTTTTGTCGGCGTGATTGGGATGGTGATCATCGGGATTCTCACGGTCATCGATGTCGTGGTGCTGAGGTCCATATTCAAAGCGCCCATTCCCGGCTCCAATGAGTTCCTCGTGACGATATTCGCAGTCGCGATTGCTGCGGTTCTCCCCAGCGGATTTGCGCAGCGTGCCGTCCTGGATATCGACTTACTGGCTAAGCGGTTTGGAAAGCGCTTGACGGCGTGGCTGCGGGCCGCCGGCGGCGCGATTTTCACTGCAACTCTCGTTTTGATCGCCTGGCGTACGGGTGTGCGTACCTATGAGGCACATGTTCGCGGCATGGAGACGGTGATCCTTCAGTGGCCGATGTGGCCGTTTCTCTGGACCATCACGGTTTTCTTTGCCATGTGTGTGCCCGTTCAATTTGTCTCTTTTTTACGCTCGGTGGCGTTAGCCATCGATGCGACCCTCCAGTCCGTTTCACCCGCGGATTCTGATGCGCTCCAAAACGAGCGGTCAACGCGGCGGGCGAAGACGAATCTGGGCTTCGTGGCTGGAATCGGCCGGCCGGCCATGAAGATCTCAATCGGAGTGGTGGTTGTTGCGGCGATCCTTTACTTCGGAATCGGTGCGTTGAACCCGCTTGTGAAATCACACGGAACGAGCTTGGCGATTTTCATGTTCCTCTTCCTGTGGGCGGTTATTCTGTGCCTGGTCCCGCTCGCTGCGGCGTTGGTGATCTGCGCCGTCCTGGGGGCCGCGGCATTGGCGGGGTTCTCACCGGCCCTGAGCGTCCTGGGCTCGGAAACGGTGGGGTTGATCACGAATGCGGATCTCGCCGTGATCCCTCTCTTTCTCATGATGAGCGGCTTTGCTACTGCCGGCGGCATGTCGGCCGATATCTTTCGTCTGGCTCATGCCCTTTTCGGTTTCCTGCGGGGCGGGCTTGCCCTTGCAACCATCGGGGGGTGCGCCGGGTTCGGTGCCCTTACCGGTTCCTCGGTGGCAACCGTTGCAACGATCGGTTCCGCCGCTTTGCCCGAGATGAAGCGGCGGGGTTATTCGATGGAGTTATCTACGGGAACCATTGCCGCGGGCGGAACGCTTGGACAGTTGGTCCCCCCTTCGACGGCCATTGTTATCTATGCGCTGCTCCTCGAGCAATCGATCGGCCGGTTATACATTGCGGTGCTTATTCCTGCGATGCTCACCGCGCTGTTTTATATGATGACGGTGTCCATCACGATCCGGCTCAATCCTCTGTCCGCACCGGTACGGGACAAGTTCAGCGGTCGGGAATTGGTGCTCGCTCTCAAGGGCTCGATCTGGGTCTTTCTGATGTTCGGCTCGGTCATCGGAGGCATCTATACGGGTGTTTTTACCGCCACGGAAGCAGCTTCGGTCGGGGCGGTCATCGCCTTCCTGGTCGCTCTGTTCAGGGGGAAACTGAAGAAAGGGGCCTTGTGGCAGGTGGTGGGGGAGACGACCCGCTCCACCTCGATGCTCTACTTCCTGATTATTGGCGGGATGGTGACCTCTTTCTTCATGGGCACCTCAGGACTTCCGGAGACTCTGACCAAGGCCCTGACGAGGTCGGGCCTTCCGGGCCTGGCGGTCGTGTGTATCCTGGTCGGGGTCTATATTCTGCTCGGCATGATCATGGATTCGTTTGCCGTCATGATCGCGACCGCATGCCTGGTCGCGCCCATCATCATAACCTTTGGTTACGACCCAATCTGGTGGGGAATCATCATGGTGGTTCTGATTGAGATGGGGGTCGTCACTCCACCGTTCGGCCTCAATCTCTTTGCGATTAAAAGCATTGCTCCGGACGTATCGCTTACGACGGTGTATCGCGGGGTCATCCCGTTCATCTTCGCGGACGTGGTTAAATTGGCTCTGTTGATCGCTTTTCCTTTCCTGATTCTTTGGCTTGGGAGCGCGGCGCTAAAATGATGTGAACAAGGAGACTCCGTAAGCGAAATGGGCTCGTCACTTTTGTAGGAAGCATGATCGATCTCTTTGCCGGGAAAGCCCTCTTCCCCTTCTTTTACAAACGGGGGAATTCCCCCTCTTTGGAAAAGAGGGGTTCGGGGAGATTTTCACAACAATATTTCTTTTCTATCGTGGTCTGATTAGTAAATCATTCAATTCAACGAAGGGAGGCAGCAATGATGGTCGAACGAAAAAGGATGGCAATGAGGCGTTGGTTTCGGGGAAAGATCTTCGGTTTCATCGGACTCTGGATGGTTGCCTTTGTCCTATGCGGAGGGTTGGGCGCGGGCGTCGTTGGAGCCGAGCCTGTGACATTGAAATTTGCTACCACCATTCCACCTTCAAACCCGATCGTCACAGAAGTCTTCGAGCCGTGGGCGAAGAAGGTTAACGAAGCATCAAACGGAGAATTGAACATTCAGGTCATTTCCGGTCCCACCCTGGCCAATCCGGCAAACGTATGGGAGCGAACGGTCAGTGGAGTAACGGAAATTGGGTTTGGCATCCATGGCGCCGTCGGCCTGCCGTTTCCTAAAACGACCGTAACGAGCGTGCCTTTTGTCGTTGAGGACCTGACCACGGGATCCATCGGGTTGTGGCGCCTTTATGAGAAAGGTCTGATCGCCGATGAGTACAAGGACGTGAAAGTCCTGGCTCTGGTTGTTACCCCCGGCTCACTTTTCTCCTCGAAGAAACAGATCGCTCGTCTCGAAGACGTCAAAGGACTCAAAGTGAGGGCTGCAAACAAGATTGTGGCCGATGTCATCTCCGCCCTGGGCGGCGCTCCGATTTCGGTTCCTGCGCCGGAAGCCTACCAGGCGCTCCAGACCGGCGTGGTCACTGCAATTGTGGCCGGGTGGGTGGTGGTCAACAATTTCAAACTCTACGAGGTGGTGAACTATCACCTGGAGGGTGTGGCCCTCGGAGAGCCTTCAGGATTCGTCATCATGAATCGCCAGGCCTACGACAAACTTTCCGCTAAAGCAAAAGAGACGCTCGATCGGTTCTCGGGCGAGCCGTTTTCACGCGACTATGGCGCCTGGTTCAAGATGGATGCGGCCAGGGGGCGTGAGAGGGTCAAGGCTTTACCGAACCAGCACATCACGACGCTGACCCCGCAGGAGAAAGAGCGCTGGAAGAAGGCGCTGGAGCCGATCGTCAACAGTTGGGTCGCTAAAACCCCCGACGGCGCGAAGGTTCTGGAGACCTATCGCGCCGAGTTGAAGAAACTCGGTCAATAAGCGGTTCCTGGTTTGCAATGAGTTGGGGTCGTGCCGATCCGATGGATGGGTGATCGGGTTATTCTCGGCGAAAAAGTCTTGGTTGTGACAATGCAGATTCGTATCCGATCGAACGATACACGGAGATACTGATCATGAGCATTTTGGGGTTACACTGCGGCAGGCGGATGGGTAATTCCGAAATTTTGCTGAAAGAGGCCCTGATGGGGGCTGAGGAGAGAAGCGGCGCCGATGTTGAGATCATCCGCTTGATGGATCTGACGATAAAACCCTGTACGGGTTGCGAAGCCTGTGCGAGAAAACGCTCACGGGGAGAAGAGATGGAGTGTGTCCAAAAAGACGACCACTTGTCTTTTCTCCTGGAGAAACTTCTTCAGTGTGACGCGTTGATCCTGAGCACGCCGGTTTATGTTCTGACGCCCCCGGGTTTTTTGAAGATGGTCTCCGACCGGGTATTCCGGCTTGCCTGGGCTCCGCTCAAGCCCAAAGTCGGCGCGTTGATTTGCGTCGGAGGGACCGACTGGGTCAATTTGGCGCTTCCTCTTGCCAATCTCTGCCTCCCGCGCAAAATCAAAATCGTCGACCAGCAACTGGTGCCCTATTCGGCCGGACCCGGCCAAGTTTTAATGAATGACGGAGCCATGGCCAACGCGAGAAGACTGGGTCGAAGAGTGGGTGAAGCGATGAGCCTCCCCATCGAAGAAGTAAAATATCTAGGCGAAGGAGAAGAAACTTGTCCTCTGTGCCATTCGAATTTGCTCAGGCTGCGAGGGGAATTTGTGGAATGCCCCCTTTGCGACATCAAGGGAAGGATCGAAATAAAAGGGGGCCGAATATCGGTTGTTTATTCCGACGAGGAACTGGAAGGGTGGCGCTGGGGAGGATCGGGAACCCAGAGACACCACCAGGAGATTCGGGAGACGCATCAAGCCTATGATAAAGATCTGCCCGAGATCAGAGAGAAGCTTAAGAGATACAAGGCCTATAAGTCGTGTCTGGTGCCCCCGCCCCTCAAAACAACGTGAGCGTTCAGCGATGGGCGAAGGGGGCGAAAATGAGGAGACCGAGGATGAAAATCGTGGACCTGAAAACCTATGTCGTTGGAACCCCCCCTCCTCACCGGGGAGGTCGCAACTGGGTATTCCTCAAATTGACAACGGATCGAGGCATCAGCGGTCTTGGCGAAGCCTACGGAATTCCCTTCCATCCTAAAAAGGCCGCAGGCCTGATCGAAGACATCGGCGAAAGGTTTGTCATCGGAGCCAATCCGTTTGATATTGAGAAGCTGTGGCGAGGTATCTATGGAAGTATGTTTGGCCAGCATCCGGACATGGTCAAGGTAGCGGTGATCAGCGCCGTCGAGATGGCATGCTGGGATATTATTGGAAAGGAATTGAATCAACCCCTTTACAACCTGCTGGGGGGACGCTACCGGGAGAGGCTCTGGTCGTATACTTACTTGTATGCGGAACCGGGCAAGGGTGTCTCCACTTCCCAACTGCAATGCGATCCGGAAATGGCTGCCAGGCGGGCGCTCGATTACGTGAAACAGGGCTTCACCGCCGTTAAGTTCGACCCGATTCACGACCTGATGCTCCCCTCCAGTCCCTATGAGCTTACCCTGGAAGTTCTCGACCGCGCGGAGGCTGTGGTCAGATCCGTTCGAGAGGCGGTCGGGAGCAAGGTGGAGGTGCTCATTGGGACGCATGGCCAGATGAACACCTCCAGCGCCATCCGATTGGCGAAGAGGTTGGAGAAGTACGATCCTCTCTGGTTCGAGGAGCCCGTGCCCCCGGAAAATGTGGACGAAATGGCCCGGGTCGCCCGGGCAACCAGCGTTCCAATCGCCACAGGCGAGCGGTTGTCGACGATGTATGAGTTTGCCGCACTTATCGAAAAACAGGCAGCCTCCATCCTGCAGATGTCCATCGGGCGCTCCGGCGGTATTCTGATGGCCAAAAAGATCGCGGCCATGGCCGAGGTCCACTATGCGCAGATTGCGCCCCACCTTTACTGCGGTCCGGTCGAGCAGGCTGCGAATATCCATATCGGCATGTCCACTCCCAATTTCCTCATCCAGGAGACGATCGAGAGAATGGATGGATTCCACGCGGAAATCGTGACCGAACCGATTCGATGGGAAAACGGGTATGTTTTGCCTTCCGACCAACCCGGGCTCGGTGTCGAGCTGGACGAGGAAGTGGCCCGGAAGCATCCCTGCAATGATCAATTGTGGGATTGAAGCAAGATGTGGGAGGGGATGAAGGGGAAGGGGACTAAATAAGCGAGACTGGAGGAAAATGAAATGGCCGAATCGGTAAAACTTAAGAAAGAAGACGGAACAGCCGTAGTCCTGCTTAATCGGCCCGAGGCCTTCAACGCATTCGATCAGGAGATGGTCGTGCTTCTTGCAAACACCTTGACCCATCTGACGCTGGATGATTCGGTCTCAGCGGTGGTGATCTCGGGCGAAGGAAAGGCGTTCTGCGCGGGCGGGGATTTGAGATCTCTTCTGGCTCTCCCAGCCGGTCCGGCCGCAGGACTTTACGAGCTGGCAGCGAGCTTCCACCAGGCCATCATGGAAATCCGCCGGATGAAGAAACCGGTCATTGCCGCGATCAACGGAATAGCGGCAGGAGGTGGTTTTTCCATGGCCCTTGCCTGCGACTTTCGTGTGATGGCTCAGCCGGCTGTTTTAAGACAGGCCTATACTTCAAACGGTCTCAGTATTGACGGGGGCGGGACCTTTACTCTTCCCAGGATGGTGGGTTTGGCCCGGGCTCTGGAAATCATCGGCCTTGATCAGTCGATTTCCTCCGAGCAGGCACTGGCATGGGGATTGGCGACAAAAGTCGTTCCGGACGGAAAAGCACTGGAGGAAGCGCTTCGGTTTGCCCTCGAATTGAAAAAAGTTTCTCCTCATTCCTTTGGCCGGTGCAAAGAACTGATGACGAACTCGTTCGATACCCCTTTCGAGGCCCAAATGGAGTTGGAGAGATCAGCCCTATTCTGTTGTGCGGATCATCCAGACGGCAAAGAAGGGTTGAAGGCATTTGTGGAGAAGCGAAAACCTGTATTCACCGACAAGAAGATTTGACGAGGGATGGATCATTTTTTTGAGACTCGAAGAGGAAAATTCTCTCCCTCTATTTCAACTGTTGTTTTTGAATACGTCAATTTCCTTACAATCTTTCCGTCCTGAAAGTGAAGGACGTCGACCCCCCTTCTTTTTTCCGGTTTTCCCTCATAACCTCTTTCGATCGAAGGCCACAGAAGCTGCCAGCGGAAAAGGACTTTTTGTTCCTTCTCATCGATGAACGTCTCTTCCTCGATAAACCGAAATCCCCCGTGGTTTGCGAACCAGGGGGCCCATGCTTTTCTGAGCGCTTCCTTGCCGACGGCCTTTCCGCCTGTCCAGTTTTCAAACAGGACGTCATCATGCATGAGCTTCAAAACCCCTTCAAGATCATGATTATCCCAACAACGATTCCATTCTTTCAACGCATTCTTGATCTGTTCTCTTGTTAGGACCATCAATGACTCCTGTGTTTATTCCATTCACGGTTCTTCCTGGAGAATTCTACGCGTTTCAGGTCGATAGGGCATTCCAGAATTATGGACTCCCATCATCCCTGGCTCATGGTTCCTTCAGGAATCGAATGATGAGATCGCAAAACGCTTCAGGTTGGTCGAAGAAGGTTATATGACCGGCTTTTGGAATGACCTGTAATCGTGCGTTAGGCATGACTCGCTGAGCTGCCTCTGCCTGAGACAGAGGAAGGAAACGTTCTTCCCCGCCCCAGACGATTAACGTTCGGTGGGTAACCTGGCGGAGCTGTTCCACCGGGATAGGGGCAACCGCCTTGCCCCGGCCTTGCCAGAAGACACGTTTGCCCCCCGGCATCCGGCTTACTTCTCGCTTATACTCTGCCCAGGCCGCGTCGATACTCCGAGGGGAGTGCACCAGGTAGCGGTTAAACCACCCCCCAGCCACCTTTGAGGGAAATGTATTTCCGCACAGCAGGCCGAGAAATCCGCCCAGAGAAGTCACCTTGCCGAGTCCTGCAGAGTCAGCCAGGACGAGCCGATCAACCCGTTCAGGATTCTCACGTGTGAATTCAAGCGCGATGGCTCCTCCTTGAGAGAGGCCGATGAGGCTAACCTTTGGTAGATCGAGGGCATCCAAAAAAGCTCGAAGCCAGGCGACGAAGTACGGTCGGTCATAAGCAGCGGTTGGTTTGTCTGATTCACCATATCCAACGACATCAGGCGCAATGACTCGCCAGTGCTGCGATAGGGGGCCAATAACGCCGTACCATGTAATGCCGCCTGCTGAAGAACCATGGAGGAGAACAACGGGCGGACCCATCCCCGCTGTAATGTATGCCGTCTTGATAGCCCCGGCGGAGACATTCCCTTTTTCTACAGGCACTCCTACGCGTCTTGCTAAACTTTCAAATGCGGCCGATCTCTTCAAAGTGATTTCCTTCCAGATCTGAACAATACGCCGCGCCGCACGTTCCGGTATGTTCCTCTATCAATTACCAGCTTAAAGCTACACCTTTTCGAAAAACCTGTCAAACAATGCTTTGAGGGCGCCTACGTCAAGGCTTGTGTGTAAAAAGGAGAGAGGGTAGCTCTTGGCCTTTAGAATTGTAATGAAAGAATACAGCATAGAGAATCCTTTCCATACTGCCTCTATTAACAAAGACACCCATGGG
>Ga0335070_10006315_pt1 | contig 13954 bp, 12 predicted proteins | sample Lox_Sample_13_FD_206722 | JGI IMG/M metagenome (GOLD analysis project Ga0335070, IMG submission 206722) | Soil microbial communities from Loxahatchee National Wildlife Refuge, Florida, United States - Lox_Sample_1.3 | ecosystem: Environmental > Terrestrial > Soil > Wetlands | place: USA... | reverse complement strand
TCTGCACGCTACCGGGCACTGCTCCCCGTCCCCGGGGAGCCGTGCGGGCTGCCCTCGTATATTCCGGCCACCGATGGGAGGAGCACGTGCCCGACTGGGATACCCGCTTCGCCGAGCCCGGCTACGCTTACGGCACGGAGGCCAACCGCTTCCTCGTCGAGGTCGCGGAGCGCATCCCTCCCGGGCCCGTGCTCTCGCTCGGAGAGGGCGAGGGGCGCAACGCCGTCTTCCTCGCGGGGCTCGGCTACGACGTGACCGGCGTGGACGGGTCCGCGGTCGGGCTGGCGAAGGCCAGGGCGCTCGCAGTGGACCGGAAGGTCCGCATCGCGACGGTGCACGCGGACCTCGCCGGCTTCACCATCGCGCCCGGCGCCTGGAGCGGCATCGTCTCCATCTTCGTCCATCTCGAACCGCCCCTGCGCGCCCGCGTGCTGCGGGCCGTCGCGGAGGGCCTGCGGCCCGGCGGCGCGTTCGTGCTCGAGGCGTACACCCCCGCACAGCTCGCCTTCGGCACCGGGGGCCCGACCGAGCTTTCACGGCTGGTGACGCTCGAGGAACTGCGGACCGATCTGGCCGGGCTGGAGATCGAGATCGGCCGCGAGATCGAGCGGGACGTGACCGAAGGGAAGTACCACGGCGGCCGCGCCGCGGTGGTGCAGGTGCTGGCGCGCCGCCCGGCGCACTGACCCCGGACCGGACGCGCCGGACCCGGGCCGGCCCGGGCTCCGCGGCCCGGTTCGTGCGGTCGCTGGCTACGGCCCCCACGGAGGACCACGCCTGAGCACCGGCATCGTCTTCGACATCCGCCGCTACGCCATCCACGACGGCCCGGGGATCCGCACCACCGTCTTCCTCAAGGGGTGCGCCCTCTCCTGCCGGTGGTGCCACAACCCCGAGGGGCAGGCCCGGGGGTTCGAGGCGCTCTGGCGCGAGGAGCGCTGCATCCGCTGCGGCGCGTGCGTCGAGGCGTGCGGGCACGGCGCGGTCACGTGGACGGAGGGCGGCCCCGTCACCGACCGCGCGCGGTGCGCCGCGTGCGGCGATTGCGCCGCCGTCTGCTACGCCGACGCACGCGAGCGGGTCGGGACCGAGATGTCGGCGGAGCAGGTGCTCGGCGAGGTGGCGAAGGACGCGGCGTTCTACGCGGCCTCGGGGGGCGGGATGACCGTCTCGGGCGGCGAGCCGCTCCTCCAGGCCGACTTCACCGCCGCCCTGCTGGCAGGCGCGAAGCGGCAGGGGTTCCACACCGCCCTCGACACCTGCGGCTTCGCCTCCTGGGAGACGGTGGACGCCGTCCGCCGCGACGTGGACGTGTTCCTCTACGATGTGAAGCTGCTGGACGACGCGCGGCACCGGGCGTTCACCGGCGTCACCAACGTACCGATCCTCTCCAACCTGCGTGCGCTGTGCGCCGCGGGGCACCGCGTGGTCCTTCGGGTGCCGGTGATCCCCGGCGTGAACGACGACGCGGGGAACCTCGCCGCCCTGGCGGCCTTCGGCGCCGGACTCCCGCACCTTGCGGGGGTGGACCTGCTGCCGTATCACCACATCGGGGCCGACAAGTACGCGCGCCTCGACCGCGCGTACCCGATGCCCGACACCGCGCCGCCGTCCGCCGAGCGGATGACGGAGATCGCCCGCTTCCTCGGGGAGCACGGGCTCCCCGTGGGCACAGGACCCGGACGATGATGACCGAACGCGTGCGCCGCCTGCGCCGGGAGAGCCTCGAGGCCCGGCCCGCCATCTCCACCGAGCGCGCGGAGCTGGTCACCGCCTTCTACCGCGAGCACGAGGGGCGTCTGTCCCCGCCGCTCCTGCGGGCCTCCTGCTTCGCGCACCTGATGGCGCACCAGACGGTGTGGATCGGGCCGGACGACCTGATCGTCGGCGAGAAGGGCCCGGCGCCGAAGGCCACACCGACCTACCCGGAGCTCTGCTGCCACAGCCTCGCGGACCTCGACCTCCTCGACTCGCGCGAGAAGATCCCCTTCGCGGTGAGCCCGCAGGCGCGCGGCGTCTACGAACGGGAGATCATTCCCTTCTGGCGGGGCCGCTCGCAGCGGGAGCACCTGTTCGCCGCGATGACCGACGAGTGGAAGGCCGCGTACGAGGCGGGCGTCTTCACCGAGTTCATGGAGCAGCGCGCTCCGGGCCACACCGTCCTCGACGACAAGATCTACCACCGGGGGATGCGGGCGGTCGTGGCCGACATCGACCGCCGCCTGGCGGACCTGGAGCGCACCGCCGACCCCGATGCCCTGATGACGATGCCGCGGCAGGACGAGCTGCACGCGATGCGGATCTGCGCCGAGGCGCTCATCCGGTTCGCCGAGCGCCATGCCGAGCGGGCGCGGGAGCTGGCCGCGACCGAGCGCGACCCGGCGCGCCGCGCCGAGCTGGAGCGCGTCGCCGAGGTCTGCACGCGGGTGCCGGCGGAGGCGCCGCGCGACTTCCACGAGGCGCTCCAGGCCTACTGGTTCGTGCACCTCGGCGTCACCACCGAGCTCAACACCTGGGACGCCTTCAGCCCCGGGCGGCTCGACCAGCACCTCGCCCCCTTCTACGCGCGGGGGCTGGCCGACGGCTCCCTCACCCGCGGGCGGGCCGAGGAGCTGCTGCAGTGCCTGTGGATCAAGTTCAACAACCAGCCCGCGCCCCCCAAGGTGGGCGTCACCGCGGCCGAGAGCGGCACCTACACCGACTTCGCGCAGATCGGCTTCGGCGGCCTGACGCGCGAGGGGCGCGACGGGACGAACGACGTCACGTACCTGCTCCTCGAGGTGACCGAGGAGATGCGCCTCCTCCAGCCGAGCGCCTCGGTGCAGGTCAGCGCCGCGAGTCCCGACGCGCTGCTGCGCCGGGCCGCGCGCATCATCCGCACCGGCTTCGGGCAGCCCTCCCTCTTCAACGCCGACCGCATCGTGGAGGAGCTGGTCCGCCAGGGGAAGTCGCTGGAGGACGCCCGTTGCGGCGGGTCGAGCGGCTGCGTGGAGGTGGGGGCGTTCGGCAAGGAGAACTACAACCTCACCGGCTACTTCAACCTCCCCAAGGTGCTCGAGCTCGCGCTCCACGACGGGGTGGACCCTCGCACCGGCCGGCGCCTCGGGCCGGCCACCGGCGACCCGCGCGGCTTCGCCGGCTTCGACGACCTGTTCGCCGCGTTCGAGCGGCAGCTGCGCCACCTCGTGGACGTCAAGGTCCGCGGCAACGACGTCATCGAGCGCCTCTACGCGAGCCGGATGCCGGCGCCCTTCCTCTCGCTCCTCATCGACGACTGCGTGGCGCGGGGGCGGGACTACCACTCGGGCGGTGCGCGCTACAACACGACCTACATCCAGGGGGTCGGCGTCGGCACCATCACCGACTGCCTGAGCGCGCTCAAGCACCACGTCTACGACGAGCGCACGCTCACCATGGACGCGCTCCTCGCCGCTCTCGACACCGACTTCGCGGGCGCCGAGCGGCTGCGCCTGATGCTCGTCAACCGCACCCCGCGGTACGGGAACGACGACGATCGCGCCGACGCGCTGATGCGGCGGGTGTTCGAGGCGTACTTCGCCGCGGTGGACGGCCGTCCCAACACCAAGGGCGGCCGCTACGCCATCAACCTCCTGCCCACCACGGTGCACGTCTACTTCGGGTCGGTGCTCGGCGCGAGCGCCGACGGCCGCCACGCCGGCAAGCCCCTCTCGGAGGGCATCTCGCCGGTGCAGGGGGCCGACCGGCACGGGCCCACCGCCGTGATGCGGTCGGCCGCGAAGCTGGACCACGGCCGCACCGGCGGGACCCTCCTCAACCAGAAGTTCACGCCGGCGCTGCTGGCCGACGACGCGGGCCTCGAGGGGCTGGTGAAGCTGGTGCGCGGCTACTTCGCTCTCGGCGGGCACCACGTGCAGTTCAACGTCGTGGACGCCGCCACGCTGCGGGACGCGCAGGCGCACCCCGAGGAGCACCGCGACCTCATCGTGCGGGTGGCCGGCTACAGCGACTACTTCTGCGACCTCGGCCGGTCGCTGCAGGACGAGATCATCGAGCGTACCGAGCACGCGAGCATCTGAGCGCGCCGCCGGCCTCGCAGGCGGGCGCGCGGGAGGGGCCATGCGGATCGAGGGCGTGCCGTTCACGGCCGTGGACTGGTCGAGGGTCCCCGAGACCACGCACCCGGGCGAGACCGGGGTCGCGACCTGGCGCACCATCCAGCTGGGGCCCATCCGGGTCCGCAAGGTCGCGTACTCGCCGGGCTACCTCGCCGACCACTGGTGCTCCAAGGGGCACATCCTGCTGGTGCTCGAGGGGGAGCTGCTGACGGAGCTGCGGGACGGGACGTCCGTGACGCTCCGGACGGGGATGAGCTACCACGTCGCCGACGACCTGATGCCCCACCGCTCGCGCACCGCGGGGGGCGCCACCCTTTTCATCGTGGACTGACCATGCCCATCACGCCCCCGGCCTGGGTGCGCGAGTTCCCGGGCGCCATCACCGTCTGCGACCCGGACGGCGTCATCCTCGACATGAACGAGGCGTCCATCCGCTCGAACGAGTCCGACGGCGGGGCGGCGCTGATCGGCACCGACGTGTACGGGTGCCACGCGGAGCCCGAGCTCACCAAGCTGCGCGAGTTCGTGGACCGGGGCGTCGCCAACGTCTACACGATCGAGAAGCGGGGCGTGAAGAAGCTCGTCTATCAGACGCCCTGGACGGCGGACGGCCGCTACGCGGGGTTCATGGAGATCGTCCTCGAGATCCCCTTCGACATGCCGCACTTCGTGAGGGAGGGGTAGGCCGGCCCGCACCGGGAGGCGGCGCGCCCCGACGCGAGCGGGCCCGGCGGAGGTCGCCGGGCCCGTCGCGCTCCGGGGCGGGGGAGCCGCTACCGCCCGCCGATCTGCTGCAGCAGCTCGCGCACCGCGGCGTCGAGCTGGCTGTCGCGACCCGTGTAGCTCTCGCCGACGGGGCGCACCACCAGGACGTCCACCGGCCGCGGGTGCATCTCCATCACCTGCCCGTCGCTCCCGCGCACCGTGATGAACGGCATCCGCACGAACGAGCCGTCGATGAGGCCCGCCCCCGACGTGTAGATGATCCATCCCGCCGTGGGCTCCCCCACCACCTTGCCGAGGTGCAGCGAGCGGTAGCCCTCGGTGAAGTCCTCCGCGTCGGAGAGGGAGTGCTGGTCCGTGACGAGGATGGTCGGCTTCTCGAGCGCGCGCTGGCCCAGCACGGTGCGCGCCGGCGCGGAGACGGGGGCGCCGCGGTACGTCATCGTCAGGTACCCGCGCCGCGCGAACACGTCGATGGCGTAGGCGTTCACGAACCCGCCGTTGTTGTGGCGGACGTCCACCACGACCCCTTCGCGGCCGCGGTTCTCGCTGTCGAGGTCCTGGTAGAGCTGCTCGAGCGAGCCCTGGCCCATGTCCACCATGTGCACGTAGCCGAGACGGCCGTTGCTCACCCGGGCCACGTAGGCGCGCCGCGCCTCCACCCACTGCCGGTAGCGCAGCGCCCGCTCGGCGCCGAGGTTGACCGGCTTCACGCGCACCTCGTGCGGGTCCCTGCCGTCGGCCGCGGCGGAGACGGCGAGCGTCACCTCGCGGCCGATGGTGTACGCGAGGGCGGAGTCGAGGTCGGTGGCGGCCGAGAGCCGCGCGCCGTCCAGCGCGACGAGGAAGTCGCCGGCCGCGATGCCGCCCGCGAGCGCCGCGGGCCCGAGGGGGATGACGTTGGTGACGCGGAACCGCCCGTCGCGCTCGTACGCGAGCCGGTCGAAGTCGAGGCCGAGCCGGCCGACGTAGGGCGGCGTGACGGTGCTGCCGGGGCCCGAGACGCCGCAGTGCGAGGCGTTCAGCTCGCCGATCATCAGGGAGATGACGCGGCGCTCCTCGTCGCCGGTCCGCGCGCCCGCCGCCCACGGCGCGTAGCGCGCGTGGACCGCGGCCCAGTCCACGCCGTTCATCGTGGAGTCGTGGAAGCCGTCGCGCAGGTACCGGTACGCCTCGTCGAACATCACCAGCTTCTGCGCCTCGAATTCCACGTCCAGCTCGGCCGTGACGCCGAGCTGGCGGCTGGTCCGCCCCTCGACCGTGATGGCGTTGATGCGGCCGCCCTGGAGGTACCACACCTCCTTGCCGTCGGGGGACCACTGCGCGTCGGACTTGAAGCCCGCGGTGGAGGTGAGCTGGCGGGCCACGGGCTCCTCGCGGGCCAGCTCGTCGAGGGACCAGGTGTAGAGGTTGGTCTGCCCCGCCGCCGACGCGACGAGCAGGAGCGTCTTCCCGTCGGGGGAGATGACCGCGGCGTTCACGTCCACGCCCACCGGGAGGAACGAGACGCGGCGCCGGATGTCGTCGAACACGATGCGGACCGGCTGGCGCGCCGCGGTGTCCGCGGGGGCGCGCGCCGTCGTGTCGCGCGTCGTTGCCGCGCGCGCCGAGTCTGCGCGCGCCGTTCGGCGCGGAGAGCCGGGCGCGGTGGCGGTGCGCGCGGTGTCAGGGGTGGACGGGGCGGTGGGCCGGGCGGGCTGTTGGCGGAAGAGCTCGCGGAACTGGTCCTCGCGGAACAGCGGGGCGCGCGGCACCAGGTCGATGCGCGCGAGGGCGGGGCTCTCGGTGCGCTGGCTCGTCGTGAACAGGACGTAGGTCCCGTCGGGGCTCCAGCTCACCCCGCCGCCGAACACGTTGGGAAGGAAGGAGACGGCGCGGGCCTCGCCGCCGGCGGCCGGCACGACGTAGAGGGTGTTGAACATCGAGAGGCCGGCGGAGAAGTACGCGAGCCACCGGCCGTCGGGGGACCACGCGAAGTCCTGGGTCGACGTGAACGGCAGCCGGTCGAAGTAGCCGCTCGCGAGGGTGCGCACCGCGCGCGTCGCGACGTCCACCACCGCCAGCTCGCGGCCGCCGCGCGCGAACGCCACCGTGCGGCCGTCCGGCGAGAGGCGCGGGTTCACGTCGCCCCGCGGGTCGTCGGTCAGCGCAGATTCGGTGTGGCTCGCGAAGTCGTACAGGTACAGCTGGGCGTAGCCCGCCCGGCTGCTCACGTAGAGGAGCCGGCGGCTGTCGGGGAGCCAGGCGAGCTGCTGCTCGCGCTCCGTCGTGGCGGTGACCCGCTCGGCGTCGCCGCCGTCCTTCGCGGAGGCGGCGAACACGTCGCCGCGGGCCGTGAACGCCACCTTCTTCCCGTCGGGGGAGAGGGCGAGATCGCCGAACCCGTCGGTCACCCGGACGTGCTCCGCCGTGGCCCCGGCCGGAGCGCCGCGCAGGGTGATGGGCACCGCGTGCGCCTCGCCGCTGGCGGGATCGAGGAGCCACACCGCGAGGTCGCGCTCGAACACGATGGCGCGGCCGTCGGCGGAGATGCTGGGCCACAGGACGCGCCCGTCGGTGAAGCGGGTGACCGCATGGGGCGCGGCGCCCGCCGGGGCGCCCGCCGCCCACACGTTCTCCACCCCGTGATCGTCGCGGACGAAGTACAGCGTCCGCCGGTCCGCGCCCCACATCGGCCACGCGTCCTTGGCGCCGCCGGTGGTGACCGCCTCGTAGCGGGGGTGGTCGAGGTCGTGGACCAGCCAGATCTCGGACTCGTCGAGGTGGCTGTGGCCGCGCCGCCACCACTGGCCGGTGACGGTGCCGCGGGCGGTGATGGCGAGGCTCGCGCCGTCGGGGGAGGGCGCCGACCAGAACTCGTTGGTGTAGCGGTCGGCGGCCACCGGCATCGGCGTGCCGCCGTCGGCGCGCACCCGCCAGATGTCGTTCATCCCCTGGATGTCGCCGCGCGAGCTGGTGAAGTAGAGCCAGCGCCCGTCGGCCGACCACCCGTCGAGCTGGTCGAGGGCGTCGTCCCAGGTGACGCGCCGCAGCCCGCCCCCCGCCAGGTCGAGCACGTAGAGGTCCCCGTTGCCGGTGCGCGTGGAGACGAAGGCGAGCTGCCGTCCGTCGGGCGAGTACAGCGGTCGCGACTCCGTGGCCGGGTGCGAGACCAGCAGGCGCGCGTCGCCGCCGGACGCCGGCACGGTCCAGATGTCGCCCCCCGAGACGAAGGCGATCTCGCCGCGGTCGGGGGAGATGGCCGGCTCGGTGAACAGGGGCCGTGGCGACGGGGCGGCCGGCACCTGCGCGCGGGCAGCGCCCGCGGCGAGGATGGCGGCGAGGAGCGGGACGAGGGCGGTGCGCATCAGGAGGCTCCGGCCTTCCGCCGCGCGCCGCGCGCGAGGCTCCACGCGAGCGCGGGCGGCGTGACGAGGGTGGTGACCACGACCATGATGACGACGGCGGAGAAGATGGCGGCGCTGATCACCGGCTGCCCGCCGATGGTGAGGGTGGTGCCGATGCTGGCGAAGATGAGCCCGACCTCGCCCCGCGGGATCATCCCGATCCCGATGGAGAGCCGGTCGAGGCGGCCCCCGACGGCGCCCAGCGCGCACGCCTGCTTGCCGAGGATCGCCGCGACGATGAGGAGCGCCGCCAGCCCGAGCACCTCCGGGCGCGCGAACGCCCGCAGGTCCACCTTCAGGCCCATCAGCACGAAGAAGACGGGGACGAGGAACGACGCGATGGGGGCGACCAGCTCGCGCAGGTGCCGCTCCCCCCGCTCCGTGAACTCCCGGAAGTGCACCTCCTCCAGGATCAGCCCCGCGGCGTAGGCGCCGACGATCGCCGCGAGGCCGATCGCGGAGGCGAGGTACGCCAGCACGAAGCAGACGGCCAGCGAGACCGCGAGGAGCACGTCCTGCCCGCGGAGGCGGGAAGCCAGCGCGAACAGCCGCGGCGACACCAGGACGCCGAGCCCGAGCGCGCCGACGAGGAAAACCGTCGCCTTCACGAGCACCAGCGCCGTCTGGCCCAGGGAGAGGGGCTGCCCACGATCCACGCCGAGGATGACGCCGCTCACCACCGCGAGGATCACGAGCCCCATCACGTCGTCGATCACGGCGGCGCCCACGATGACCCGTGCCTCGGCGCTCGCGTCCCGCCCGAGGTCCTTGAGCACCCGCGCGGTGATGCCGACGCTCGTCGCGGTGAGCGTCGCGCCGAGGAAGGCGTGCGCGTACCACGTCTCGCCGGGGAGGAGCAGGGCCCCGACCCCCCAGCCCAGCGCGAACGGCGTCACGACGCCCAGGGTGGCGACCAGGAACGAGGGGACGCCCACCTTCATCATGTCGCGGACGGTGGACTCGAGCCCCACCTGGAAGAGCAGCAGCACCACCCCGATCTGCGCCAGGATCCCGATGGTCGGGTCGACGGCGAGGCCGCGGAACCACGTGACGCCGAACAGGTCGAGGTTCCCGAGGACGATGCCGACCACCAGCTCGCCAAGGACGGCGGGCTGGCCGATCCGCACGGCGACGTGGCCGCCGAGCTTGGCGCCGACCAGGATCACCGCGAGGGCGAGGACGACGGCGGCGACGGGATCGGCGTGCGCGGCGGGCTGGACGAGGGTGGGCACGAGCATCCCCCATTGTGGGCCGGAGTCGGCCCAAGGGCAAGCGCGGGGGCGCGCCCCGCCGTATGTTATCGTCCCGTGCCCGTCGCGCCCCCCGACCGCGCGCTCCGGCGGAGCGCCATCCTCGTCGCCACCCTCGGCGCGTTCCTGACGCCCTTCACCTCGTCCGCCGTCAACCTGGCGCTGCCGACGATCGGGCGCGGCTTCGGTGCCACCGCCGTCACCCTGGGGTGGATCTCGACCGCCAACATGCTGGCCGCGGCGGCGCTGGTGGTGCCGTTCAGCCGTCTCGCCGACCTGCACGGCCGCCGCCGCGTGTTCCAGGCGGGCGCGACGGTGTTCACGGCCGCATCGCTGTGGGCCTCGCTCGCGCCCACCCTCCCGCAGCTCCTCGCGGCGCGCGCGGTGCAGGGGGCCGGCGCGGCGGCGATGTTCGGCACGGGCGTGGCGATCCTCACCTCCGTCCTCCCGCCCGGCGAGCGGGGCCGGGCGCTCGGCCTCAACAGCGCCGCCACGTACCTCGGGCTGTCCCTCGGGCCGACGCTGGGGGGATGGCTCACCGGGTCGGTCGGCTGGCGCGCCATCTTCCTCGTGAACGTGCTCGTGGGTGTCGCGCTCCTCGCGGCCCTCACGCGCCTGCGGGGCGAGTGGGCGGGTGCGCGCGGCGAGCGCTTCGACCTGCCCGGCGCGACGTTGTACGTGGCCGGGCTGGTCGCCCTCCTGTTCGGGCTGACGCGGCTGAGCGCGCCGTGGGGCGCGGTGACCGCGCTGGCGGGCGCCGCCCTGCTCGGCCTGTTCCTGGGGTGGGAGGCCCGGCTCGCGCACCCCGTCCTCGACGTCGCGCTGCTGCGACGGAACACGGTGTTCGCCATGTCGAGCCTGGCCGCGTTCCTCAACTACGCGGCCACCGCGGCGGTCGGCTTCCTGGTGAGCCTCTACCTCCAGTTCGTGCGGGGGCTCGGCCCCGGCGAGGCGGGGCTGGTGATGCTCTCGCAGCCGGTCCTCATGATGCTGGTCTCCCCGGCGGCGGGCGCCCTCTCCGACCGTGTGGAGCCGCGCGTGCCGGCCTCGGCGGGGATGGCGCTGACGGCGCTCGGCCTCGCGGGACTGGCGGCGGTGAGCCCCGCCACGCCGCTCGCGTGGATCGTCGGCGCGCTGGTCGTCCTCGGCACCGGGTTCGGGCTGTTCACCTCGCCCAACACCAACGCCGGGATGGGGGCCGTCGGCCCGCGGCACTACGGCGTGGCGTCGGGGTTCCTCGGCACGATGCGCCTCACCGGGCAGACCGCGTCGATGGCGGTCGCGGTGCTCGTCCTCGGGCTCCGGCTCGGCCACGTCGCGGCGGCGTCCGCGCCGCCCGCCGCGCTCACCGCGGCGCTGCGGTCGTTGTTCGCGCTGCTCGCCGTGGTCTGCGCCGTGGGGATCCTGCCGTCGGTCGCCCGCGGCAAGGTGCTCACCGCGGACGCGTGAGGCCGGGCTGCCGCCCGCGCAGGGCGACGGCCCCGGCCGCCCGTGGCGCCGGGCGCGCGGCCGCCGCGCCGCCCGCGCTCCCGCCGCCCGTGCGGCGCGCTTAACGTTCCCTCGCGCGCGAGGGCCCGGAGCGGGCCGACCGCCGCGCCGTCCCCGTCCCCGGAGTCCCGATGCCCGACGAGCGCCCCGACACCCTCGAGGCCTTCCGCCACTTCCGCGAGAAGATGAACGCCGCGATCCTGGCCGCCGACCATCTCACGATCAAGCGCTTCTTCGCGCTCGACGAGCGGGTTTACGCCGACGGCGCCCTCCCCGCGCGCACCAAGGAGCTGCTGGGGCTGGTGGCGTCGCTGGTCCTGCGCTGCGACGACTGCGTCACCTACCACCTGGTGCGCTGCCGCGAGGAGGGGGTGAGCGACGCGGAGCTGTTCGACGCCTTCTCCGTCGCGCTGGTGGTGGGCGGGTCGATCGTGATCCCGCACCTCCGCGGCGCCGTGGCGCGCCTCGAGGAGCTGCCGCACGGCCCTTGACAAACCGGCGGCGCCTGACGATGTTGCGCGCGCCGTACGGAATACGCGTTTGCAGCTCCGATCCGAATCACCGCTGCGGGCCGTTCCCCGAGCGGTGATTTTTCATAGTAGCAGGCGGTGGCCACGGTGGCCGCCGCGGACCGGGCGCAAGCCCACCAGTACAGGAGTAGTTCAGTATGCCGCAGGGCAAGGTGAAGTGGTTCAACGACGCGAAGGGCTTCGGCTTCATCGCGCAGAACGAGGGCAAGGACGTCTTCGTTCACCACACCGCCATCGTGGCGGAGGGCTTCCGCTCTCTCGCCGAGGGTGATGAGGTCGAGTTCGAGATCACCAATGGGCCGAAGGGCCTGGCCGCGACGAACGTGCGGAAGCTCCGCTAGCCGTCACGAGCCGCTTCACGAAGGCGCCGGTCCCGCGAGGGGCCGGCGCCTTGTGTTTCGGGGAGCCGCCTCGTCTAGGCGCGCAGCTCGCCCGTGAGCACCGTCACCGCCTGCCCGCCGATCGCCACCCGCTCCCCCTCGACGCGCACCCGCACCACGCCGCCGCGCGCGGAAGCCTGGAACCCCGTCAGCGCCGGCCGGCCCAGCTTCGCCGCCCAGTAGGGAGCGAGCACGGAGTGCGCCGAGCCGGTGACCGGGTCCTCGCTGACCCCGGCGGCCGGCGCGAAGAACCGGGAGACGAAGTCGAACCGCGGGTCGTCGGAGCGGGCGGTCACGATCGCGCCGCGCACCGGGACCTGCCCCAGGGCGCGGAAGTCGGGCGCCAGGGCCCGCAGCTCCGCTTCGCCCGCCACCTCGAGCAGGGCGTCGAACCGGCTGCGGCCCACCCACGTCGGCCGCGCGCCCAGCGCCTCCACCAGCCCCGCGGGGGGCACGACCTCCTGCGGCGGCAGGGAGGGGAAGTCCAGCTCGATCCAGCCGTCCCTCCACACGGCACCGAGCCGCCCGCTCAGGGTCTCGTAGCGCGCGGCGGCGGTGCGCGGGAGCCGGCCCGTCTCCCACAGGGCGTGCGAGGTCGCGACGGTCGCGTGGCCGCACAGCTCCACCTCGACGGCCGGTGTGAACCAGCGGAGGCGGAAGGCGTCGCGCTCCGAGTGCACGAACGCCGTCTCCGAGAGGTTCATCTCGCGGGCGACGTGCTGCATCCACGCCGGGTCCGCGGGGCCGTCGAGGAGGCAGACCGCCGCGGGGTTCCCCGCGAACGGGCGGTCGGTGAAGGCGTCGATTTGCAAGAGCGAGATGGTCTTGGCCATGGGAACTACGGTACGGGCGGCGGCCTCGGCCCGCCAGGCGGCGAGAGCCGCAGGCCGTGAGCGGAGGACATGGGACGTCGGACGTCGGACAGCAGGCATCGGGCGTCAGGGCGCGCCCCCATCACCCATCACCGATCACCCATCACCTATCACGTCTCACCCGGCCTTCCTCCCCGGCAGCGCCCCGAACCGCCGCTGCCTCGTCCCGAACCACTCGATCGCCTCGCGCAGGTCGTCCCCGGTGAAGTCGGGCCACAGCGTCGCGGTGAACCGCAGCTCCGCGTACGCCGCCTCCCACAGCAGGAAATCGCTCAGCCGCTGCTCGCCCCCGGTCCGGATCAGGAGGTCGACCGGCGGGGTGGGGAAGACCGCGTGCATCTCGCGGTCCACCAGCAGCCCGAACGTCTCGCGGCTGGGGCTCGGGCCGGCCGCGCCCAGCCGCGCCAGGCGCGTCGCGGCGCGCACGATGGCGTCGCGCGCCGAGTAGTCGAGCGCGATGCGCAGGTCGAGTCGCGTCCCCTCGCGCGTCGCCTCCTCGGCGGCGTCCACCGCGCCCAACAGCTCCGGCGGCAGGCGGTCCCGCCGCCCGATGACGTTCAGCCGCACGCCGTTCTGCACGCAGTTCGCCGTCTCGGAGGCCAGGTAGGCGCGGAACAGCCGCATCAGCGCGCCGACCTCGCGCGGGGGCCGCTGCCAGTTGTCGGACGAGAAGGCGTACAGCGTGAGCATCCGCACGCCCAGCGCCGGCGCCGCCTCGGCCACCCGCGTGACCGCGCGCGCCCCCGCGCGGTGCCCGGACGCGCGGGGGCGGCCGCGCAGCGTCGCCCAGCGGCCGTTCCCGTCCATGATGATGGCGACATGCAAAGGACTTTGGTCCATAAAGCACACCTCCAAAAAAAACGCGGGGGCCTAGCGGCTCCGCATCGCCTTGATGAGCGCCGCCATGTGGTCGAGGTACCGCTCCAGCGCGCGCCGCCCCGCCGCGGTGAGGCGGTAATCGGTGCGCGGGACGCGGCCGTCGAACGACTTGCGGCACACGATGTACTCCGCCTCCTCGAGCCGGCGCGCGTGGACGCTCAGGTTGCCGTCCGTGGTCCTGAGCAGCGCCTTGAGCTCGTTGAAGCTCAGGCTCTCGTTGACCGCCAGCGCGCTCACGATCCCGAGCCGGATGCGCTCGTGGATCAGCCGGTCCAGGTCGGCGGCGCCCACCTTCGGTTCCACCGGCGCCTCCGCGGAAAGGGCGCTCTCGCGCGGGCGCGCCCGGGCC
>Ga0335070_10006314_pt1 | contig 13955 bp, 10 predicted proteins | sample Lox_Sample_13_FD_206722 | JGI IMG/M metagenome (GOLD analysis project Ga0335070, IMG submission 206722) | Soil microbial communities from Loxahatchee National Wildlife Refuge, Florida, United States - Lox_Sample_1.3 | ecosystem: Environmental > Terrestrial > Soil > Wetlands | place: USA... | reverse complement strand
AACTCGTCGGGCACGGTGATCTCCACCTTCATGATGGGCTCCAGCAGCGTGGGCTTGGCCTGCTCCATCGCCTTCTTGAACGCCAGGCGGCCGGCCACTTTGAACGACAGTTCGTTCGAATCCACGTCGTGGTAGCTGCCGTCGTAGAGCACGACCTTGAAGTCCACGACCGGATAGCCGGCCAGGTAGCCGCGCTGGGCCGCCTCGACAATACCCTTCTCCACCGCGGGGATGAAGTTCTTGGGAATGGCGCCGCCGAAGATGTCGTTGACGAACTCGAAGCCGCCACCGCGCGGCATGGGCTCCATCTTGATCTTGCAGTCGCCGAACTGGCCGTGGCCGCCGGTCTGCTTCTTGTGCCGCCCGTGGGCGTCGGCCCGGCCGCGGATGGTCTCGCGATACGGCACCTTGGGCGCCTTCAGGTTCACTTCCGCGTGGTAACGCTTTTTGAGCTTGGAGACGATGACCTCGATGTGCTGCTGCCCGGTGCCCGCAATCAGGAATTCCTTGGTCTGCGGATCGCGGTAGAACCGGAGCATGGGGTCCTCTTCCATCATGCGGTTGATGCTGGAGAGCTTGTCTTCGTCGCCGCGGGTCTTGGGCTCGATGGCGAAGCTGATGGCGGGCTCGGGCAGCTTCACCGGCGGATACTGGATGGGCGCAGCCTTGTCGCCCAGGGTATCGCCGGTCAACGTGTCGCGCAGCTTGGCGACCGCCCCGATGTCGCCGGCGTGCAGCTCGGTGACCGGAACCGCCGTCTTGCCCTGCATGATCGAGATGTGCGCCAGCTTTTCCGACGAACTCTTGGTGAAGTTCTGCACTGTGGCGTCGTTCTTCAGGACGCCGGAATAGACCTTGAAATATGAGATGCGGCCAGCGAAAGGATCGCTGACGGTCTTGAACACGTAAAGCGAGAGCGGCTCGGAGTCAGCCACCTTGCGGCGCGCCGGCTCGCCATTGTTGGCCGTGGGCGCGGCCTCGACCGGCGGGCGCTCGAGCGCGGTCGGCGCGTACTCCACCAGGAAGTCGAGCAGCCGGTCGGTCCCGATATTGCCTAGCCCGCTGGTCAACAGGACGGGGAAGATCTTGTCGTCGCGGATGGCCTCGTGCAGCGCGGGCACGAGGTGCTCTTCGGGGATGGTCCCCTTCTCGAAAAACTCCTCCATCAGCTTGTCGTCGCCCTCGGCGACGATCTCGACCAGCTTCTCGTGCGCGGCCTGCGCAGCGTCTTTCAGGTTGGCCGGGATCTCGATCTCCTTGCCCTTGCCGTTGCCGCCCATCTCGTAGCTGAAGGCCTTCATGCGCACCAGGTCCACGACGCCGCTCAGGTTCTTCTCGCTGCCGATGGGCAACTGCACGGGGACGACGGTGCGGCCGAAGGCGGCGACGAGCGATTCCATCATGCGGTCGTAGCTGGCGCGCTCGCGGTCCATGCGCGCGCCCACGATGATGCGCGGCAGCTGCGCTTCCTCGGCATAGCCCCAGACCTTCTCGGTCACCACCTCGACGCCGCTCACGCCGTCCACCACGACGATGGCGGACTCGACTGCGACCATCGAGGTCTTGGCCTCGTGCACGAACATGTTGAAGCCGGGGGTGTCGAGCAGGTTCAGCTTGGTGTTCTTCCACTCGGCGTGGGCGATGCCGGTGGAGATGGTCATCTTGCGGGCGATCTCTTCGTCGTCGTAGTCGGTGACCGTGCTGCCGTCGTCCACCCGCCCCAGGCGCTGCGTCGAGCCGGCCGTGTACAGCATGGCCGAAACCAGCGACGTCTTGCCCGCATGCGAGTGGCCCAATACAGCGACGTTGCGGATGTTTGCCCCATCGTAGACTTTCACAAGCGACTCCTTTTGGTATGCCGAGAGGGGGATGGCGGCCGGACGACACCCGCCGGCGACCTACCTTCTGGGCTGCAGAGCCACGGCCTTCCGTGGCGCAGCAAGCAGAAACCGTAATCGTAGCATGCGGGAAAATAGCGGCTCAACTGCCCCGATCGCCATTCCTCCGCCGGCGTCGCCAGCCGTGCTCTATAATGCCGGGCCATGCGGATCGTGGGGGCCCGACTTGTACTGCTGCTGTTGCTGGCGAGCTGGCTGTCTCCAGCCGCGCTGGCCAGCTATGTCACTCCCCGGCCCTCCTGCTGCCGCCGGGGCGGACATCACTGCCCCCAGCCCACCGAGCAGTCGTTCCGTGACGCCAGACTTCATTGCAGCGGGTGCCAGAGCCTGGTAACGGCCCAGCAGGCGCCGCGGGTCTCTCCGGCCGGCTTCGGTATCGCGAGCCACGACGACCACCCCTTGGTCCACGAGTTCTCCTCCGCCTGCGCCTCCGGCGAGCAGGCAGCAAAGCCCAGCCAGCGCGCACCTCCCTCTAGCTCGCACTGACCCCGGGATTTTCCAGGCCCCGAGAACCGTCCGGCCACGCGGCCGGCGCGGTGATCCCGTTTTTCTGAGGACTTCTATGAGATTCGTTCGTCAATCCGTGATGATCGGGCTGCTCGCCTGCTCGCTGGCGGTCCACGCCTCCATCTTCGGGACGGTAAAAGGGCTGGTCCATGATCCGCAGCACCGGCCGATCTCGGGAGCGCAGATCACCCTCAAAGCGGCCGCCTCGGAGTGGCAAAAGGATTCCGTTAGCGACCAGGCAGGGAGTTTTGAGTTCTCTGCTGTCCCCATCGGCGAGTACCGGGTCACGGTCGTAGAGCCGGGCTTCCAGCCAGAGTCCCGCAGGGTGCTGCTCCGGTCGGGAGAGGTCGCGGACTTGCACTTCGCTCTGACTGTCGCTCGAGTCACAGAACAAGTCGAGGTGCGGGGAAGCCCATCCATGGTGGATCCCACGTCGTCTACCCCCGCCAGCGTCATCGTGCGCGAAGAGATTCGGACGACACCAGGCGCGGAGCGCACCAACAGCCTCGCGATGATCACCGATTTCGTACCCGGCGCCTACATCGCTCACGACCAGTTGCATGTCCGCGGGGGACATCAGTCCACCTGGATGCTCGACGGCATCCCGCTCCCCAACACGAATATTGCCACCAACGTCGGCCCCCAGGTCGACCCCAAGAATATCGACATTCTGGAAGTGCAACGCGGCGGTCTCTCTGCCGAATATGGCGACCGCATCTACGGGGTCTTCAACGCGGTGACCCGCTCCGGCTTCGAGAGCTCGCGGCAATGCGAGGTGGCTCTGAACTACGGCAGTTACAACCAGACCGACGACCAATTGAGTTGTGGAAGCCACACCGAGCGCTTCGCCTACTTTGCCAGCCTGACCGGCAATCGCACCGACCTTGGATTGGAGACGCCCTCTCCGGAGATTCTGCACGACCAGGGCAGCGGACTGGGAGGATTTGCCTCCCTCATCTTCAACAAGACGCCGGCGGACCAGTTGCGGTTGGTGGCGGCGGTGCGCGGAGACCACTATCAGATCCCCAACACTCCGCAGCAGCAGGCCGACGGAGTGCGCGACGTCGAGGACGAGCGCGATGCTTTCGTCAATGCCTCCTGGGTGCACAGCACCCCGCACGGCCTGCTGATCACGGTGGCGCCGTTCGTGCATCTCAATCGCGCCCACTACCTCGGCGGCCCCAACGATCCATTGGTCTCGCCGGAAGACAATCACCGTTCCGACTATTTCGGCGGGATCGCGACCCTGGCGGTGGTCAGCGGAAGACACAACCTGCACTGGGGCTTCCAGGGATTCGCCCAGAACGAAAATATCTTTTTCGCTCTGCGGCCTGCGGGGCCCGGCACGCCGATCACGGAGTCCGACAGCGTGTGGGGTAGCGTAGTGGCGGGCTTCCTGGAAGAACAGTTCAAGGTGACCAAGTGGCTGACCTTGAACGGCGGTGTACGGCTGACCCACTTCTCCGGAAGCATCAGCGAAACCGCTGTCGATCCGCGGGTCGGAGCGGCCATCGTCGTGCCGAGACTGAACTGGGTAGTGCGCGGCTTCTACGGCCGTTACTATCAACCGCCTCCGCTGACCACCGTCTCCGGGCCGCTCCTGGATCTGGCCTTGACTCAAGGATTCGCGTTCCAGCCCTTGCGGGGGGAAAGGGACGAGCAATACGAGTTTGGGGTCGCGATGCCCTACCGCGGCTGGACCCTTGACCTGGCGCACTTCAGAACCGCCGCGCGGAATTTCTTCGACCACGACGCGCTCGGGAATTCAAATATTTTCCTGCCCCTCACCATCGAACGCGCCCGGATCCGGGGCTGGGAAGTCACGCTGCGGTCGCCGCGCGTCTTGCATCGCGCCGACTTCCATCTGGCCTACTCCCACCAGTGGGCGGTGGGATTCGGAGCGGTGAACGGCGGCCTGATCGACCTCAGCGCCATCCCCGACGAAGCATTCTTCCTCGACCACGATCAGCGTCACACGCTTACCACCGGCGTCACCACGACGCTGCCGTGGCGCGCCTGGGCCTCGGTGAACCTGGTCTACGGCTCGGGGTTCCTCGACGGCGAAGGCCCGGAGCACCTCGCCTCCCATACCACCGCCGACCTGTCGCTGGGCAAGAGTATCGGCGAAAGCTGGTCGGTCCAACTGACCGCCCTGAACCTGACCAACCGGCACTACCTGCTGGACAACGCCAACACCTTCGGGGGCACACATTACGCCGATCCCCGCACGTTCTCCGGCCAGGTCCGCTACACGTTCCACTACTGACCGCGTTTCGTTTAGGATAAGAGGACGGATGTGCAGCGTTCCCCCCGGCGGTAACGCATCTCATGGAGCAGCTCTCACGCTGCTGACAAGATTGATTGAGGAAGAGGATTTCTTGCGTAAGCTCGCATCGCTACTGGCTCTCCTGCTGACCGCATCGTTGGTGGCCACCGCCGCCGACACCACCGCCCTCCGGCCGCCCAAGGGCGCCCGCGTCGCCATCGTCGTGTTCGAAGACCTGCAGTGCCCCGACTGCGCCCGTGCCTGGCCCCTGTTGCAGGAAGCCTCGCGCACCTACAAGATCCCCGTCGTGCACTACGACTTCCCCCTGCCCCAGCACAACTGGTCGTTCCAGGCGGCCGTCCTGGCGCATTATTTCGACTCCATCTCGCCCAAGGTCGGCGACGAATTCCGCACCCAGGTCTTTGCCCACCAGATCGAGATCACGCCTGACAACGTGCGCCAGTTCGCGGAAAACTTCGCCAAGGAGCACAAACTGAGGCTCCCCTTCGCGGTGGACCCGAAAGGCCAGTTCGAAGCTCGCATCAAGGCCGATTACGCGCTCGGCCAGCGGACCGGCATCCAGCACACGCCGACGATCTACATTGTGAGCAATACGCAGCGCGGAAAGCCGTTCATCGAGGTGGTGGACCGCACCCAGCTCTACGCCATGATCGACGACATGCTGAAGCAGTCCGAGCCGGAACCGGCGGCAGCCAAGCCGGCGAGCAAGGCCAAAGCGGCGTCGCCCAGGAGTTAGCCGAGGCATCGCCTTGGCCGGGCCGATGCCTTATTCAATGAACATGCAGTCGCCGTAGGAGTAGAAGCGGTACTTCTGCTCGATCGCGTGATGATAGGCGGCCAGTACATTCTCCCGTCCCGCGAATGCCGCCACCAGCATCAGCAGCGTCGATCGCGGCAAGTGGAAGTTGGTCAGCATGGCGCTAACCACCCGAAACTGAAAGCCGGGATAGATGAACAGGTCGGCCTCGCCCGCGCCGGCATGGATCTTTCCATTGCTCAATGCGGCGAATTCCAGCGTCCGCACGCTGGTGGTGCCGACCGCGACCACCCGGCGATCGTCCCGCAGCGCAGCGTTGATCCTTCCGGCCGCTTCCTCGCTGATCCGGAACCACTCCCGGTGCAGCTTGTGGTCCTCTACGACCTCCGCATGGACCGGCTGAAAAGTACCGAGGCCGACGTGCAGAGTGATCTCCGCGATTTCGATGCCGCGCCCCCCAAGGCGGGCAAGGATCTCCGGCGTGAAATGCAGCCCGGCGGTAGGGGCCGCCACCGATCCACGCTGCCGGGCGTACACCGTCTGGTAGCGCTCGCGGTCTCCCGGCCGGTCGGCGCGCGCGATGTACGGGGGCAGGGGCACACGCCCGATCCGCTCGACGGTCGCGAAGAAATCTTCCACCGGCTCGAAGCGCAGCGTGCGCTCGCCGAATTCTCCCCGTCCCGTGACCTTCGCCTGCAGCTCATCGTGCTCGCCGAAGTAGAGCCGCTCCCCGATGCCGATCTTCCGCCCCGGACGGACCAGCGCTTGCCATTCCTGCGCTCCGGTTTGACGGGTGAGCAGGATTTCCACCCTCCCTTTCAGGAAGTCGCGCGAGGCCGGATTGCGCGCGCCCAGGGGCTGCGAACGCTGTCCGCTGCGATGTCCGAAAAGCCGAGCCGCAAACACCCGAGTGTTGTTCAACACCAGCAGATCGCCGGGGCGCAGGGCCTCGGGGAATTCGCGGAAGGTGCTGTCCCGCACCGCGCCGGCCGCTCGGCCCAGCCGCAGCATCCGCGAAGCCGCCCGGTCCGCCAGCGGCTCCTGGGCGATCAAGTCCTCGGGAAGGTGGTAATCGAAGTCCGAGACCAGCACCGGAACATTCTAGTAGGCAGGTGGCAGGCAGCAGGCGGCAGTAAACAACCTGCCTGCCTCCTGCCTCCCGGCGACTTTCTTTTGCAGTATTCCCTTGACCTGCTTTACCATACGCCATCCCCAAGGTCGGGCTAATTACTACAGTTGTAGTAAATGAAGAGCGAACGTCAGCACCGCGAAGATATCGTCCGCTTCGGCCGCATGATCCACCAGAAGGGCTTCGTGGCCGCGACCGATGGCAATCTCTCCATCCGCCTTGACCAGGACACCGTCCTCTCCACCCCGACCGGCATGAGCAAGGGCATGATGGAGCCCGAGGACCTGGTGGTGGTGGATATGCGGGGCAAGAAGGTCATCGGGCGGCGCAACGTCTCCAGCGAGATCGCCATGCACCTGCAGATCTACCGCCTGCGCCCGGACGTGAAGGGGATCGTGCACGCGCACCCGCCCACCGCCACCGGGTATGCCGCCTGTGGGCTGCCGCTCAATCAGGCTTTGGTCTCGGAGATCGTGCTCGCCCTGGGCTGCATCCCGGTCGCCAAGTACGGCACGCCGGGGACGGCGGAACTGACTCAGGCGTTGGAGCCGCTGATCCCGCAGTACGATGCCATCCTGATGGCGAACCACGGCGTGGTGACCTACGGCGAGGACCTGTTGCGCGCGTTCATGAAGATGGAGACGGTCGAGCATTTCGCCAAGATCGCCCTGGTGTCGCATCTGCTGGGCCGGCCCCAGCTGCTCAGCGACGAGGATATAAGCAAGCTGATGGTCGCGCGGGAAAAATACGAAGGCGTAACCTCAGCGGCGCCGCGCTCGCCCGGATGTCCGGTGACCGAGCCCGGCCCCGCAACGACCCCGGCACGGGCCGCACAGGCTCCCGCCGGTTCGGCGGACAAGTTCGTGGTGACGCGGGAAGAATTGGCGTCTATCGTCGAAGACGCCATGCGGCACACAAAAAGACGGTGGTAGTAGGTTAGGGAGTAGGGGGTAGGAGAGAAAGTTTGCGTGATGCGAGGCTGGGTTGCTCACGACCCACGACCTGCGACTCACGACCGCAGTTCTGGAGGAATCAATGGGTGAAGCTCTGGGAATGATCGAGACCCGCGGCCTGGTGGCGATGATCGAGGCCTCGGACGCAATGGTGAAAGCTGCCAAGGTGACGCTGGTCGGCTGGGAGAAGATCGGCTCCGGCTACGTCACGGCGATCGTGCGCGGCGACGTGGCCGCGGTGAAAGCCGCTACCGACGCCGGCGCCGCTGCCGCGCGCCGGGTGGGCGAGCTGATTGCGGTGCACGTGATCCCGCGCCCGCACGCCAGCCTGGAGGACGTACTGCCGATCGGCCGCGCCGCCAAGGCCAACGCCTAACCGGGAAAGAGGCCGTTTATGATCCTGGCCCGAGTCGTGGGCACCGTTGTCGCCACCCGCAAGGACGAGCGGCTGGAAGGCCGCAAACTCCTGCTCTGCCGCCCGGTGAACCCGCAGGGAGAATTCGAAGGCAGCCACGTGGTGGCCGTGGACACGGTGGGCGCTGGTTTTCACGAGACCGTGCTGCTGGTGACCGGCTCGTCGGCGCGCATGGCCGCCGGCAAGGAGTCGCCGCTGGACAGCGCCATCGTCGGCATCGTGGACACCGTCCGCACCGACAGCGAAGAAGCGCACGCCGTCGCCGGCAAAGGACGCGCCCGATGATGCTGGCGCGGGTGATCGGCAACGTGGTGGCCACGATGAAGCATGATGCCCTGGCCGGCCGCAAGCTGCTGCTCATCCAGCCAATCACTCGCAGCGGCCAGGACCACGGCCGCCCGCTGGTGGCGGTGGATGCGGTCGGCGCGGGCTTCCGCGAGACGGTCTATTGGTGCCGCGGCAAAGAGGCTTCCCTCGCCTTCGGCGGCGTCGAGGTACCGACCGACGCCTCCATCGTCGGCATCGTGGACGCGATCACTCCTTCCAAGTCTCCGGTAGAGACGCGGCTTGCCGCGTCTCCTGGGCGTGGCGCCAAGCACCCCAAGCGAGGCCGCCGATGATCCTGGGCCGCGTCAGCGGCGAAGTGGTGGCCACGCGCAAGCACCCGTCGCACGAGCGCCGCAAGATCCTGGTGGTCCAGCCCATCCATCCCGACGGCTCCGACCGCGGCGAGGTCATCCTCGCGCTCGACGCCGTGGACGCGGGCGTCGGCGACCGCGTGCTGGTCGTGCAGGAGGGCTTTGCCGCTATGGCCGCCGTCAACCGCCCTAACTCGCCGATTGATATGTCGATCGTCGGCGTGATCGACTCCATCGAAGTCCACGAAGAGAACTAACCGCAGAGAACGCGGAGTTCGCAGAGTTTTTCATAGCATTCTTCTCTGCGTTCTCTGCGATCTCTGCGGTCAGGTTCCTATTCCCCGCCGAAGCGGAACCTCATCCCCGCCCGGAAGTTCGCCTTCAGTGCCGGGTAGCCCGAGACCTCCTCGTAACGCCGATTGAGGGCGTTCTCCACGTTGGCGTACACGATTGCGTAGCGGTTGACTGCATACCAGGCGCCCAGGTCCACGCGCGCATATCCGGCCGTGTGGTCCTGCGGCGGGACCAGGCCGAAGAGGAAGTCGGAGTCGAAGCGCCGCCCCACGAGGCTTCCCGCCACGCTGCCGCCCCAGTGACGTCCCGAGTAGTTCAGCAGCAGCGAGCCCAGGTTCCGCGGACGCCGCAGCAGCGGATCGCCGGCCGCGAACGGCGGCGCCCCGCCGGGATTCAGGAGGATCTGGCCGGAGGTGTGCACGTAGCTCGCGGTGGCCGACAGGTTCGGCGTCAGCCGGCTGTGCCATTCCAGCTCGGCGCCCTGCGCCATGCTCTTGGCCACGTTGAAGTATTGACTGCTCAAGAAATCGAACTGGATCTGGTCGCGGAAGAGATTGTTGAAATACGTCGCCGAGAACGAATGGCGGCCGGTGAGGAGTGTCTGGCTCACCCCCGCCTCGAAAGCGCGGTTCTGCTCCGGCCGCAGGCTTAGATTCGGGTTGGTCGCGGAGGTTCCGGTAAAACCGAACACTTCCTCGAACCGCGGCTCCTTGAAGCCCTGCGAGTAGGATGCAGTGAAACGCGTCGGGCCGAAGGTGTCGCCGCCTTGGCGCGCTACCACCGAGAACGCCGCCTGCGGCACCACCTTCCCGCCGAAGTCTTCATTGTGGACATAGCGGAACCCAGCGCGCGCGGTGAACCGCTTATACGTGATGGCCTGTTGCGCAAACATGGAATGATTGCGGCGCAGGCCGTGGGCATTCGCCGTGCCGATCACGGGCCCGGCGTTATTCACGAAATCAAAGGTGGCGAAGGCGGAGTCAAAAAAGCCGTTCTCGTCCTCGAACTCGTAGCCGAAGGTCGTGCGCGCCCAACTCCGCGGCGAATAGTCGGCCTGGTATTGGAAGCCGGCGGTGTTCACCTTGAACGGCGACGAGAAGAAGCAATCGAAGAAATTCAGATTGAGCGGGTCGGTGAGATTACAGCCGCGGTCGGAGGGCCCGCCCAGGAAGCTGTCCTGGTTGATTCCCTTGTGGTTGTACTCGTATCCGGTGAAGCGGTGCTGCCAGTGGTTGGGGGCGGTGACGGTCAGCTCGGCGCTGCCCAGGAAATTGTTCTGCCGGGCGTAGGCGTCGATGTCCGGGTTGAGCAACTGCTGCCCCCCGAAGACCCACTGTCCCTGGACGCCGCTGCGCGAGTCGGCATGCCGGGTGCGGAGGCGCAGGAACACCTTAGGCGAGAGCATGACGCCGACATTGGCGCCCTGGATCGAGTTGGAGTAGTCGTCGTTTTGGCCCTGGCCTTGGGTCGCGTCCTGCTGGCCGAAGAGGTTGTAATCGAGGCGGCCGCGCGCGCCGGCAATCGACGCATATCCACGCGCGGTGCCGAAGGTGCCGCCGTCAGCCCCGAAGCGGACCTCCGGCACCGGCGTGCGCCCGGTCGCCGACCACATCTGCACCACGCTGGTCATGGCATCGGAGCCGTAGAGAACGCTTTCCGCTCCGCGCACGAACTCCATCCGTTCGATCCCGGTCATGGGGACGACGCCGAAATCGAAGGTGCCGCCGGGCTCGTTCACCGGCACCCCGTCGATGATGACCTTGTTGTAGCGCGACTCGCCGCCGCGCACGAACAGCGAGGCCTGCCCACCACGCTGGCCGGCCTGATTGACCACGGCTCCGGGCAGGTAGCGCAGGGCGTCGCTGGTGGCCACTGGCTGCAGGTTTCGGATGTCAGACGCGTCGAGTAGTGCCACCTGCGCGCCGCTCTCCTCCACGGGAACCGGCGTCCGCGTGGCGCTTACGACCACCGTCTGCGCCAGCGGGGCGATCTTGAGTGAGATGGATATGTTGCTCTCTCCCGCGATGCGCACCGTCTTCGACGCTGGTGCAAATCCGGCCGCGCGCACCTCCACCCGGTATTCGCCGTCGGGCAGAGCCGTGAAGCGCGCCACGCCCTCGCTGGATGTTTGCTGCCCGACCGCCGCCTCCGAGGCCGCGGAAGGATAGATCCTGACCTCCGCGCCGGCCACGACGGCAGCGCGCGGATCGGCCACGCGGACGACGACGTCCGCGGCGGCGCAACTGGTCAGCGCAAGAAGAACAAGAAACGATTGGATGGACCGCACGGCACTCCTCCTTTGCACGCGAAAGGGGTGATGTGTGAGGTTCGCGCCGGTCTCCTGGCTTGGCGGTCAATTCCCGTAGGGCCTTCCCGCCCGAAGGCAGTGGCCATGCGATCTACTCTCGCCATACAGTTGCGCGGCAGCGCGGGATTTTCACCCGCTTCCCAGTCCGCGGCGAGCGCCGCGGACGCGCGAACCCAATGGTTAGTAAAGAACGATTCGAAGCAAGGAATCTATGCTCGGAGGGGAGACCTGTCAACAGATTGGCACCAGTACTCAGTACTCAGTGCCTCCGCGTCCTCTGTGTCCTCTGTGTCCTCCGTGGTTAGTCTTCTCGCCGATCGGAGACGTGCCCTTCCGCGTAGATGCGGATGCGGTCCAGTGTCGCCTGCATCTCGGCGTGGTAACGCTGTTGTCCGGCTTCATCCAAGTCCGGCGGCACCTGAATCAGCCTGCCCACCCGCAGCAGCACCCGCGAGAACGGCTTCGGGATCATGAACTCATCCCAGCTCCTCAGCAGCCAGGCGTCCGCGCAGGCAAAATGGAAGGTGGCGATGGGAAGGCCGGTCTTCTGCGCCAGCAGCACTGGCCCAGGCTTGGCGACGTACTTAGGGCCGCGCGGCCCGTCGATGGTGAAGGCGGCCGAGCGGCCCTCTTCCAGTTCCTTGCGCATCCCGATCAGGGCGCTCACCGCTCCTCTGGAACTCGAGCCGCGCACCGGCCGGTATCCGAATTGCGAGATGATGCGCGCGATGTACTCGCCGTCGAAGCTGCGGCTGGTCATCACCGCCACCTCGAGCTCCCGGTACCACCAGGTCGCCAGAAAGACGCAGCGATGCCAGAACGCGTACACCGCCGGACGGACGAAGAACGTGGGCGGGCCGCCCTCTTCGATGGAGACGGTGACCCGCAGCGTGGGCCCGATTAGCCGGATGGCCAAGTGGCCCGCCCAGCTCACCAGCCACAGCGCGAGACGCTGGCGCAGAGTGAACCGGGGGACTTCTTCCTCGGCGGTCGCCATCGCGGGCGCGGGTGTGGCCACGAATCCGATTGTAAAAGCAGAACCACGGATTGCCACGGGATCAACACGGATTCATTTCGACCCGTGTCATCCGTGGTAGGTCTTACGATACCTGGACCGCGGACCTTGCCGGAGCCTGGGCCCCCGCCAGCACCCCCGCGGGCACGCGCTGCATCTGTTCCAGCAGCAGCTTGCGCAGCTTGGCCCGGTCGTCCAGGTCGATGTCCACGATCTCGAAGCCAACGTGGCGCGCATCCAGTTCGCGCAGCCACACCTGCGAGCGCAGGTGGCGCAGGCCCAGTTGAAGGTCGAGCACCGCCTCCATCCCCAGTTGGCTGCGGCCGTCGCGCATCCCCAGGCCCCCGCCCATGCTCAGGGTCTTGATCTGCAGCGGATAGCGGCCGTGCTGGGTCACCGCCATGGCCGAGAGTGCCACACCCGGCAGCACCCGCGGATAGCGCCGTTGCCGCACCCATCCGGCTTGCGGCTCCGGGTCGAGCGGGGCGATCTCCAGTTCCAGCGGCGGGATGCCACTCTTCGGCAGGTACCCGCGCAGGAACTCGGGATCCAGCCGGTGCAGCGCCTGGGCAGCGACCACGCGGATCTCGCGCGGCTGCTTCCAGCCCAGCAGGCTGCGCGACTGCAGCAGGAGCCGCAACAAGGGCAGCGAATCGGCGTCTCGCAGCCGGGCCAGGGCCTCGATGGCCTTGACCTGCAGGTAAGGCGACGCCCCCGCCGGCAGTTCGCCGTGTGCCCACTGCTGCAGGACCGCACTGACCCCGCGGTCGCCAGTCATGCCGATCTCGTCGATCACCTCCGGCGCCACCGAGGGGTCCAGTTGTTCCAGGATGGTCACCAGCAGCCGTGCCCGCTCTGGCACGCCGCTGGCCGCGATCTGCCGCACCACCGCATCGTGCTGGGAGCGCGACCACTCCGGCAGACGCCGGGGCAGCCATTCCAGCAGCGCGGTGGCGTCCAGGTGGGCCAGCAGCCCGACGGTGGCGATGGCCTCGTGCGCCGGACGCGCGCGCAGCAACTCACGCAGCCGTCCGATCGCTTCCGGACCCAGTTCGCGCGCCAATTCCACCAGGCGGTCGCATTCTCCGCGCCGCGACGTCCGCGAGAACAGCGCCGCCAGTTCCTCGCTCGCCGCCCGGCGGTTCTGTTGCAGCAGGGGCACCAGCTCCCTGTCCAACGAGTCCGCCCGCGCTGCGTCGCTGATGAACTTCCGCAGCCGGCTCTCCACGGCGATGCGCCGGCGAATATCGCGCGCCACCAGGGGACGCTCCGTCTCGATCTTTTCCACGCAGGTCATCGCCTGCCGCAGCGCCGGAAAGTCCGGGCGCGTGCCTGCCTCCTGCGCCAGCCGCACCAGGGCGGCTCCCAAGAGGGTCTGCAGGTCGAGCGCCGCTTCCACCTGCAACTGCTCGCCGCAGGCGCTGATCGCCTCCTGCAGCAGGTTGTGCCCGATCCTGCCGTAGAGGTCCGCCAGGTCGCTCAGGCCCAGGGCGGTCTTGCGGCGCGCCTCGGCATCCGCGTTCTTCACGCCCTTCAGGTAGTTGCGCAGCACCGCCATGATCAGGGGCATGTCCTGCCGCTGCACCAGCACGTCTTCCAGGTAGGAGCGGATGTTGCGCGGCGGGATACACCACGCATCCTGCGACAGCAGGACGCTCTTCTTCCCCTGCTCCGGCACCTGCGCCCAGAAGGCGCGGTCCAGGATGTCGGCGTGCGTTTCCGTCAGGATCCCCGCCTTGGTCATCTTCTCTTCA
>Ga0335070_10006312_pt1 | contig 13957 bp, 7 predicted proteins | sample Lox_Sample_13_FD_206722 | JGI IMG/M metagenome (GOLD analysis project Ga0335070, IMG submission 206722) | Soil microbial communities from Loxahatchee National Wildlife Refuge, Florida, United States - Lox_Sample_1.3 | ecosystem: Environmental > Terrestrial > Soil > Wetlands | place: USA: Florida... | reverse complement strand
TCAGCGTCACCGTCCTCCACCGCGCCGACGACCTCGTCGAAAGATGGAAATCCGACAAGAGAGGTGTCGTCCAGGTGTCGGGCGAAGAAATTCCGGCCTGCCAGCTCGCTGAACGCCCCTTCGATGGCCTGGAAGGCGACGCGTTTCAGGTTGGACTTGCTGTAGTCGCCGAGCAAGTGCAGTTCCTGCGATCGGATGGAATCATCGATGATTTCGTGAAAGACGCGTGTGACAAAATGAGCGTCAAGTCCCTCGCTCCGGCCTTTGCCGATCAGAGCGGCCAGCAGCTGCTCCTCACGCAGGGCATCCCGAATCGGTGCCCCTCGCTGATCCTTGGCCTGGATGACCCGGCTCACCAGCCTGCGCCGCGCCGCAAGCGCCTGCAGGATGTGCTCGTCGACCGTGTTGATCTCATTCCGGATTTCTTCAAGCTCGTCCATCGTCCCCTCGATCCATCACGCACAAAATAAAAAAAAGGCCCTCACCCGGCTGGCAGGGAGGGCCTTGGCAACGCCAGAATGCGCTCCGCTATCCGCCGGGTGAATGGCCCGGAAAGGTAAAGGCAAAGAAAAGGAAAAAGCGGCTGCACCCAATCATGATTCCGTCAGGAAGTGTGTCACGCGCAGTCGAGTTTGTAAAGATTTCATCCTGTCAAGGGGACATCCCGAATTTCCTCGCCCCATGCGAATCGCAACAGATCAACCGGAAATTCGGAATGTCCCCGCCTTTCGGTTCGGAAAACCGGGGACATTCCGATTTTCCGGCCGGGATCTGACTGAATGGTTTGGGGACAGTGGAAAATCGGGATGTCCCCTCCCCGGCGATCATTCCTGCAGCGCGGGGATGATCTCGCGCCCGTAGATTTCCAGTGTCTCTTCCTCCTCGCCGCACATCAGGTAGCTGTTGAACTGGGTGACTCCCATGCTCCTGAGTTCCTGGAGCCTTCGAATGTGCTCCTCGACGGGACCCACAATGCAGAAGCGGTCCACGACCTCGTCGGGAACGAACTGCGCGTTGTCGCTTCCAACTTCACAGTGATGGAGGTAGTTGTAGCCCGTTCGGTCCGCGATATAACGGGTCAGTTCGGGCGGCAGTTCTTCCGGCTTGTAGCGCGAGATGAGATCGACGACGTGGTTTGAAACCAGGGCGGGGAACCAACGCACGCGATCGCGCGCCGCCGCGATGTCGTCGGAAACCCACACAGGCGCCGCGCTCATCACACGGATGGTGCCGAAGTCCCGGCCGGCTTCCTGGGCCCCCCGGCAGACGAATCCGAGGCACCAGCGGATCAGGTGAGGATCGGCAAATTGCAGAATCACACCGTCGCCGATTCGTCCGGCGCAAGCGAGAGCCTTGGGCCCGTAAGCCGCGACCCAAACCGGCGGGACGTGGCCGTCCGTCCACGGCATCTGAATGGGATGGCCCTCGAAGACGACCTGCTTTCGATCGTTCAAATCGCGGATGATCCGGACTGCTTCTTCCAGGTTATGCAGTGTGGTCGGACTTTTCCCCATCACGCGCCGGGAGCTGTCCCCCGCGGCCGATGCCCATGTCCATCCTTCCCCCGGAGATCTGGTTCAGTGTGGCGAGCAGCGAGGCGGTGACCGTGGGATCGCGCACCACCGGATTCGTTACGCATGTGCCCATCCGCATGTGCTTCGTCTTGATCGCCATCAGCGTTAGCAGCGGATAAGGATCCTTCCAGAGGACATGCGAGTCAAAGATCCATGCGTACGAAAATCCGGCATTCTCCGCCTGCTGCGCCAGGGCAACGAGGTGGTCTGGTGTCAGGTCAGGTTTCAGAGTGATTCCGAATTCCATGATTCAATCCTGTTTGCTTTTCCTATGGTTCCGTCAGTGCGCCGTACGTTTCGGGCCGCCGGTCTCGATAGAACTGCCACACCTGTCGAACCTCCTGGATCTGGTCGAGGTCGAGATCAGCGATGACCACTTCCTCTTGGCTGCGCGATCCTTCCGCGAGGATCTTCCCACGCGGGCTGCAGAAGTAACTCTGGCCGTAGAACTCGCCGACATCCCAGGGCTGCTCATGTCCAACGCGGTTGATTGCACCGACAAAGTACCCGTTCGCCACCGCGTGGGCGGGCTGCTCGAGCTTCCACAGATACTCACTTAATCCCGCCACGGTCGCAGAAGGATTGAACACAATCTCCGCGCCGCCCAGGCCCAGAATTCGAGCACCTTCCGGGAAGTGCCGGTCGTAGCAGATATAGACTCCGATATCGGCAAATTTCGTTTTGAACACGGGGTAGCCCAGATTGCCCGGCCTGAAGTAGAACTTTTCCCAGAAGCCCGGGGCGCAATGCGGGATGTGGTGCTTCCGGTACTTGCCCAGATAGCTTCCGTCCGCGTCGATGACGGCGGCCGTGTTGTAGTACACGCCCGTCATTTCCTCTTCGTAGATGGGCACGATCATTGCCGTACCGTGCTTTCGCGCGACCTCGCGCATGAGCTGGACGGTCTTCCCGTCCGGGATTCGCTCCGACATTCCGTACCAGCGTGCAGATTGCTCGGCGCAAAAATAGGGACCCGTGAAGATCTCCTGCATACAGAGGATCTGCACCCCCTCCCGGGCAGCCTGTTCGATCAGGGCCAGGTGCTTGTCGACGGAACACTGTTTGATTTTTTCCAGAGGTTCGTTGTTCGAGACGGTGCAGGCGGCCTGAATGAGACCGCACCGGATTGTGCGTGCCCTGTCATCACCTCTTTCTCAACTCGGGCAGGCTCCGCGTCTGAGGAACTGGCCATCCCCCGGCCGGCCGAGGAAGGAATCGTTTTCGACGATGACTTTGCCTCGAGACAGAACAATCTCACTGACTCCCTTGATCACCCGCCCTTCGTAGGCGCTATAGTCCACGTTCATGTGGTGCGTGGCGGCCTGGATCGTCTGCTCGCGGTTGGGATCAAAGACCACGATGTCCGCATCCGATCCCACTGCGATTGTCCCTTTTCTGGGAAACAGGCCGAAGATTTTGGCGGCGGCGGTGGAGGTCAGCTCGACAAAACGGTTCAGTGATATCCGCCCCTCGGCGACCCCTCCGTGGTAAATCAGGCTCATCCGATTTTCGATGCCCGGCGCCCCGTTCGGAATTTTCGTGAAATCATCCTGGCCCAGCCTTTTTTCTTTCAGGCAGAACGGGCAGTGATCGGTCGAGACCACCTGAAGATCGTTCCCGCGCAATCCCTTCCACAACAGTTCCTGGTTGGCCTTGTCGCGCAGCGGCGGTGTCATGACGTACTTGGCACCTTCGAAACCCGGCGACTCATAGCTGCTCGAGTCCAGGAAAAGGTATTGGGGGCAGGTCTCGGCATAGGCTGGAAGCCCCAGATCGCGCGCGGCCTGAACCTCCTTCAGGGCATCATAACAGCTGAGATGGACGATATAGACGGGTGCATTGGCCATCTCGGCGATTGCGATGGCCCGGTGGACACCCTCGGCCTCCGCCTTCATCGGCCTGGTCAGGGCATGATATCTGGGCGCGGTCTTTCCTTCGGCCAGCGCTCGCCTGACGAGCTCATCGATGATCACTCCATTCTCGGCGTGCATGCAGACAAGTCCGCCGGCCTCGGCCGCCGCCGACATCGCTTTGAAGATCGTAGCGTCATCCACAAGAAACACGCCCGGATAGGCCATGAAGAGCTTGAAGCTGGTCACACCATTGCGGATCATCGATTTCAGCTCTGTCAGCCGTTCCTCGGGCAGGTCGGTGATGATGAGGTGGAACCCATAATCAATTGACGCTTTGCCTTCCGCCTTCTTGAACCAGGTGTCCAGCGCCTGTGCCAGGGCCTCGCCCCGGTGCTGCACCGCGAAATCGACAATGGTCGTCGTTCCGCCGAACGCAGCCGCGCGCGTGCCTGTCACGAAATCGTCCGAGGAGAATGCACCGCCAAACGGGAGTTCCAAATGTGTATGCGGATCGATGCCGCCCGGGATCACCAGCTTTCCGGACGCGTCGATGGTCTTGTCGACTGAGCCCACCACCCGGCCGAGATTTCTGCCGATCATGGCGACCGTCTCACCGTCTATCAGGACATCCGCCTGGTACGAGTCGATCGCGGTAACGACATGACCGTTCCTGATGAGGGTTCTCATAGGATCTTTGTCCTTTCGCAGATTCTATCTGCCAGTGGAGAATACCACGAACAGACACTCATCCCGAGACCGGCCTATGACTCCTGAGCTCAGCGCGCGACGGAGTGCAAATGGCATGCTGCAACGGTGAGAACTCTCTGACCGAAATCTCATCCGTCCGGCTTGACAGGCGTTTCGGAACGTTCGGGCTATCTGAGTTTGTCGCGAAGAACTGCGGCAATCGCGGGTGCCAACTGGCACCTACAGTAATCCTCATCCAGCGGCGTACTGGGCAGCACAGCAATGGATTCAGAGGTTTTCCCGGGGACGGCCCAAAAGTAGATCGCAACAGAAAGGGAAGCCACTAGAGCAGACGCGACCGAAGCAAAAAGGAACCAGCGAGCAACCGGCCTCGATTGGGGCGCAGTCTGGTCTCTTGCATTCGCAGCCGAGGCGATATCTCGTTTCAAGTTCTTCAGGTCAATGAACAGCTCGCGCGCTGATTGATAGCGTCGTTCAGGGTTCTTTTCCAGGCATTTGCTTGTCTCGGCCTGACGGACAAACGCCCATCGTCACTGCGGCGATGGCGCGCCCGCTGCTTGTGCCTTGTAGCTGGAGTTGATGAAGTCCACAACGTCCTTGTGCAGTTTCTCCCGGGCTTTCTTATCGATGTACATCATGTGACCCGCTTCATAGTAGGTGAAGCTGACGTTTTTCCGGATCGGCGGCTCGAGCATCATGTGAGATACAGTCTGTTCGATGCCGTTGAAAGGCGTGGCAAAATCGTAGTAGCCGCAGACCACCAGCAGTTTCAGGTACGTCTGCTGAGTCATGGCAGAGCGCAGCACTTCGGCTACCTCCGTGTTTCCCGTCTGGTCCCAGGGCCGCACGTTGCCGCTCACCTGGTAGTACAGGTCGCTGGTCCACTTCAGCTCGCGCCGGACATAATCGTGGAACATGGCGTTGTATGCGCCTTCGTAGGAAGCCTCGCTCGAGTCGTATTCATATCGCTCGCCGGCGGCATCCACGTCCATGCCCGTGAAGCGTGCGTCCAGCCGGCCGACGGTCCTGCGTTTGTCGCGCAGGAGCTCTTTGAACCATCGTTGGGGACTGATGCGAAGGTTTGTCTGTTCAATGTACTGTGGAGAGAGCCCTGTAAAGCGCGCCAGGTCTTTGACGATCTTCTGGTACTCAGCCGGAGGCAACTGGTCCCCTTTTTCCAGCGCGGCGGCGTACTCGCCGTGGGCAAATTCTCGAGCCTGCTGAGCCACCTGCTCGATGCTCAGTTTCTGCAGCTCCGGGGCCAGCAGATGGTGATACCAGGCTGCTGTGACGTAGTTGGGCAGGAAAAACTTCGACCGGTCGTCCGCTCCCCAGCTGGAGAAAGCCACGGCGGAAATCAGCGCCACGCCGTTCAGGTACATCTGATGGCGCCGCTGCAGAACGCCGGCCAGTTCAGCGGAGCGCGTGGTGCCGTAGCTCTCGCCCAGCAGGAACTTGGGCGACGCCCAGCGCTCGTTGCGTGTGATGTATTGATAAATGAAGTCAGCGAAGATGTTCGCGTCCTGGACGATGCCATAGAACTGCGCCGGGTTTTCCCCGGGTGCCGGGCGGCTGTAGCCGGTCCCGACCGCATCGATGAAGACCAGGTCGGTCCCATCCAGGAATGTGTCGCCGTTTTCGACCACCGAGTATGGCGCCGGCATGCCGTGTCCGTCGTCGGTCAGCAGGATTCTTCTCGGCCCCAGTCCCATATGGGTGAACTCTGAAGCCGATCCCGGGCCGCCGTTGTAGACGAACGACACCGGACGCTTGGTAATATCGGGCACGTCTTCCTTGGTATAAGCCACGAAGAAGAAGGTCGCCTTCGGAGTACCATCGTCTGCCTTGATTACATAAGTGGCGGCAGTTGCCATGTAGTTGATCTGCTGTCCGCCGATGCGGACGCTGTGGTGGGTTACGGCGGACTTTTCTTCAGGTGCGGGGCCGCGGCGTGCCTGCTGAGGCTCCGCCTGCGGCGGCTGCTGGCCTCCCGGCGTTCGCGCAGGCTGCTGCGCGGATGCCGTCCAGACGACCAACATCACTGCCATCATTCCGAGGACAAGACAGTTTCTTCTCATCTTCCATCTCCTTTCGCCATAGGTTTCAATAGGAACAGACAGGGTAACAGGATTGATCCTGTTATCCTGTCAAAAAGCTTCTTACGGCTCGACTGCCAGGTTGAAGCCGCTGGATTTCAGCAGTTGATTGAAAGCGGCCATCTCGCGGTCGGCGAGCACCTTCACTTTTTCGCGCGCCTCTGCGATTTTCTGAGCCAGTTCTTTGTTGACCGCAACCTGCTGATCCGTCGGCGGCAAGTCGGCGCCGCCATCCGCCGCGCTGAAGAGATTGCGCAGCTTTTCATAGACCATCATCGGGTGCCGGAAGGAATCCTCCGTAGGACCGGTCAAGTGGACGTCGACCAGAAGTCCTTCCACCTCGACCGCCTTCGCCTCCAGCTCCCGCGCAGCCTTCAGCACCGGGAGAGACTTCGGGTTGGAGCCGAGGATGCGCGGCAGATCCTCGAGCTGGCGCCGCGTGCGTTCGACGTGGTTGATCAGGGTGGCGGCCTCGGTGATCTCATCACGCATCTGCAAAAGAAAGGCTGTCTGCGCGCGGGCATCCGCTTCGCTGCCCAGTGAATCCGGATCGCGCAGCACTTCCAATGGCTGCGTGAAGCTGTCCTCGCCCACGGTGAGTCTCACACCGTAGCGACCAGGCACGACGCGCGGCCCGTTGCCGCCGCCCCCTCCTCTTCCGCCGGCCGGCGGTGCTCCGGGAGGGGCCTCCCCGGCTGGCACGGCACCTCCGCCTCCCATACCGGCGCCCCACGCAACCAGCGGACGCCAGCCTTCGGGGCCATTCTGGACCCAGGGCGCGTCGGGCGGAGGTGTCAGCAGGCGGACCTGATCCGGCCCTTCGTGACGCAAGTCCCACCAGATCCTGTTAAGGCCCGGTACTCCGCGCCCCCGCAGCGTGCGAACGGCTTTGTTTTCCGCATCGAGGATAATGACCGTCCAGGGCGCGGCGGCTTTCAGAGAGAAGTTGATGTCGGCGCCGTAGGGAGGATTTTCGCCATTGACATGGCCGGCCTCGTTCGCGCGCGCGGTCGCGGTGTTCCGGAACCGATACGCGGGCCGCGCCGGAAACAGCTGGACATCGGCAGCCGCGGCCTTATCCCAATTCCGCAACGGTGTGATGTCGTCGAGATCGTATATCCCGCGGCCGTGGGTCGCCACAAGGAGGTCGTGAAATCGCGGCTCGATCGTGATCCAGTACACTGGAGCAGGCGGCAGATTGTTGCGCAGACGCGTCCACTTGCTGCCGTCGTCCCAGCTTAGGTAGAGGCCGTTGTTCGTACCCAGGTACAGCATGCCTTGGCGCACCGGATCTTCCACCACGACCTTGGCATTGCTGTTCACTGACTTCGGCACCGATGCGCTGATCGGCTTCCAGTTCGCGCCGTAGTCGGCTGTCTTGTATACGTAGGCGTTGTAGTCGCCGACCTGCTGGAGATCTACAGCGATGTAAGCCGTGCCGGCCTCGAAATTCGACGGCTGTACATTCATCACAGTGCCCCAGGGAGGCAGGCCGGGGATGTTTTTGGTCACATTTGTCCAGTTCTTGCCGCCATCGCGCGTGATGTTCACCTGCCCGTCATTGCTTCCTGTCCAGATCACGCCCGCCTGCTTCGGAGATTCCGCGATTGCATAGAGGACCGCGCCATCCCATGTCATCAGGTTATCCCAGCTGATTCCGCCCGAATTCTGCTGATGGCTTTTGTCGTTTGTGGTCAAGTCAGGGCTGATGACGGACCAGCTCTGCCCACCATTGGTCGTCATGTGGACGTATTGGCTCCCGACGTACACCTTCGAATGGTCAAAAGGCGAAATGGCAATCGGAAATGTCCAATGCCAGCGGTACTTCACGTCCGCAGGTGCCCAGCCATATGTAGCGTCGGGCCAAACATGAACGCTGCGCGCCTGGCCCGTGCGGAGGTTGGTGCGGTCGAGCCCCCCGTCGTAGCATCCGGACCACACGATATCCGGATCCTGCGGATCGGGCACGCCGAAGCCGCTCTCGCAACCGCCGTAACTTCTCCATTCCCCGGCAGCGATTCCTCCTCCGCCAAGGCCGCCACCGCCGCCACCACCGAGAGTTCTGTTGGGGGCGTAATACGACGGTCCGTCCTGGCGATTTCCGAAGACGTTGTATGGGATGCGAGTGTCGGTGTAGACGTGATACACCTGCGCGATGGGGAGCCACAAATGCTCGTAGGTCTGTCCGCCGTTCAGGCTGACGGAGATCCCCTGATCATGGGCGACCAGGATGCGCTTAGGGTTGAACGGATCAATCCAGACGTCGTGATTGTCGCCGCCCGCGCGCACGATGTCGGTCGCCAGTGTAGTTCCACCGTCCCGGGAGACATTCCATGAAACGCAGGGGAAGTAAAGCAGGTTCGGGTCGTCAGGCGAGACGGACACGCGAGTGTAGTACGGCGCGCGCTCCGCTATCACATGGGACTGGTTCACCAACCGCCAGCTACGACCTCCATCATCGGATCGGTAGAGGCCCGGCGTGGTGTCTTGAACCAGCGCGTAGACGCGATTCGAATTCGATGGCGAAATGGCCACCGCGATCTTGCCCAACGGATGGTCGGCCGCGGGCAGCCCGTTTCCTGCCACGCGCTTCCACGTCGTGCCTCCGTCGTGTGTGACGTAGACGCCGCTGCCCGTTCCGCCGCTGTTCAGGTTCCAGGTCTTGATGTCCACCTGCCACATGCCTGCAAAGAGCGTCTGCGGATCGTGAGCATCCATGGCCAGATCCGAGCAGCCGGTGTTTTCATTGACCAAGAGCACATGCTCCCAGGTCTTGCCGCCGTCTTTCGTGCGGAATATGCCCCGCTCCCGCTGTGAGCGGTATCCCTGGCCGACCGCGCAGGCGAAGACAACATTCGGATCACGCGGATCGACGATGATCCGTCCGATATGACCTGTCTCCTCGAGCCCCATGTGCTGCCAGTTACGGCCGGAATCGGTCGATTTGTAGATGCCGTCGCCCAGCGGGTAAAAGGGACGAATGATAAAGGTCTCGCCCGTGCCCGCCCAGACGACATTGGGCTGCGATGGTGCAAGCGCAAGCGCGCCGATCGCGGCGACGTCCTGCTGATCAAAGATCGGCCGCCAGGTGTTGCCTCCGTCCTCCGTCTTGAAAATGCCGCCCGCGGACGCGCCAACGTATATCACAAGTGGGTTGCCGGGTTCGCTGACAATGGCAGCAGTGCGGTTACCGATCGGTCCCAGGTGGCGGAAATGGAGCTGTTGAAACGGATTCGGCGCCTCGGCAGTCTGCGCGAATGCCGGTAACGATAATGCCAGACAGATCACAAGAACTGCGATGAGCCTTATGCTGTTAGCCACTTTCGTCCTCCTTTGGCGGATAGAAAGCATTTGAAAGGAGGACAGGATCACAGACTACGCTGTGGTCCTGTCTCCCGTCTATCTTTGTTCGTCACCTAGAAACGAATCCGCAGGCCGAATTCCATCTGCCGCGGCAGACCGGTTTGATCGGTGACCACACCCCATGTCTGGGGGCTGTCGATGTTCAAGGTGGGATTGGCCGCCTGGAAGTGGTTCAACACATTCGTGAATTGGAACATGAGCGTTGCACCGATCCTTTCGGTGGCCCGAAAATCTTTCGAGACAGTCATGTCCATGTTCCAGGTTGGGAAGCCGCGGAGGCGGCCGTAGCCCCCTGCGTTGTGGTCGATCCCCAATATCAAGCGCCTGAATCCCGAGTAAACAGCGTTTGGATCGGCAAACATGTTGATGCCCGATCCGCCCCTGGACCCGTTGCCGTTGAGGCCCGCACCGCTTGCGACCGTGACATTGTAGTTGGCGGAGTTGCCGGCCGTATACGGTGCAGTCATCACCGCGTTCTCGTATGCGCTTCCCGAACCGCAGTTGATCTCCCCGAACGACTGGCAGTTTGTGCTGGTTCCCGAGCCGGTGCTTACCCGCAGCGGCGAGCCGCTCTGAGCGGTGAAGATCGGAGCGAGTGACCATCCACCCAGCAGGTGACCCAGGATACCACGCTGGCTTTTGAAATACGGGGGCTGGTAGAGCATCGACATGTTGTACAAAAACCTTATGTCAAAGAGCTGGGGCCCATACGCTGTTTTCAGGTCCCATATATCGGTGAGAGTCCATCCGTTGTTGGACTGGGCTATGCCTCCCGTACCCAGAGAATGACTCCATGTGAAGTTGGACCGGAACCCCATGCCGTGCCAGTCGCGCCCCGTAAACGATAAGAACCCTGCGTTGTAGTTCCCGTACCCATTGCTGTCGTACACGAAGAGGGACGAAAGCTGGGATGGGGAGGAGCTCGGCATTGTGCGGCCTAATGTCCATGACGATTGATTCGAGAGAGTGCTCCAGAGAGTGTACACCTGGGCGGCCAGGATTTGCGATTTCATGTTCGAAGCGACAGCAGCGGTGCAACTGGCGAATTTGGAGCAATAAGCCGAGGTCGGCCCGCCCATTGCCGCTTCAAAGAACGGCTGCGTCTGGACAGCCTGGTTGGAGTTGAGTTGGGTGTATAGATTGGCGTAGGCATTGTCGAATCTTTGTCCACCCAAGGTCATCATGTAAGGCACAGCGTCCAGGTTGATGAGCTGGTATTCGTTCCGGATGATCCGTCCGATGTAGCCGGCCTCGATCGTCAGCTTATTCGAAAGAGCGCGCTGGATCGTCAAGTTGAACTGATGGGAGCGGTTGGGCGTCCAGTTCTTTGGATCGATCGCCGACGTGTCGCCCGCCGCCGCGTTGCCGCCCACGCCGGGATAGTACGGTTGTGGCAATTTCTGGCTGACCGCTTGAAGTGGAGCGCTCATGCCATCTGTACCAATACGGAATGCTGTGGTCGGATCCACGCCGCTCGCCCCCAAACACTGGCCTGTCGTACTGGCTCCAACACAGGCGACTGCCTGGCCCAAGCCGACGCCCATCAGCGGAATCATGACTATGTCGACGCCGTTTAACCGGCCGTAGAGCCGGCTGTAACCCCCGCGGATGACGGTATTGTGGCGGCCGAACACCTTGCCGAGGATGCCGTCGCCAAAAGTCGGATTCCATGCCGCAGCAAGCCGCGGGCTGAACGCCCCGTAGAACGGATCGTAGGGATATTTGCGGCCCTTGCCGACGTTTGTGACGTTGGCAAATCCAATGGTTGGATTGTAGACCTGTCCGGCTAAAGCCGCTTTTTGCTTTTGGGCTAAGTAGTCCGGGGTGATGAGCTGGTTACCCGCCGAATCCACGGCTTGGATTTGTTTTCCATCCTGCTCATAGGGGGGCATCTGGAGGTTGTAGCCAAGGCCATAGGTCAGCGTAAAGCTCGGGCGCATGTGCCACGTGTCGCTGAAATAGAGGTTGTACGACGGGATGACGTTTTTGCCGTACAAAAAAGTCCCGATCGGCTGCAGGGTCAAGTCCGGGCCGGAGCGCGTGTACATCACTTGAGGCAGACTGACGAGCCCCAATATTTCTGCGTAGAGGTTGCTCCAGTTGCTCACCTGGGTGGCAGGCAGGCCGGCAGGCACGTATGCCGAGGGCATCGCGATGCCCGTTCCGCTGTTGATCTGATACACCACTGAGGCCATGAGGTTGACGCCGGTGTCGTTGCGCTGGTGCCAGTCGAAAATGCGCGCATACGAACCACCGAACTGATACAGGTGATTTCCGCGCAGCAGGCTGATGTCGTCGCGCACGGTATTAGTTATGCCGTCCCAGAAGCGCTGGCGGACGCTTTGCGTGTTCACGTTGTATGGGATCAGCGCGTTGGTGGATTCTCCTCCTATCTCGACGGCGCCGCCCAGGCCGGGGAGTTGCGGCTGACCCGCCTGCGAAGACCACTGCCACCAGTTGCGCAGGTAGCTGAATCGGAAGTCGTTGGTCAGGTGGGGAGTGATGGTCGTCGTAAGTCCGGCCACGAGGTAATCGGCATACTGTGGCCGTTCAGCCTTGGCAACCGCTTGCCCGAAGGTGTCGCCCGGCAACGCACCACCGATGTCTACCTGGGCGCTGTTCAGGCTGCTGAAGGTGTAGTAGCGGTAGCTGGACATAAAGTGCCACTTGGGACCAAAGTCGTGATCGAGCCGGGCCACAAAGAAATCGGAACTCTGCGGCAGGCGAACCGGTGTGAGATACCCTTGGGTGTTGTACAAGTCGCCAGCTTGGGGGTCGTTCGGTAAGGGCATGAACTTCGACCAGACTTGCGAAACCACAGAATTCATGCCGATCCCACGGGGATCGCAAGGGACATTGGCGGAACCGCACTTCGCCGGCTGATAAGTGACGCCATTCACGGTGACCGGGTTGGGGTTGAGGTTGTACGGCACGTAAGCCCCAGAGCTGTTCGGAACCTGGATGACTCCCGCCCGCATCAAGGCCGTGGGTACATATTTCTCAATCGTGGTCATGTTCGGGAAGCGAAAGCCTTCGTAGTTGCCGTAGAGGTAGGTCTTCCCGCCCCACCGGTTGGGCAGCACTGGCCCGCCCGCAGCCGCGCCAAAGCGGTTTTTGTGGGTCGCGGGCAGCGGCGTATAAGGCAGGCTTCCAGTCTTCGTATGGTTGTTCTTCCACGTGTTGGCGGCACCCACGTTGGTTCCAAAGTAGTACTCGTAAAGCGCGCCGTGCAGTTGATTGGTTCCGCGCTTCGTGACCATCTGGATCTGGCTGCCGGCGGAGCCGTTGAAGTCGGCAGTCTGGTTGCTGGTCCCGACTTTGAATTCCTCGATGCTCTCGACGGGAGTCGGCACCGCGCCCGTGGGTTGGCCGCCCGAGGAAACACTGGTCACATAGGTGCTTTGCGTGCCGCTCACGTCGTCGGTATTGTTGCCGCCGTCGACCTGCATCTGGCTCTGGTCGTTCTGCACGCCAGCCACCTGGCCGGTCGGTGTCACGGCGACCTGCAACGTCGCCAGCGTCGTGGCGTCGCGGCCAAGGTTCGGCAGCAAGAGGAGTGAATCGCCGCCGAGCGTCGTCCCTACGGTTGCGTTCGACGTCTGCAGCTGAGCACCCGCCGCTGCCACGACTTCGACGGTCTCCGAAAGCGCGCCGACCTGCAGCGCGACGTTGATGGTCAGCTCCTGGCCGACTGTTACCTGCTGGCCGGCCACCTTGGCCTGTTTGAATCCGGTCAGGGTCACAGAGATGTCGTAGGTGCCGGGTGGAACATTGACGAAAACGTATCGTCCGGCATCATTGGTAATCACCGTGCGCGCGGCATTGGTGGAGATGTCGAGCAGGGTCACTTCGGCGCCCGGCACAATCGCGTTCTGCTGGTCCGTCACCTGGCCGGAGACCGTGCCTGTCGATGTGGCCTGCGCACGGGCCGGCGTCCCGCCGAGGCAGAGCCACATCGCCAGGCAAGCAGTCGACGGCCCGAAGAAGAACGAAAACAAAGTCCTGAGCCGGCACCTCGGAATCATATGCATTTCTCCTCCTCTCAGAATGCCAGCTGACACTCTGGCCTTATGCAGAAAAACCTGGGCTATTCCTGAAATGGGCGTAGCTTGAATGGCGCCCCTAGGCTAACTGGGCGCTAGAGGAAATCTTCGGTTTGATCGTTAAAAACTTACAATCCTTATTGTGCCCGAGTCTATTGGGCTGCCGGAGTAGCTGTCAAGCGAATACTTGGTGGTCCGTTCCTGGTATGTAGCAGCTGAAACGCTCCAAAGCTTAGAACGACAGCTGACGAGTGGCGAGCGGAATCTGGGATTCACTCGCCACTCGTTTTCCTAGTGCTTCAAGACGGCTCGCTGTCATG
>Ga0335070_10006310_pt1 | contig 13960 bp, 14 predicted proteins | sample Lox_Sample_13_FD_206722 | JGI IMG/M metagenome (GOLD analysis project Ga0335070, IMG submission 206722) | Soil microbial communities from Loxahatchee National Wildlife Refuge, Florida, United States - Lox_Sample_1.3 | ecosystem: Environmental > Terrestrial > Soil > Wetlands | place: USA... | reverse complement strand
CGTTCGGGAATTTCGCCGGCTGATTTGAGGCTTACACGGATCAACAAGCCAGAATCTGTGTGCAGGAGAGGACCTGTTTTTCTCGGCTCCCTGAACGGAACACGGTCAAGCCCTTGCACCCCAGTTGATAGGCCAAGCGAAAGGCTGCAGCAACATCCGCCTGAGTGGACGTCGCCGGCAAGTTGATGGTTTTTGACACGCCGCTGTCGCTGTATCGTTGGAACACTGCCTGCATTCGGACGTGCTGCTCGGGAGACACATCATGTGCGGTAACGAACAGTCGACGAAGTTCCGCAGGAATCTGCGTGAGATGTTGAATAGATTCGTGGGCCGCCACGTCTCGTTCAAGTTTCGCAAGATCGAGGCCGAGCGCACGTGCGCGGTGAGCAAACATCGGATGCAAGCCGGTAAGACGAACGTCCTCCATCACGGTACGGACGACTCGCACGCCATAGAGCGGTTCAATGCCGGGCGAGCAATCGGCGATGATGCTAATGGTGCCGGTAGGAGCGATCGTCGTGACAGTGGCATTGCGACGGCGCTGACCCATGGTGCTGAGTCGGCTGGCTCGATAGGCGGGGAAGGTCCCGCGCACGGCGGCGAGATGCGCCGAAGCCTCGTGTGCGCGAGCTTGGAAAAATTTCATCAACGATTCCGCTACTGTCAGAGCTTCCGGAGTGTCGTACCGAATGTTCAGCGCGATTAGAAGATCGGCGAATCCCATGATGCCCAGTCCAATTTTCCTTGTCCGCCTTGTCGCTGCAGCGATTTGGGGGAGAGGATAGTGGTTTCGGTCGATGACATTGTCCAAAAAGCGGACCGCGAGAGCAATCGTGGCACCCAGCCTTTCATAATCCACCGTGGGGAGAGTTGTCGAGTGAGAGACGAACCTGGCGACGTTGATCGACCCCAGCGTGCAGGATTCATGGGCCAGTAACGGTTGTTCGCCGCAGGGGTTGGTCGACTCGATCGTACCAAGTTGAGGCGTTGGGTTGGCTCGGTTGACCGTGTCGAGAAAGATCATGCCCGGCTCGCCGGTCGCCCAGGCCGCTTCGACGAGACGGTCAAAGACCATACGAGCAGAGAGGTGCCGAACCGTTGACCCGTCATGGGGATTAATCAACGCATACGTGCGGTTGCGGTCGACAGCCTGCATAAACGCATCGGTAATCCCAACGGACAGGTTGAAGTTCGTCATCTCGTTCAGGTTTTGCTTGATCCCTATGAATTCCAAAATATCCGGATGGTCCACCCGCAGCACACCCATGTTGGCCCCACGTCTCGTACCGCCTTGCTTGATGACGTCTGTGGCCATATTGAAGATCCGCATGAAGGAGACCGGGCCTGACGCAACTCCGCTGGTCGAGTCGACGCGATCGTCTTTTGGGCGGAGGTGACTGAACGAAAAGCCTGTCCCGCCTCCAGATTGATGAATCAGGGCCTGGAATTTGACGGCCTCGAAAATGGAATCCAAAGAGTCTTCGACCGGTAGGACGAAGCATGCAGAGAGTTGTTGCAGTCGCCGCCCGGCGTTCATGAGGGTCGGCGAGTTGGGAAGAAATTCGAGTCGGGCCATGAATTCATAGAATCGCCGGGCTGCATGGGGCAGCCGGCCATTGGCCGGATAAAGTCGTTCGGCTAACGCAATGTCCGAAGCGGTTCGCCAGAGCAACTGCGCCGGTTTTTCTGTGACTGTTCCAGTCGGAGATTTGGCCAAATAACGACGACGGAGCACAGTGAGCGCATTGGCGGAGAATCGGAGAGAGGGAGTCTTTGGGGGGCCGCTCTTGCCGGACGTGCCTGGTCGAGGCATGGTTCCCATTATACCGTATACTGAGACCGTGGAGCTGGCCAATGGTCAAGATGCGCGACCCCTTGCTTGCTTCCATCAGGGTACATTGGGCAGAATGCCATTCCCACTGGTTGACGGCAATGAAGTCCTACCGAGAAGAACTCTGGTTTGAAACAAAGACACGGCGTGCGTTCGTGAACATCACTCCTCAGGTTGAAACTGTCGTCCGGAAGAGCGGCGTCGTCGAAGGACTCGTCCTCGTCAATGCCATGCACATCACGGCGAGCGTGTATATCAACGACGATGAGCCGGGACTTTTGCAAGATTACGAGCGGTTTCTCGAAACCATCGCTCCGCAAGCAGCCTCCTATCGTCACAACGAGACTGGCGAGGATAACGCCGACGCCCACATCAAACGGCAATTGATGGGGCGGGAAGTGGTGGTGGCGATTAGTAAGGGCCGATTGGATTTCGGGCCGTGGGAGCAAATCTTCTATGGGGAATTCGATGGACGCAGACGCAAGCGGGTGCTGGTCAAGGTGATCGGTGAATGATGAACAGTCGACACAGAAGATCGCCGACGAGAATTAAACTTATCTGGTGCTTGCTCCTCGGGCGAAAGTTTGGCAACATGGTGGTTGGACACAAACCGGTTCGTGTAGTGCGTTGCCGGTTTTGCGGGAGTGCAACATGCTGAGCTGGTCACGTCCGGATCCCCTTACGCGGGACTTGATTCATCTGATCAATGCGCGCCGCCATGACCATGGTGATACCGGTGCGGCAATTGACACGCTCCAGGCGTTTATCGAACAGGGGCGGGAACACGATCTGCTGACGGTGCTTGCCGCGCTTGATGAGGATATGGCGGAGTGGCTCTTCGATCTGCTGGCTGAATCCACGTGCACGGTGTTGCTGGACGAGGAAGCTGACGAGAAGCCGCTGTATGCCGTCATGGCGGCGTTAGCCCTTCCGCTCCAGGCGAATCTAAGCCATCCGTTGAAGCTCAAGATCGACCCCGTCGCCACAGCGAATCTGCTCCATCGTGCCCTTCGTCTTCCGGCCGGGACTGTCGTCCGGGTGGAATCGCGATTGCTTACGGATGCGACGCTCGAGCCATTGACGCTTCAATCCGTTAATGAACACGTGAATGCCGTAGCTGATTCCCAGCGGGCGCAGACCATCGCCGCTCGACTTTATCCCCCCGTCGAAAATACAGCCTTTCTGTTGTTTGAGTTGATTGGTGCACCGGACGCCGGGTTGCCGGACTCGATGGAGGACCGGCACCGTCGTGCGTTGTCGGAAGGCCTGGTCGAGCAATGTCCGGAGCTAGCTTTTGCTCCCGACGCGATCGAAGCTCCAGTCTATGCCGCCTACGCACTATTTGATGCGCAAAATGCAGTTCGCCTTCATCGGTTGGCTGATGAAACAGCGGCTGTGTGGCGTGACTTGGATCCCTTGGTGCGGGCTCGCACGATCGTCCATCTTCACACCCAATGTGGAAATGGTGTGTACATGCCGGTCTGGACGGACCTGTTCGATCCTGAATTGCCCGAGGAGCATGGTCCGGTATGGACCTCGCCGGATGTGTGGGTGTTTACGGCTGATTTGCCCATCGAATGGCCGGGAGAAATGCTGACTAATCGTTTGTTGGCAGAAGGCTGTACGCGATTCGAAAATCACATTGTCGAAACCCCTGAGAATTAGCGTTTTCTATCTGGGCACTAACGTCGTCTTGTTCTGACCAACCTCGCTCCTCACCGACGCGCGAAAACCGGACATTTCATCGATTTTTATGCGGGCTTGGCCTATGCTGAGGTGATTTCAGAGGAGGCGGGGCTATGACTCAGCAAGGGTCGTCCGGCAGAGTGCACCTATGGTTGGTTACCGTTCTGAGTCTGGGGCTTGTCTGGGGCACGATCGTCTCAAGCTTCCCTTCCCAGCAGGAACTCACGGCAATCGACCCTCCTCGTGCCGCCGCAGCGCCGGCGCCACCGCCTTCAACAGTACCGACTCTCGATCTGACCATTCCGACGTCGCCGCCCCTGCCTTCGCAGGACCAGTCGGCTATCCAAAAAGAGAGTGTACCGGCTCAACGTCCCCAGGCGGACATTTCCACGGGAATGGTCAGCGATCCTCGGTCTCAGCAAGTCACTAAACTCAAGTGCGAGGCTGAAATCGAACAGTTCTGTCCCGCCTCGTCGGATGGTCCCCTGCGTCGTCAATGCATCGAGCAGCGCATGTCTCAACTCGCTCCTCCATGTCAACAGCTGATACGGGAACGATTCGTCAAGTGGAGAGAGGAGCGAACGAGGATGATCTCGGCCTGTCAGGAGGACGTCAGGCGATACTGCACGTCGATAACGCCAGGGTCAGGCAACCTGGTACAGTGCCTCCAAGATCATGCGCAGGATGTATCGGATCGGTGCTATCAAACTCTGCCGAAGGGTACGCTCTACTTCAAACACTAGTCTTTGACCGCTATCGAGGCTGGGTTCTCAAAGGGGGCGTGAGGAAAAACGAGAGCGTGACGCCCGCTACCTCGATTTGGTCACCGTTTTTCAGTTCCTGCTGCGTGACGACTTCCTTTCCATTGACCAGAACTTTCTTTGTCCTCTCCGCCGGACTGATCGAGTATTGAAGTCCTCGCCGGGTGACGCGTGCGGCGGCTTTGGGCACGAACCAACCAGTCAGACGAATCGTCGCATCCTCTTGAGATCCAATGAGTGCAACCGGTTTGGCCAGGGTGTATTCCATCTGATCGGTTTTACCCGACGTAACCAGGAGACGTGCGACCGGAGCTGCCAGACCCTGAAGTTGACTCCCACCTGCGAGGACCATCGTCTTATCCATATCTATGGAAGGGGCGGCGGGCGTGATTTCTGCCGCGCTGATGTCTTGAAAGATCAGACGGTGTTGACCGATCGAGATGATGTCCCCGTCTCGAAGCTGATGTCGCTCGATTCGTTTCTCATTGACGGACGTGCCATTTGTGCTCTTCAAGTCTTCAATAAAAAAGACCGACTGTACCTTGATGATTCGTGCGTGGTGGCTCGAGATACTCTGATCGTCGATCACAAGATCGTTATCAGCCTTGCGTCCGATGGCAAAGCCCTCTGTCACGAGGTCAATCATCCTCGAAGCTTGGCCGTGTAATTTGACGAGCAGCTTCGCATGTGCGGTCGCAGTGTGCGGCATCGGCGATTCCTCCTTTTCAGTCTGAGCTCACATGGTCACAAGAATCGTGTACGAAATCGTTCCCACAACCCAGGCTGATCGTCTTGTTGAACCGTGACGACCAGAACAGTGGTGTTATCATCTCCCCCGGCTTGATTGGCCATCGCGATCAATCGATTGGCTTTCGATTCCACGGTGTGCTCATCACGGAGTGCCCGAAGAATCTCTGGAGTTCGGACGCCTCGGGTCAGTCCGTCGGAGCAGAGCAAGAACACATCGCCCGACATGACCGCCACTTCGCTGAGCTCTACCTCTACGGTACTTTCGACCCCGAGCGCACGCGTGACGATGTTCTTACGTGATGACCGCTCTGCTTCTTCTTCCGTCAAAAGCCCGTTCAGGACTTGGTCGGCCACCCACGAATGATCCGTCGTCAACCCATGAATGGTGTTGTTGCGCACGAGGTAAAGTCGGCTGTCACCGACGTGGGCGATGGAGAGCATCTCGTTGGAGAGATGTGCCGCCACCACGGTGGTACCCATGCCGACACAGTCTGGCCGCGTCCAGGACTCTTGATGAATGGTCTGGTTGGCCAGTCTGATGGCGCTGGCAAGCCGATTCGTCATGGGGGAGACGGTGGCGTCGTACGGACCGACGAAGGGCAGGTCGGATTGACGGGCTGTGTCCGCCATATACGTTTGAATGGTGTTGACCGCAAGGGTGCTGGCGATGTCTCCGGCATTTTCTCCGCCCATTCCGTCGCAGACGACGTACAGTCCGAGATCGTGATTCGCAAAAAACCGGTCTTCGTTGCGGTGGCGCTTGAGTCCAACATCCGTTTTCGCGCAGTGGAAGATCTCAGTCGGCATGAAGGACCCTTCTCAAGCGGCCAGGCTCTGAAGGCAGGCGCGAAGATCCTGGGCGAACTCTCCCGCGCGACGGTATCGTTGAGGCAACTCTTTTTGTAATGCTCGATCGAGAATCTCCTGCACCACCGGGGGAAGATCCTTCCGAAACGAGTGAATCGCGGGATGGGGGTTGTGTGTGATGGTGAAGAGTAGAGCTGATAAGTTGTCGGCCGTGAACGGTGGTTGTCCCGCAAGAAGCTCGAACAGGACGATTCCCAACGAGAAGATGTCGGAGCGTCCGTCAACCTTCTTGCCGGCGATCTGCTCTGGCGACATGTAAGTTGGCGTTCCGAGGACGATGTCAGTTTGGGTCTTGTTGGTCGATGCCATCTTGGCGATGCCGAAATCCATCACTTTCACGGTCTGATCCTTCGTGATCATGATGTTGGCTGGCTTGATGTCTCGATGGACAACGCCTTGCTGATGGGCGTAATCGAGGGCATCAGCAACAGTTGCGAGCATCGAGACGACGTCCTTCGGGGGGAGCAGGTTCGGTTTCCTGGCATATTGCTTAAGGGGGGTTCCCTCGAGCAACTCCATCGCAATAAAGGCTAAGTTCTGTTCTTCTCCAGCATCATAGATCGTGACGATATTAGGGTGGGACATGCGTCCGGTCGATTCAGCCTCCCGGAAAAATCGGGCTTTGAAATCCCGCAGTTTCTCGTCGTCATCGATTTCGTCGAGCCTCATGGTCTTGATGGCGACGAATCGTTGGATCTTGGGGTCTTTTCCCAGGTACACCACTCCCATCGCGCCACGCCCGAGTTCCTTCAATACTTTGTATCGCCCAAGCATCGCCGGAGTTTGACCGTTGGTGGCCGGCGGTGCCGGCTTACTCGTCGGTTCGGAGTGTGTCGTCGCGATCTCTCCTGATTCAGTCGATTCTTGATCGGCGCGGGCGACTTTGCGGGTGTGAGCCGGAGAGGACCAGACTGCCCGCAGGGCCTGGAAATGAAGCATCCAAGCCAGCGTAAACCAGCCGCCGGCAATCAGGAGACCGATCGCGTAGCTCCATGCGTACCGGGCGCTCCCGATCTGTTCCACAAATGGAAGCCCTACGGTCTTCATGGCTTTGTTGGTGAAGATTACTGTCAGAAGGGCCGTGATTGGGAGGATGAGGCTGCGGAAAAAACCCAACCCGCGGCCGTTATCCGGGATCTCTCGGAAGGCGGCGGCCGCCATCAGCCAAAGGAGAGTGAGGGCCAGGCCATCGGCGGCCAACCGGACGACGTTGGGACCGCTCAGTTGCAGAGAGACGATCGACAGCGACTGAACGAGCGAGAGACTGCTGAGGAGGGGGCCGGCGACGAGCGCCGCTAAGATGGCAAAACTGTACGGTCCGATCCAATTCCAGCGTGTCGACATGATCGTGGTCAGGCTTCCGATGGATGTGTCAAAGTCTAGCGGATGGCAACAGAGAGTCAACGAATAGGCGAAAACGCGCGAGGATTTCAGGAACAGTCAGCAGTGGGGAGAACGGACATTACGACCGCGCTGCCGCTTCCTTCAACGGAGCGAGCAGTTGCTCTGGAACCTTCAGATTCCCACGACCAGCCCCTACCTCGATGTCAGGCTTCGTCAGTCCATGGAAGTCGCTTCCTCCTGTGACCAAGAGGCCGAACTGTTTAGCAAGTTCGAGAAACCGCGTGGTCTGCTGTTGCGTGTGGGTGCTGTAATGAACTTCGATGCCGCCAAGCCCATTGTCCTTGAGAGCCCGAACGAACGCTGGTAACGCGTTGTCAGATTCTTTCACCCAAGTAGGATGGGCCAAAACAGCTACACCCTGCGCATCCCTGATCCAGCTGATAGCCTCAGCTGGGGTCGGTAACTCACGTGCCACATACCCTGGTCGTCCTTCTGCGAGGTATCGGTCGAAAGCTTCTTTGGCGGAGGTGACGTATCCCTTCTCCATTAAGAGTCGAGCGATATGTGGCCGACCGACAGATTCTGTTTCTGCCAAGGCTCTGACTTCGGCATAGGTGAGTTCCAGCCCCAATGCCTGGAGTCGTTCAATGATGAGGGGGTTGCGGCGGTGCCGACTGGCACGCAGCAGGGCCAAACGGCTTTGGAGCGTCTCATCCCGCCAGTTGAGGCAATAACCCAGGATATGGAGTTCACCTTTGCCGTCAAAGGAACTGATTTCCACACCGGGGAGTACCTCGATTCCGAGTTGATTCCCTGCCTCAATCGCTTCGGGGAGAGCGTCCATGATGTCGTGGTCCGTAATGGCAAGCGCGGTGACTCCGGCTTTCTGGGCGAGAGTGAGGATATCGGCTGGTCGCAGGCTCCCGTCAGAATGCGTGGTATGGAGATGGAGGTCAATGCGGCCCATGAGACCGCTCTACGAGTCCGGATTTTTTCGCAACGAGTTGTGCCGTGTAGGCAGGAACAAGACCGTGACCGCCGTCGTGCTCACCTTCATCGTAGGAGAGGACACGGAGGTCCGAGGTGAGCCGGAGGAGTTCGTTCTGTGCCAAGCAGAACTCCCATCGCCGAGGATGGTGATGCCGGAAATAATTATCGATGGTAAACGTTTCGTAGATCAGGACACCATTCGGTTTCAATGCCTCCATCAGCCACGGGAAGAGTGGCCGATGAAGGTAGAAGAATACCACGATCACGTCATAAGTGTTTCTGGGAAATTCAGGTCGGTCATCGGTGGGACGTTCCAGATCGACCGTATGCACGCTCACGCTCGGAAGATTCCGTTGTTTTGCCAGTGCAGCGAGAGCAACCAATTGCTGTTCATCGTGATCGAGCGCGTCGACTTGGAAACCATGTGAAGCCAGATACAGAGCATTGCGGCCGGAGCCTGCTGCGACATCGAGTGCCCGGCCCTTCGGCAACCGATGCAGTTGCTGGGTGAGGAATCTTGCCGGCGTCGGCTCGGAGGATTGAACGGGATGCGTTATGCGGGGTCGGTCAACCTGTATGCCCACAGATCCGGTGGCATAGAGGAGCGGGGGAGCGAGTTTCCTGAGCCAGAGTTTCACGCGATCCACGGGGAACTCGGCGAACAACATCGTCAGGATGTGTTCGCCGAAAGTCTCAAGGAGTGCGCATCCTTGCGTCCTGCCCAATTCAACGATCCGTTCAGTAACTTGAGCATAATCGACGACTTCTTGAATGTTGTCTGAAAAATGCTCCGGTTCGGACTGGAACTCCAGCTCAAGATCGATAGCCAACGGCTGTGGGCGACCGCGCTCTTCCGGTGTCACTCCACAACACCCTTGAAATTCAAGCCGTTCGATGATGATCCGACGGGTCATGTCGGCATTGTCCAGGATTGAATTTTCAACTGTCAAGGAGCTCTTTAGGAGGAGTCGAGCTTGACTCGTTGTTTGAGGGCCACCTATAATCTCATCGAGTTTCTCTGCAACTGCCTGATTCATCGAGGAAAATGGCAGAGTTTACGCACTTCAACGAATCGGGTCGCGCCCGGATGGTCGATGTCAGCGCGAAGGATGCGACCGAGCGGGTTGCAACGGCGCAGGCGAAGGTTTTTCTCCAGCCGGAAACTCTCGAAAAGATCCGGCGCGGCAAAATTGCAAAAGGCGACGTCCTGTCGGTCGCTCAGGTGGCCGGGGTCATGGGGGCAAAAAAGACCCCGGAACTTATCCCCATGTGTCATCCCATTCTCCTCACGAGTGTGGATATCTCCTTCAAAGAAGAATCGCAGCCGGATCGAGAAGGCCGCTGCTCGATCACGATCACGGCGACAGCCAAGACAACCGGACCGACCGGTGTGGAAATGGAAGCACTGACTGCCGCCTCTGTGGCCGCTCTCACGATCTACGATATGTGCAAAGCGATCGATCGGGGCATGAGCTTCAGTGAGGTGTATTTGCTTTCCAAATCCGGAGGAAAGTCCGGCACGTTTACAAGAGCATAGCATCTGATCGTTCGCCTCATCGAGAAGGTGGTGCCATGGTCACAGTCCAACTCTTCGGGATGACAAAAATGCTGGCAGGCAATCAAGGCTCGTTGTCCTTGGATCTCCTCAAAGGGCGACGTGTGAAAGACCTTGTGGGTGCCATCGAGACGGGGTATCCGGCGATCGGGGAGTTGATCCTCAAGAAAAAAATTCTCGTGTCGGTGAACCAGGAAATTGCACACGAGGATACGACGATTCACGATGGCGATGAAGTGGCGCTGTTGCCGCCGTTTGCGGGGGGATGTCCCATGGATCAGGTTAGTGACGATGCTCAGTTCGTCCGGGTGCAGCGGGAGGATTTTTCCGTGGACGCGGAGATCGCCCGCGTCCGAGCTCGGTCGAAGCGGATCGGCGGGATCTCGATCTTTCTCGGTACGGCACGTGATCGATCGAAGGGCCGGGATGTGAACAGTATTACCTTCGAACATTACGAAGGCATGGCGCAGAAAAAGCTTCGAGAAATTCGTGAACGGGCACTCAAGGATTTCGACGTGATTGAAGTGCTGGTCCTCCACCGGTACGGGGAAATCGGGATCGGCGAGAATATTGTGCTCATCGTGGTCGGCGCCGAGCATCGGGCTGAAGCGTTTCGGGCATGCAAATGGACGATCGACGAGTTGAAGCAGATCACTCCAATCTGGAAGTTGGAACACACGCCTGAGGGAGAGGTCTGGGTCGAGGAACATCCCTGATACGCATGAGGCGTGATTCGTTCATCACAAATCATGGAATCAATGAGTAATCAGTCGTCGGCTAATCCTTCTTTCCTTCCCGCTGCCGATACGTTCGGGCGGCCGCTCAAGAGCTTACGCCTTTCCGTGACGGACCGATGCAATCTCCGCTGCAAGTACTGTATGCCGGAAGAGGAGTATGTCTGGCTGCCGCGGGAAGACGTGCTCACGTTTGAGGAGATGTCGACGCTGACGGGCTATTTTACGGATGTGGGTGTGGATCGGATTCGTCTGACGGGGGGAGAGCCGCTGCTCCGGCGCGATCTCCCGCGATTGGTTCGGCGTTTGATGCAAAACCGCAAGATTATGGACGTTGCGTTGACCACAAATGGGATCCTCCTTGCCGATCAAGCGCAGGATTTATATGACGCAGGGTTGCATCGCATCACCGTGAGTCTGGACACGTTGCGCCCCGAACGATTTCGTCAGCTGACGCGTCGCGATGAATATGCCCGCGTGTTGGAAGGCATCGAGTCGGTCGGTCGCGTTGGGTTTACGGGGTTGAAGCTCGATACCGTTGCCATTCGGGGGTTCAATGACGACGAACTCGTCCAACTCATCGAGTTTGCCAAGCATTATCGGGCAGAAATACGGTTTATCGAGTATATGGATGTCGGCGGGGCCAACGACTGGTCGCTTAATAAAGTCCTATCGCGCGCCGCGATGCTACAGATTCTCGGCAAGCATTACGGTCGCATCGAGCCTCTGCCGGAGCGGGGCTCGGCTCCGGCTCAGCGGTTTCAACTCCCCGACGGAACCGTATTCGGCATCATTCCGTCAACAACAACCCCATTCTGCTCGACGTGTGACCGAAGTCGCGTGACAGCGGACGGGATGTGGTATCTCTGCCTCTATGCCACGGTTGGCACCGATCTCCGAAAACCGTTGCGGGCCGGCGCTTCGCCTGAGGAGATGTGGACGATCATCAGGACAGGATGGGAAGCTCGACGCGATCGGGGTGCCGAAGCACGCAAAGCCCTGGAACCGGTCGGGCTGCGCGATGGCGGCTTGATCGATATCGATCGACTCCGCGAAGATCCGCACCTTGAAATGCATGCGCGCGGGGGGTGACGCGCGCGAGGTTGTTGCAGGGATTCAGACCGCTCCACACCGGGTCGTGTTTGTTTCATGTCCTCTGATGCAGAGCTATTGACCATTCTCGGATTGGGCTTTGTGCTCGGGCTTCGCCACGCGCTCGATACAGACCATATTGCTGCAGTCTCGATTGTCCTCGCACGGCGGCCCTCCGTGCGGGCGTCGGGCATAATTGGGTTCAGCTGGGGACTCGGGCATACACTTGTCTTACTGCTGGTCGGGGCCGTCGTGCTGGCCTTACGGATTGAGATTCCTGAGCCCCTTGCACGCGCAGCCGAATTCGGGGTGGGGGTGATGTTGGTCGTTCTAGGTTCAGCGCTGGCGTTCAAGCTCTCCAAAGAGCGATGGCATTTCCACCCGCATGAGCATGACGGCGAGCGACATTTTCATTTGCACAGTCACCATCTCAATACGGATCACCGTCATTCGCATTGGTTGCGGGACTCCATCCAACCGCTCTGTATTGGCATGGTCCATGGTCTCGCAGGGTCGGCGGCGTTGCTGCTCGTGGTGCTTTCTACGGCGAAGAGCATGACGGCCGGGTTGCTCTATATAATCGTCTTCGGAGCTGGCTCCATTCTCGGAATGATGCTCATCGGTCTCGCAATCTCGGTTCCTGTCTTGTGGTCTCTGTCGTTCGGACGTCAGGTCTTTCTTGCCGTGCAAGGGCTGGCGAGTCTCGGCAGTATCGGGATCGGAATCACCATCATGGTGCAAATTGTTTTGTACGACCAACTGCTGTGACAAATCGAGGCACGGTCTAATCTCCGAAATCCTCGTGCGTCGTCAAGGGCGGTATGGTATTCTCCGCAGCATACTCAAGCCGAGAAGGGATCCAGGGTCGAGTATTGATGGTTGAGTAAGAGGGAAGGACGATGGCCTGGTTCAAGAAGCAAAAAGGCACTGAGACTGAATCTCCCAAACGCTCCAAGGTGGCTGAGGGCATGTGGCTGAAGTGCAACCACTGTCGGGAGATCGTCTATCGCAAAGAAGTAGAGCGGAACAATAAGGTCTGTCCGAAGTGTGAGTACCACTTTCCGATATCGGTGATGGAACGGGTGGCCCTGTTAGTCGACCTTGGGACGTTTAAGGAGTGGGACGTGGACCTTAGTCCGCAGGACCCGCTCAATTTTCATGATACGAAATCCTACAAGGATCGTGTGAAAGCCCAGCAAGAGAAAACCGGTCGGAAAGATGCGATGGTGATCGGCGAAGGTCTCATCAACGGCCGCCGTGTCGTGTTGTGCGTGTTCGATTTCGGGTTCATGGGCGGGAGTATGGGATCAGTCGTCGGCGAGAAGATTTGTCGCGCCATAGACCGTGCGCTCAACGCCAGACTGCCGGTGATTCTGGTGACGGCCTCAGGTGGAGCTCGGATGCAAGAAGGAATCTTGTCGTTGATGCAAATGGCAAAAACTTCCGCGGCTGTGGCGAAACTCGGCGAGGCCAAGTTGCCCCTCATTTGCTTGTTGGCCGATCCCACCTTCGGTGGAGTGACGGCGAGCATTGCGATGTTGGGCGACGTCATTATTGCTGAGCCGAAAGCGTTGATCGGATTTGCCGGTCCTCGGGTCATCGAGCAGACGATCAAGCAGCAGTTGCCGGATCAGTTCCAACGTGCCGAGTTTCTGCTGGAACATGGCATGATCGATATGATCGTCGAGCGGAAGCAGCTGAAAGAAACCGTCAGCACCCTCGTCAGTCATTTCTAGTTCCTCGTTCCTCTTCACACACCATGAATTATTCGGCCGCTATCGCCTACCTCTATAGTTTGCAGAAGCACGGTATCAAGCTGGGGCTTGAGACGATGGCCGCGCTGATGGGGCGACTCGATAAGCCGTACGAGCGGTTTCGAACGTTACATATTGCAGGCACAAACGGGAAGGGTTCGACCGCGGCCATGACGGCGGCAGTCTTGCAGGCCGCTGGATTCCGGGTCGGGCTCTATACCTCTCCCCATCTTGTGGATTTTCGAGAACGAATTCGCGTGGACGGGAAGATGATCGATGAAGAGCATGTCTCGCAGTTAACGCAGCAGATTCGAGATGCGTGCGGACATGATCTCTCCCCAACATTTTTCGAATCGACGACGGCAATGGCCTTCCAATACTTTGCGGACGCTTCAGTTGATGTGACAGTCGTGGAAGTGGGGCTCGGTGGTCGGTTTGACGCTACGAATGTCGTACAGCCGGTTGCGTGCGCTATTACCACGATCGCACTGGATCACCAGGAATATCTCGGTCCGACTCTCTCCTCGATCGCAGCGGAGAAGGCTGGCATCATTAAGCCGAGAATCCCGGTCATCGTGGGGCAGCTAGATGCAGAA
>Ga0335070_10006308_pt1 | contig 13962 bp, 15 predicted proteins | sample Lox_Sample_13_FD_206722 | JGI IMG/M metagenome (GOLD analysis project Ga0335070, IMG submission 206722) | Soil microbial communities from Loxahatchee National Wildlife Refuge, Florida, United States - Lox_Sample_1.3 | ecosystem: Environmental > Terrestrial > Soil > Wetlands | place: USA... | reverse complement strand
CTTGTTGGTCCGCCGTGGTCGGTTCTGCGTCGTTTTGTTTCTTGTTCGCCGGTGTTTGCGCCGGTTCGGAGACAATCGGACCCAAGTCGGACTCAAATTGTGACTCTATTTTTCGTCCTGACCCTCTTTCCTGCGGCCTATTGGTTTGAGGTTGTTCCACTTCTGGAACAAGAATCACATTTTCTCTTGACATTCCGCCGTTGGGAGTATTCTTCAGCGCCTAGAAATAGGCCCGACGCCGTCCCATTGCCAATAGAACGGTTAGCTACGCTCGGCCCTGATCAGACAACGAAGGGGAACCGGACATGAACTGCGGGAGGGAACATGCCCAAGGCACCGGAACCCAACGAAAGCGACGGTACTAGGCCCCCCGTCAAGACTCCAAGGCAACCGTCTGTACCCTGGCTGAGGACCGACCGGCCAATCGGCTTGGGAGACGCTCTCAAGAGAGCGACTTCTGCTCTTGGCATCAGACCCTGTCCAGGATGTGATCGACGCGCAGCCGCCCTGAATCAGTGGCTAGTATTCTCTTCGCGCCCAACTGATGCAGCAGTCATGAACCCGCCAGCAACTCCGCTTGGCGCTTCCTGGCAATTGATTTGCATACGGGCTCGCATCGTTGTGTGCACGGCAATCGCCGCTGTCACACAGTTTATCTGCGACATAACAACAGAGGTGGCCACATTTATATGCGATGTGTTTGCCACAATCGCGCAAAAAGTCTGTGACGCCTTCGAGACCATATCCCAAACGGTGTGTGATGTCTCTGAAACTGTCTCTCAAACCGTATGCGATGCAACTGAGCAAGTGTGTAACACGATTTGCGACGCGACGTCTTGGCTGCCATGGCCATTTGACGAGCTCGTATGTGATGCGAGTCACCTCTTTTGCTCGGCTGTTTGTATAGCGAGTCACGTCGTCTCAGACGTTGTATGCACCGCTAGCCACATTGCTGAAGTCGCTGTCTGCACAGCTAGTCACCTAGTTAGCACTATAGTGTGCCTCGTGGGACATATTGTTGCATACGGCACATGCTTGTTAGGGCACATCATCCAAACGGTAGTGTGCATAGCGTGGGGCATAATCTTAGGGATTGTCTGTGCATTTGTCGGACTTCTGCGCTGGTTGACATGCTTACTCAATAGCCTTCGCCACGTGGTCTTCAGGCTGCGCAAAAAGCCTCCACGAGTCAAACACGTGTTTGTGTTGATGCTGGAAAACAGATCGTTTGATCACATGCTGGGCTTCTCTGAAATCGTCGGACCTGATGCTACAACCGGCCAACCGCGCCATATCGATGGGGTTGTGCAGAACCAGCGCTTCAATTTCGACCCCGCCACCGGCCAGGACGTCGCGGTCGATTTCCCGGCTGACTACAACCTCTCAAAAGCGGACACTGATCCGCCGCACGAATTCAACTACATCCTGACGCAGCTTTGCTACGACAGGCAGAGCAATACCACTCCTGCGTATGATCCGAATGTCGGGTATCCACTCATAACGAACGATGGATTCGTGGCCAGTTATGAAAAGACTGACCCCAATGCTCACCCTCAACCGCCGGCAAATTCCTGGAAAGCACTGCGGTGTTACAAGACTGACAAGGAGAGAAACGTGCAACTGCCGATTATGAATGCCCTGGCGAGGGAGTTTGCTGTGTGCGATCGATGGTTTTCTTCACTACCCGGTCCCACGTGGCCGAATCGGTTCTTTATACATGCAGCCTCGTCCGGCGGGTTGGACGACAGCCCCAGCCAATTCCAGACGGTAACATCCACGCTGGTAGACGGCTACACATTTGAAAACGGGACTATTTTCGATTCTCTCGACGACGCATGCATCGATTGGCAAGTTTTTCACGGAGACTCGCTACCCCAGGTGTTTGCCATCAGCGGAATGAATTTTAATCGTCTGAGAGGCAGATTGCGGGGCTTCGACGAGTTTGCGGAACACGTGAACGACAAGAACTACTCCCCAGCATACACATTCATCGAGCCGAACTACGGTAACGTTCTCCCCGGCACCCCTGGTGATTTCACCTGCGGTAATTCCCAACACCCGCTTGATGACGTTACACGCGGCGAAAAACTGATTAAGGAAGTGTACGAAACGATCCGTAACTCCCCACATTGGGAGAATAGCGTCTTGGTAATTACCTATGATGAGAATGGCGGCTTCTACGATCACGTTCGGCCACCTAAGGCAGCCCCGCCGGGAGACATGATTTCAGACCCCGCAAACAACCATCATAATTTTGCATTCGATCAGCTCGGCGTTCGCGTACCAGCCGTTGTGATTTCGCCTCTAATCCCACGCGGGGTTGTCGACCACAACGTTTATGACCATACATCTGTGCTGGCAACACTGGAGAGACTGTTCGGATTGAACCCGCTTACAGACCGAGATGCAGTAGCTAATGACCTCCTACATCTGCTCTCGTTGCAGCAGCCGAGGAGTGACGCCCCTACTGTTCTTCCTCCGGTCGCCAATTCAGGTTTCACTTGTGAAGATGATTAGGAGAGGCACGATGTCGGATTCTGAAAACATTAGTCCCTTGATCCGAGCCTTCATGCACGTCGCATTGTTGCGGAGATTGGGATCGGCCCAGTCTGCCGACCAACGCAAAGAGTATATCGATCAGTTCTTGTCGATACGGACGCACGATGACGCAGCAGCGTACATCTCAAGAGTGCGCACAGAGGCGCGAATAGAAGATCTTATCAACAAGCGGCGGACCCCTCCCCCGCGGCATCGCCGCTGGTACACGTAAGACCGCTCATCTCTGTGCCGCGTACTTGCGATCGGCAGGCGGAGTCAACACTTCGTCGTTCGGAGCGCTTGGTACTGTGCAGGCGCCTCTCGGGCACTCCTCACTGGAGATCACGCGCGAGGTTTACTTGCACTCGGTCCCGGCGGACGCTCGAGATGCGGTCGAGAAGGTGAAGCAGTTGCTTAACGGACCCAAACGGACCCAAATTGTGGAGATCCAGAATTTGGGATCACGGCTAATCCAATGATCGGCTTGGGGAAAGATGGTCGGGGCGGGCGGATTTGAACCGCCGACCCCCTGCGCCCAAGGCAGATTTTGCGCCTTATTGAAATCTCCTGAATTGTGGAGACCAGAACTGTTTGCAGATGAATAAGTTGCGGACGTGCTGTTGGGAACTATTGAGCTGCGAGGCTTCAGGATGCAATCACCGACTACATTTTCGCCTACACCCGAATGAGGTGAAACCCGTCAGTGGGACAGTTTCCGTGACTACCTCCGACCCCCTGGTCCCGAACAAGAAAAATCAAAATCCAAGTGCTTCATTTGGTGTCGCTTAGGACCCAGAAACCATTCTTTCTCCCCCTCAGTTGTACCGAAGTTGTCCTGAAGTGTTCGGCATCAGCCGCAGCTGCAGTCATCCAGTGACCCATCGGAACGCGGGCCGATGTTTGCGGCCCGAAGATGGCACACCGTCATGCTGCCCTTTGGGAGAGGTCCAGCAAGACCTTTTCTTGTCCTGCCTCACCATCCGCCAGGCGTACTGCCTCCTGGAATTCCTCCAGTGGATAACGCACGATCGCTGGCGGCGTGAGGGCTCCGTTCGCCAACATAGCAAGTAGATCGCTCGTCGCTGCCCGCACTTCCTCTAGCGGCTGGGAACTCACCCAACGCGGAAGCCACCACCCGCGCACCGTTGCTGTCGAATAGATCAAACGCGGAGCGAAGAGCGGCATGGCAAATTTCGCGGGGTCTGTCTGCCGGTGACTGGAAAGGGCTCCATACACGAGCATGGTTCCAGCGGGAGCGAGGTTGCGGGCAATCTCACCGCCAAGGTCCCCCGCAACGCAGTCAATCGCTCGCTCAACGCCCTTGCCCGCGGTCAATTCCTGCAAGCGTGCCCTGAGATCCTCGTCGGCTGTGCAGATTACCTCATTTCCTCCCAAGTTGCGTATGATCGTCTCCTGCTCGCGCCGGCGAACGACGTTGATTGTCTTGAATCGATACTGCTGCGCCAATTGAAGCACCAACTTCCCGACGCTGGATGCTGCCGCTGTCTGCAGGAGCCAATCGCCCTCCTTGATATTGTGCCCTGATCTCGTCAATGCCCAGGCAGTCAAAGGATTGACGTAGGAAGTGGCGGCGGCCTGGTCGTCCAGGGCGTCTGGAACGGGCACGAGTCGGTCCGCTGAGCACACGACCTGCTCTCGCCAGGTGTGCCAGGTGCCGACGAAAATAACGCGAGTACCAACGATCGGAGCTTGCACGCCCGGACCTACAGCCTCCACGATCCCCACGCCTTCGATGCCTGGGCTGGCTGGCAATTCCGGCTGATAGCCATAGCGCCCGCGCACCATGTGCAGATCCGACGGGTGGATCGGGCTCAGCAGCACTCGGACTAGCGCGTCCCCAGGCCCCACAGGCGGAGTAGGAATTTCTGCAAGTTCCAGCACGCTCTTCGGTTCGCCGGTTTCGCGAAAGATCAATGCCTTCATCGATACTCCCAGGGCAGTGACATAGGAGAACAGCTTGTGTCGAAGCTGTGGGCCTCGACTGGATACTTACGTGACCAGCATCCCCGACCGTTCAGGCCGCTTTGCCGATGCGGTAAATGCGGCCGCATTCTTTCGAACGAAATCTTGCACACTCAGCGGGGTTTGGCCCGTCAGTGTACGCACGTCCTCCGTCATCCGGTCGAAGCGCCGCGCGCGATGCAGATCGGCCATGGCCGCCAGGTGGTTCACCAGGTGAACCGGCCATCTGCGCTTGAGCAGCTCGTCTCGCCACGGCTCGACCGGGATGTCCTGATACGTGATCGTCCGACCCAGCGCCTTCGAATACTCCTGCGCATAGAAAAGCATGTTTTCGGACTGCGGACCGGTCAGGTGATAGATCTTGCCGATGGGCGGCTGTGGGTTAGCGAGCAGCGCGGCAAGCGAACGTGCCACGTCTTCCACTGCCACTGGTGAAGTCTTGCCCTCCCCAAACGGTAGCCTGATCTGATCGGATTCCCGGACTGAATCCGAAGTCAGAGTCAAAAAAAAGCCTTCGAGAAACACCGTCGGCCGCACGTGTATGACCGGCACACCCGACCAGTTCAGCGCCTGTTCGGCGAGCCAGTGCAACTTGTGCTGTGGGCTAGGAGTGGTTTCGGTAATGCTCATTTGAGAAACCGTCATCTGCGACATATTGACGAACGCCTTCACGCCGTGATGCTTCGCCACCGCCGCCGCATTGACCGTCGCGGCCAGATAAGAATCGGAGACCGACATGCTGAAGCACATCGTTTCGCAGCCGTCAATCGCGCGGTGCATCGAATCTAGGTCGAGCAGATCGCCGACCACGACCTCCGCCCCCATGTCGCGCAATGCTTGTGAGCGCTCATCTTCGGTGCGCACCATCGCCCGCACCGCTTTGCCTTGCCCTAACAGCAGTTCGGTGACGGTCCGTCCTGTTCCGCCGACGCGGCCTGCGGCACCAGTAACCAGAATGGGACTTGCCATATTTCTCTCCTGTGCATTGAGTCGAGATCCGCTTCTAGGTGCAATTGTTGTTATGAATATCGCCCTTAGCACTTGTGTACAGTCACGACGTTTTGACAGCCTTTGCCGTTGCCCAGAGCGAACCTGGATTAACGCGATTGGGATGCAATGCCAGCATCTTGCCGTAGAGGTCTTGCGATGTTGATGTAATGGCCATGACGGCATCAAAGTCGCGGAGGTATCTCCTTGTTTCGTCGATGTGACGGGGCGAGCTATCGGGGCTAAGGACGCCATGACCGGCTACGACTGCTTTCGGATGGAGAGCATCGATCTTATCTAGCGCCCGCAGCCACTCGACCCTGGCCTGTTCATCGCACTCCGCAAGATAGAGGTGGGTGTTGTTATAGACAGCATCCCCTGATATCACCAGGCCAAGCGAAGGAACATACAGCGCGGTTGTGTGCTCGGTGTCGGTATGGCCAAGCTCTACCACGTTCAGTTCTTCTCCCTCGAGAGACAACACATCTCCATCAAGCACCTCCGGCAGCGCCAACTGCGATGGAACTTGGCCCGGAAAACGGGGCTCCCAAAAGGAGTTTATGAATTCCGGCTTGATCTGCTTCTTCATCGCCGCCACGACGGAAGCGGTGGCAAATGCTGTTGCGTTGGGAAACCTGTCAAGCAGGAACTTTAGGCCTAAGAAGTGGTCACCGTGCGCGTGTGTGATGTAAATGTTCTTGAGATTCCTGCCGCTCTCGGCGACCCAATCCACCAGTTCTTTCGAATGCTGGACAGACAGGAATGTATCGACAAGGACGGCATCGCGTTCGCCGTAAATGAGAGTGACCGTATTCGTAACCCAGGCGAGATCTTCTTTGCCCGAGGGGAGGCCTTGGGTAGAGCTACCGCGTTTCTTAGTCAGCAGCTTCCAGTTCAGCTTAGTCATACGGTCTGCTCCCTTCCCGACGGGTGATAGTCGGAAATGTTTCACGCTTCGATAGCTTTGATCGAACTACAAACGCTTTCTCTAACACGCTTCTACCTATAGTCCGGAGCACGAAGCCGAGCACCCGTCCTTTGAGGTTCTTGCCCTCGCGCACGACCTCGACATCGATTTCGGTCGTGCCGTTCGGCTGGCGCGCGAACGTGTACGTGTGTCCGGATGCGCCTCCCCACACATTTGAGTCGGTCGTGGTGAGCACGACGTGATTGGGATCGGACCAGTCGTACTGCAGACGTTCCCAGACGCCGCCCGAACCTTCGGTTACATCGGCCTCATGGGGGCCGCGGGAATAGACCTTCAGGTACTCATCGGCACTGTTTCCAATAAGCTTCGAGCGACCTGGTTCGAAATCGGTGAGACCGGCGACGTACTGCTCGGGCGTTAAAGTGGTTGTCTGGTGGAGGTGAATCGTAGACATGACCGTCTCCTTCTGTGCAACAGGTCATCAGACGACTGTAAATCGCCTTCCGTTAACGTTGCTCTTCGCTACGCTAGCCGAGATAAATCTTGAGTCAGGTATCGGGCTGCCGGTCGTTTCCGGGAGAGGTTCGGACCCAGAGCTTTGCGTGCTGCCTCAAACTTCTCCCAATCTGCAATATCGGGAAGTGATGGAATGGTGATCAACTCATGCTGGTCGAGACCGGCCAGTGACGCGTCCACCATGTCCTCAGCCGTCATCACGATCTCGGTGGGAAGCTCCTCGACGGGACGGCCGGCCTTGGCCCACAGCGCCGTCGCGGTCGCGCCGGGCAACACAGCCTGTACGGTGACGCCTTTGCCTTCCACTTCGCTCTTCAACGCCTGCGTAAAATTCACCACATACGCCTTGGTGCCGCTGTAGGTGCCGTTCAGAACCTCAGGCGCAAGGGCAACGATGGAAGCGATGTTGATGAGGAGGCCGTTCTTGCGCGCCACAAAGCCAGATAGGGCGGCAAGGGCCAGCCGCGTCACCGCGGTGACATTCAGGTAGATCATCGATTCCAGGTCGTCGATCTTCGCATCGAGAAGCTTCCCCACACTCGCCGTGCCGGCGTTGTTTACCAGCGCAGTGATAGAGGTGTCCGTGCGCAGCCGCTCGGCCACGCGCTCAACATCTTCCTTCCTGGTGAGGTCGGCAGAAATTGTCTCGATCCGGCGGCCGGTGGACTTCAATCGAGCGGCAGCCTCAGAGAGCTTCTCCTTATTGCGGGCAACGAGAATAAGGTCGTAACCGCGTTTGGCAAGGCGATCGGCATAAACCGCACCGATCCCAGTGGATGCCCCCGTGATAAGAGCAGTGCCTTTGGGTGCTGACATTAGTGTTTACCTCTTTCAGTGTCTGAGGCCATTGCGCCTCACGAACTTAACAATTGCCGAATCACTGAAGAGATCCCACGGATATCCGTGAGATCTCTCCTGGAATGTTCAGTTACCGGACGAGAGCATGATGTATGACTGAGGAGAAATGTTCCGCGTAAGCTTCAGATCGAAAGCGATGGTCGCCTTGCGCGTGTCCGGAGCGGTTGCCGGCTCGGCACCGTAGTACCCTTCACCGCTGGTGACGGTCACGTTGTTCGCCGCGGTAAAGACCAGGGTGCCGGTGGTATCGAACCCGGCATATCCTTCGCCGATGGTCGCCGGAGCCTTCACTTCGCGATCTTGCACCAATGAACTCGGCCAATCGCCCGCCTGCAAGGCGGTCGGCAACTGCGGGAAGTCCTCGCTGTAAACAACGGTCGAAGCCGCCAGGTGGACCACTCCGTCGTTGCTGAGCGCCGATTTCAGGTTCGCAAACACGAGCGTCACCTCGCTGGTGCTGGAATTAGAACACCGGCTCGCCATACTGGGGGGCACTGTAGGCTTCGTTCGGATCCGCATACACCGGGCGCAGGACCCGGGTAAGAGTCAGGTCGCCGGTGACGGACAGGCTGCCATCTGCGTTGAGCTTGGAACGTTTGGGATTGAAGGTGATCTCGGAATATTGCGCTGCACGCGAGTCATCACTCAGGATGGTGAGATCGAACCGCGCACTGGCCGGATCGCCGAGGTTGAAAACCGCGCTGCCGCCCGTGCGGGCGACGCCGACCTCCAGACTCTGCTCCCCTGCTCCCAGCGACAAACGGGCGATGGAGTGCTCCGGGTCAACGCGCCAAGAGCTCTGGGCGCTGGCGGTCAGTGGGGCCAGGGAGATTGCGATGGCAAATAGCAATGATAGGAACGGGGTGCCGTAAGTCTTCTTTGCGAGCTTCATATGCGCCTCCTTGCGCCTGCTGTGGATTATGCGTATAATCCTCATGGCGGATTAGATTCATAATCCAGATTTGGTCGCACTTTTTTGAAAGGAGCACGTAAATGGGTCATTCCAAAGTAGATAAAGAGAAGACCCACCGGCGCATTGTGGAAATCGCAGCTAGGAGGTTCCGCGAGCGCGGACTTGAGGGCATTGGCATCGCGGAGGTTATGAAGGAAGCCGGTTTGACCGTGGGCGGGTTCTACAAGCATTTCGCCTCCCGCGACGAATTGGTGGCGGAGGCGCTGGCATCATCCACCAGCAGCTGGCGTCGGCGGTCTGAGGCCGTGGCCGCGACCGGGCAGTTCCTACGGTACGACCGGCTTGTCGCGGAGTACCTGACCGAAGAGCACCGGGACAAAACGGGCACCGGGTGCATGTTCGCTGCTCTTTCGGGAGACATCGCCCGGAGCGGCAAGCGGACCCGTGCGATGGTGACCGACCGCTTCCGGGATAACATCGACGTCCTCACTCGGGCGTTAGGTGGAAAAGACCAAAGCGCGGCCCGATCGCGCGCCATCCTGACGTTTAGTGCCATGGTAGGAGCCCTGCAGCTTGCTCGGATGGTGTCGGACAAAGCCCTCTCCCGGGAGATCCTGAGAACAGTGACCGAAGAACTGAAGGGTCAGCAGCCAGACGGCGATTTGCACTAGCCTTCCTGGACTCGCACTCTCACCGCTCTCTTGCTTGATCCCCGCGCAACACGAAGCAAGTCGAGCTCGCTTTCGCGATCTGTTTACCGACTTCGTTTGCGATGTCACATTCGACGTAGCCGACCGTCTTCCCGCGCGTGATGACGCGGGCCTCTGCTCGAAGGCGTGCGTTCCAGACCGGACGGAAGAAGTTCATCGCGAGATTGATCGTGGTGAAGGATTCATCAGGTGCGAGCGTCGAAGCGAAAGCCATCCCCATCGCCGCGTCCGCCACGTCGCACAGCACCCCGCCGTGAAGCGTGCCCATGGGATTCGCATGTTGCGGCCCAGCTTCCAGCGTCGCAACCGTGTGTCCTGGACCCATCACTTCGACGTCGAATCCGATGAGTTCCGCGATCGGCGGCCTGGAGGCGAGAACCTTCCTGATCAATGGATGCACGCTATCGGACGCGCTCATAGTGCCGCTGTCTCCCACGACCTTCTCCTTTCGTCATATTCGGCTACCCGAACATGACTTGCTTCTTCGCCTCTAAGGCGGTCTTTAGATCCAGAGCCGAACGAATAACGGCTTCGTCGCCTGTGGCTGTGTTGAACATGGCGTGATAGAGGAACCGATTCGGCCATTCCAAGTGAAAGTACTTCTCGACGAAGGCCGCCCGTTCCTTGTCGACCGTGTTGACGAGTTCCTCAGCTTCCTTCTCGTCTATGCCGTCGGCTTTCAGGCGACGTAGTTTTTCTTCAATAGGAGCGAAGAGGAAGATCCGCAATGTATCGGCGCGATCCCGCAGAAAATGCTGTGAGCCCCGCCCGACGATGACGCAATTGCCCTCCGACGCGGCACGCAGGATCACTTGTTTGGAAAAGAAAACGATGCAGTCGGCGTCCAGCAGCTTGAGGTGATGAACATCCTGGTTGCCCTCATAGCTGCCTCGTAGGACGGACTTGAACAGCCGGTAATAAAGGGGGTCCCGCTGCTCTTCCCGGCACCTGACCTCTGCTTCTTCGGAATGCGTAAGTCGCGCGATCTCGCAGGTCAGCTCCTGGTCCCACAGCTTCCATCCGAGCCGCGCAGCGATCTTTTTCGCGATCGCACCGCCACCGCACCCGTACTCCCGTTCAATGGTGATCACCCGAATGTCACTCATGGATCACCGCCCCGCCTCCGTGTGGATCGTTCTTCCTGAGGAAGAACGCGGCGACGAACATGACCGATGCCCCGACCGAGAGGATCCAGAACGTATCGATGTATGCCAAGGTGGCCGCCTGCACTCGGACACTCCTGTACGCCGCGGCCAGGGCGCGCACGTTCGCGTCAGGCGCGCTGAGGCCGAAGCGCGTTAGACTGCTGGCCAGCCCCGAAACGAGGTGCTGGAAATTCGGATTGGTAGCCGCCGTGTGGCCGGTCAGATTCGTTTGATGGAGCTGAGCGCGCCGCGCCAGCACGGTGGTCACCATGGAGGTGCCGACGCTAGACCCCATGTTGCGCATGAAGTTGACCATTCCAGCGACCGCATTGCTCTTTCCTGCGGGTATTCCGACGTAGGCAACGAGTGTGATCGGCGAGAAAAGGAATCCAATGCCGACCACCTGCGCAATTCGCAGCCACGTGGCCGCTTTGAAGCTGATCAGCAGATCGATGCGCTGTGTCGAGTAATACATAGCGACCGCCAGCAGTAGCCAGCCGAAGGCGATGATGTATTTCGCGGGAAATTTTGTGGTCAGCTGCCCGGCGATAGGGATCACGAGCAACAGAGCGAGCCCGCCTCCGGATAGAACGAACCCGGCTGTCTCGGCAGTGTAGCCGAGCAGGGTCTGGAGAAACTGGGGCATGAGCACCAGACTGCTGAACAGGACCAGGCCGAGAATGAACAACATCAGGTTCGCACCCAGGTAGTTGAGGTCCTTGAAAAGACGAACATCGATGATCGGCTGTTCTCGAAACCACTCCCATATGACCAGCGCGACCAGGCACACGGCAGCGACGATAGCCAGCGTCAGAATAAAGTGTGAACCGAACCAGTCATCTTCCTGGCCCCGGTCCAGAAGGATCTGCAAAGCACCCACCCCGACTGTCAGCAGTGCGATGCCCACATAATCCAGCTTCACGCCAGCCGATCGGAGTTGCTGCAAGTAAGGAGGATCCTCGACCATGCGGAGGATAAGGAAGAAAGCCACAATGCCGACCGGCAGGTTTATGAAGAAGATCCATCGCCACGAATAATTGAACGTGATCCATCCACCCAAGGTCGGGCCTAGCGTCGGCGCGAGGATGGCAGTGAGGCTGTACAGAGCGAATGCCAAGCCGCGCTCTTGCGGAGGAAAAGTATCCGCCAGGATGGCCTGCGCCATGGGCTGAAGGCCTCCACCACCCGCCCCCTGGATGATACGGAAGAACAGCAGGAACCCAAGACTGGGAGCGATGCCACATAGCAGCGAGCTGATGGTGAATATGACCAGACAGAACATGAAGAAGCGCTTGCGCCCGAAGCGGCCGGCCAGCCATCCCGTGATGGGGAGGATGATCGCATTCGATACGAGGTAGGACGTCAACACCCAGGTGCTTTCATCGTTGCTGGCGCCAAGGTTCCCAGCCATATATGGCAGGGCCACGTTCGCAATGCTGGTGTCGAGCACCTCCATGAAGGCCGCCATGGCGACCACGACCGCGATCAGCCAAGGGTTATACCTCGGCCGCCAAACCTCCTCTTCGAGTGCGATCGTTTGAGCGATAGCGCTCATCGTAGATAGACCTTGGGTTCGACGCTCATGCCAGGTCGCAGCCGGTGGTCGCGGTTCTCCCCGGGATCGAGGATGATCTTGACGGGTATTCTTTGTACGACCTTCACGTAATTCCCGGTGGCATTCTCCGGCGGAAGGACGCTGAAAAGAGGTCCGGTCGCGCCGGCGATACTGTCCACGTGACCTTTGTATCGGTGGCCGTCCGAGTCAAGCTCAAACTCTACCCGCTGTCCGGGGCGCATGTGGGCAAGCTGGGTCTCTTTAAAGTTGGCCGTGATCCACACCTCGTCGAGGGGGACGACGGTCAGCATCTGCTGCCCGGGTACGACGTTCAAGCCGACCACTACGGTCTTGCTCACCTGGCCGCTGACCGGGGCGACGATGTGCGTGTACTGAAGATTGAGTTCTGCCTGTTCGAGGGCGGCGCGCTTTTGCGCTACTTCGGCGGCAGCGGAAGCGGCTCGCGCCTGGGTCGTTGCGACCTGCTGGGGGCCGGTCTGGGCGGTGCGATGATTTGCTTCGGCCTGGGAGAGCCGGTTGTTCGCTTGCTGCAATGATTGTTGCGCTGCCGCTTCGGTCGCCCTGGCAGCCGCGACTGTGGCCGTGCTGGCCTTGGCAGCGGCGAGCGCCTGGTCATACGTCTGTTCCGACACGTTCTGCTTCTCGACGAGGCGCTTGTATCGCTGCAAGTCGTCCTGCGCCTTTACATCGTTGGCCTCGGCTTGCTCCACCTGCGCATGAGCGGCCGCGAGCTGCTTTTCCGCCGCCAAGATCCCTGCCCGGGCATTCGAGACGTCGGACGCAGCGTATGTCAGCTGGCTGGACGTGGTCACGGAGGTGATGGGGACCGAGATATTGAGGGCTTTGGCGTTCGCCTCGGCATTGGCCAAGTCCGCTCGCGCCCGATCAACGGCAACCTGATAATCCTTAGGGTCGATCTCGACCAGCACCATGCCTTTTTCGACGTACTGGTTATCCTCGACATTGACCTTGGTCACGTAGCCCGAGATCCGAGCGCTCACCGGATAGAGGTGCGCGTCGACCTGGGCGTCGTCCGTAGATTCATATCCACTCAGGTAATGCCAAAGAATGAGGCCGCCGATAACAATGGCCAGAGCCCCGAGCGGCAAGTAGACGCGACGCAGCCTGGTTCGCGAGGACCGCGGCGGCACAACTCGTAGAGACTCTCGTTCTGGTTCTGGCGCGGGCTGCGGGGCTGCCGCACCTTCGGCAGCAGCGGGAGTGATCATCTTGTCGGTGGCCATTCCGTTTCCCCGTATCGCGACATCAATGCGCTGCGATGAATTGCGAGTAATTGCTTCGTGCTACCCCTAGAGCCCGCGCCAACTGGAGCTTGGCGAGGTTGTGGCTGTACAGCCCGGCGATGTATTGGTCGTTCGCACTCGAGAGCGATTGTTGTGCCTGCACCACCTCGACGCTGTCGGTCACACCGGCGGCGAACCGCTCCTTGGAGCGGTCGAGGTTCTCGTTGGCCAGATCCACGTTCTCGCGGGCTACCGTGACTTGCTCTTTGGCTGCCTGTAGGTTCAAGTACGCCGTACGGACGTCATAATCGATCTGCCCTCGCAGGTTCTCCGCTTCTGCCCGGCGCTGCCGGAGCAAGGCTTCCGCTTGGACTAAGTCCCCCTTGATCCGCCCGCCGGTGAATACCGGAACGCTGACCCCAGCCTGGAAGCCGAGGATCCCATGCGAGTGTCCGAACGTGGGTCCCTGAACACCATAGCCGCCGCCGGCCGCCAAGACGGGGTAGCGCTCGGCCCTCACGGCAGAAAGTTGCTGCTGGGCTACTCGGACCGAAGCAAGAGCGG
>Ga0335070_10006307_pt1 | contig 13962 bp, 10 predicted proteins | sample Lox_Sample_13_FD_206722 | JGI IMG/M metagenome (GOLD analysis project Ga0335070, IMG submission 206722) | Soil microbial communities from Loxahatchee National Wildlife Refuge, Florida, United States - Lox_Sample_1.3 | ecosystem: Environmental > Terrestrial > Soil > Wetlands | place: USA... | reverse complement strand
TGCTGTTCCTGCTTGGACAATCGAATCTGCAGTTGCTTCTTCATGCCCCAGCTATAAACTGGGACACAACGTCAAAACAAGTATCAATCTGTATTACTATTTATGTGGTCATAGTACTAGTGCTCCATCGATGTATACAGCCATCGGCGCAGTTGCGATCCGGCAGATACTTTCCTAATCGCTGTCTCTTTTGACAGTTCATGGCTACGAACAGTCGGTGCATTGTGTAGGCACGGAGCTCTGCAGCCGTGCAGTGCAATCTCGAACAGAAATCGGATGTTCGGAAACTCTCAAGAACCGTCATCCGGGTGGTAATTGCGGGTGCCGTATTCGGATTAGCTGCGATCATCTGCAGTTGCGAAGGCTTCTTTGTTGACCCAACGTTGACAGCCATTGCAGTAACACCGCCCACCCCTTCGATCATCCAAGATAGTACGTTACAAATGACCGCAACCGGGTCTTACAACGACGGAACTGTTGAAAAGATTACCGGTAAAGTGACTTGGAGCAGTTCAGATGCCAGCAAGGTTACGGTGGGCAGCTCCGGAGTGGCTAAAGGTGTCAGCCCTGGATCGGCAACCATTACGGCCAGTTTGGCGAACATCAGTGGATCTACGACGGTCGGCGTAACGGTTGCAAGCCTAGTATCGATTCAGATTTCGCCATCCTCAGTAAGCGCAATTACTGGACAGACCGTATCATTCCGAGCGAGTGGTACCTTCGCCGCAGGGGGGACCCAAGATGTTACCGATGCAGTGGTATGGTCGGATAACGATGCCAACGTTACTATCAGTAATTCTTCTCCAACGAATGGCGAGGCACAAATCGTTGGACCGTTTGCCAGAACTCCGGTAAGAGTCACAGTAACGGCAACTTCGGGGAGTGTGTCCGCCACAGCAGTCTTGACAGTGACGAAATAGGTGGCTGCAAGACCGGGTACAGAACGGAATGCCCTGTTAGGTCTGACAGTTCACAGTCCGGACTCGGGCACTTAGGATCGCGTTGTTTAACCCAAGCGGAGAGCCCCTCTGTGAGCACAATAACGCTCCAGAGCTCAGTGGAGATGTCATATGAAGAGATTTTCTCTTTTCTTCGGCTTTGTCACTGTGCTGCTCATGAGTAGCGCCGTGGCACAAGACGTCCGGTACAATTTCGATAAAGGCGCAGATTTCTCAAAATTCAAATCGTACAAATGGGTTGCGATTAAAGACGCCGCAACCGTGAACGACTTAGTCGACAAGCAAATCAAGGAGGCTTTCAACGCGCAGCTCGCTCAAAAAGGACTGACCAGAGTTGAAGGCGAGACGGCTGATCTTTTTATCGGCTACCAGACGGCAATTGGTCAGGAGAAGGAATTCACGTCCTTTAATTCAGGTTGGGGATACGGCCCCGGCTGGTATGGCGGTGGATGGTACGGGTACCCAGGTGGCGGCATGACCACTGGGCAGACGTCCACGATATATACCGGACAACTGGCGCTGGATATGTACGATGCTACGAATCACACATTGGTGTGGCGAGGCGTCGTGAGTAAAACTCTCGACACGAAGGCGAAGCCAGAGAAGCGGCAAAAAAACCTCAACAAAGCGGTGGCAAAAATGCTGAAGAGCTATCCGCCGCAGGCGAAGAACTGAGGTTACCCCGGGGTGCTTATCGGAAGGAAACTGGGGTGCAGTTTCTGCTGGTGCGGATCTCCTCACTTGAACACTGGTAACGGCGTGAGCAGGCGTGTGTGAAAGATCCCCATATTTGTCGCAGCGTACTTCGAGCATGGAAGCAAAAAGGTTTTGTCGGCTCGACTGGAAGAGCCTATCATGTTTGATCTCATTTATCGTTTTGATCCTGAACATGCTGTAACGAACAAGCTGCCCACCAGCGCCGAAGAGGCCTGCCGCGTACTAATGCAGGGTAACCATGAGTTCGTGCAGTTAACAGATGCACCGTGGCGCGAGCGTCGAACTAGCATCATTCCCATTGATTCACGAGCGTTCGGTTGGGGTGTCAACCAAGGGAGCGCACCGGCCCAGGAGCCATTTGCTGCAGTCCTAGGTTGCGCAGATGCTCGGGTTCCGACAGAAATGGTATTTACTAAGGGCTGTAATGAGCTCTTCGTAGTGCGGGTTGCCGGCAATGTGCTCGGGCAAGAGTGCTTGGGCAGCCTGCGGTTTGCCATGAACCACTTTTCATCAACTTTGAAGCTTTTGCTGGTGTTGGGACATACTCAATGCGGCGCGGTTACGGAAGCTGTGAATGTGTACCTCGAGCCAAAGCGATATATGGAGATGGCGACCGATCCTTCCACTCGTGCTATCGAGGACCATATAGCAGTCGCCGTTCGCGTTGCCGCGATGACGATGGAAAAGATCTACGGTGCTGACCTGCCGGGGAGTAGTGGATATCACTCGGCTTTACTACAAGCGTCTGTGGTTTTGAATGCAGCATGGAGTGCGTACTGTCTTCGTCAGGAATTCGGACAGCAGCATTCCCGCGTCGGTATCGTGTTTGGCGTCTACGATCTTGTGACTCGTTCTATCGGGCTGCGCCTCTCCGCCACTGACCGAGGATCGGACGAACCAGCTGGCCTTTTCGCGCCTCCTGCTGACGCAGAGCAATTCCGCAAGCTCGCTTATGAAATTTGCGGTAGTGCTCTCGTTCGAAGCCTCCTGCGTAGGGAATGTGAAGTGGCATGACGTCGGATGTGTCGAGCACTCGCCTATGTCGTGCAATTTTCTGATTGTGCAGCATTGAATCGGGGCGGATATGGCATCGGTCGGCCATCTAGCGGTCCAAGCGGTTAAGTCCAGCGCGCATCACAAAGCCTCGCTTAAGGCAATTCTTGAAGCCGCCATCCACATCGGCCTCACGGTTCTGCTGGTCGTAGGCTGCCTGCTGATTCTCTGGCCGTTCATACCATTGCTTCTCTGGGGCATTATCATTAGTGTGGCTTCCTACCCCAGCTTTCAAAAACTGGAAAGGGCTCTGGGTGGACGAAGGCGACTGTCTGCTGCAATTGCGACTGTTCTTCTTCTGGCAACTCTGATCGTTCCCGTTGTACTGCTGGCACAAGACGCGCTTGAAGGAGTTCGACCGCTCGTTGCACGGCTTCGCGACGGATCATTAACAGTTCCGCCACCCCCAGCTAAAGTTGCAGGCTGGCCAATCATCGGCTCTTCCCTGACGCAGTTGTGGAGCATGGCTTCCACGAATCTCAGTGAATTGCTGACTCGATTTAGTCCGCAGATCAAAGTGCTTCTCGCGGCACTCCTGTCTGCGTCGAAAGGCATCACCTTCGCCATCCTTCAATTTTTGCTGTCGATCCTGGTTTCCGGTGCCTTGTTGATGCATGCCCGTGGTGCGGCAGAGGTAGCCCGTTCGCTGGCAAACCGCCTCTTTGGGGAGCAGGGTCCAGAGTTCCAGCAATTGATGGGCGCCACCATCCGCAGTGTCACGATTGGAATTCTGGGCGTGGCATTGATTCAATCGTTGCTTGCGGCGTTCGGCTTTTTTGTCGGACGTTTGCCGGGAGCAAGTGTCTGGTCAGCCGTCTTCGTTTGCGCCGCCGTGCTCCAACTAGGTACCCTCGTTCTCATCCCCGCAGCTATTTACATGTTCGCGATCGCGAGTACCACGAAGGCCGTTATTTTTCTCGTTTGGTGCATCATCGTCGGGACTATAGACAATATACTGAAACCCCTTCTGCTAGGGCGCGGGGTGTCTGTTCCCACCGTGGTGATTTTTCTTGGTGCCATCGGCGGTTTTGTGGCATTAGGCATCATCGGAATGTTCGTCGGCCCCGTCGTTTTGTCCATTGGTTATAAACTCTTCCTTTCATGGCTGGATGAATCCACTGCCACCACCGTAGATCCCTGATGTTTATGGCTCTTATTTCTCGACGCTCGCTGCTCTACACGGTTGTTATCTCCATACTGCTCCTGTCGCTACCGGGCGCCATCCTGCAGCTAGTTCGAACCGGCGATCCCTACTTGTTCGGTGAACGTTTCTTTCAGGACATGGTGGCACGGCTTTCCGGACCCGGACGTTTACGGTTTGTGCTACAGCCCACTGTGGCCCTCATCCTGGGCGCGCGCGATGGGTGGAAGGATGCTCGTTCAGGTTGCCCCCCGTTTCTTTGGGGCTTACTGTTCTCGGGCCGGCATCGTTCGGCTCTGGTTCGAAGTGCATTCGAGTCAGTTCGGGATTTAGTAGCCATAGCGATTCTTCTCGACATCATCTCTCAGATTCTCATTTTCCGGAACGTCCATCCCGGCGCTGCACTGTTGTTGGGACCGGTATTGATCAGTACGCCGTATGCCCTATCTCGCGCGTTAAGTAATCGTATTGAGAAATTCCGAACCCACTCTAGTTCTTCTGCCTCGGTCCGCTAGAAATTCTCTTTTGTCCATGCGACTCACGCGCTTTGGCATAGAAGTTCCCTATTCCCGCGCCATGCTGTCAACACTAACAGTGTGCTCTCTTGCTGTCCGAGTCTACTCTCGATGAGCGACTGTCAGCTGCAAACGCTTAACTTGGAGCTCTGTGTTGCACAGACGATTGCGAACCGGGAAGAAGCTGCCGTTGGCTATTGCACCTCTCTTCGCGCTTCTGACGTGCCTTTACGCGCAAGAGCACGGCGCTACCGGATCAGACAGCTTGGAACAGTTGAGTAGCTCGATTCATAAAGTAGTCGCCAAGGTCTCGACTGCTGTCGTGCGAATAGAAGTGCTGGGTTACAGCCACTCGAGTGAAGGGCTGAAAGGCGACACCCACCTGGTAAGCAAGTCGGAAAGCATCGCTTCCGGTGTGATTCTCGAAGGCAATGGTTATATCGTAACCAATGCTCATGCGCTAGAAGGTGCTCGCCAGGTTCGCGTTGTCCTCGACCCAAAGGCGCACGCGGCCAGCGGTGCCGCTCAAAAGGATAAATACGGCGCGTCAGTGTTTGAGGGCCGTGTTGTCGGCATCTTTCGGGAAGCTGATTTGGCTCTCCTGAAAATTGATGCCACAGAACTGCCGGTTCTCGCGCTGGCTGATTCAGATTCTGTTCAGCCCGGGGAACTAGTATTTGCCGTTGGCAATCCGGAAGGGTTGAACAACTCTGTATCCATGGGAGTTGTGAGCGCCGTAGGACGGCAGAGCGAAGAAGATCGCCCCCCTATATACATCCAGACGGACGCGGCCATTAATGCGGGCAGTAGCGGCGGCGCCTTAGTCGACATTCGCGGAAACCTGATTGGAATCACGACTTTCATTCTCACCGAGGGCGGGGGAAGCGAAGGCCTCGGATTTGCTTTACCCAGCAATCTGGTCTACCTCGTTTGCCGCGAACTGAAAGCCAGTAGCTATTTCCGCCCCGGTGAAATTGGCCTCAGAGTCCAGGCCATCACCGTCGCAATGGCATCCGCACTCGCGTTACCCAGAAATACAGGCTTGGTCGTCTCTGACGTTTTGTCCGGCAGTCCTGCGGAGGCTGCGGGTGTCAGGGTTCAAGATGTGGTTGTAGCTGTTGATGGAAGCATGATCGACAACGTGGCACAGTTTGCCAGCATATTCTACAACAAACGCGCAGGCCGGCGGGTCGAACTCAAGATGCTGCGCGGTTCTCGACCCTATGTCGTCACGCTAGAAGTTCGCGAAGGCAAGGCGAGGAGGGATGAGGATGCTCTCACCGATAAGGATGAAAGGATCGTGCTACGGAGCTTGTGTGTAACCGTCACCAACCTCAACGAAAAGACCCGCTCGGCGTTCCCGGAGATGCGATCAACTTCGGGAGTTCTGGTAGTAGACAAGTTGGCGCAATGCGACATACCTACCGGCCTTGAACCCGACGACGTTATTCGATCTGCTAACAAAATGGACATCGGCAACGTTGAAGACCTGCGGTCGGGCCTGCTGCGGCTTAAACCGGGAGATTTTATAGCTCTGCAGATAGAACGCCACAACAAACTTCGGTTCGTCGCCTTCGAGCTCGAATGAGCACTTACTCTCGATGCAGGGAAACCTTCTTATGAACAAGAGGCAAGAAACCGATGCAGTCCGCCGTGCTATCAGTGGCGACCCAGGCGCTTGGGAACAGCTATATCATCACCATAAACCGACCGTGCACGCATGGTGTTGGCAGATGACACGTAATCCTGCTGATGCGGACGAGCTCACACAAGAAATTTTCATGCGAGCCTTTCTCGGACTATCTCGTTTTCGCAAACAGGCAAAGTTGAAAACCTGGCTCTACAGAGTGACAGTCAATTGCGTTCTTATGCACCGACGAAAGCCACATCACCGAGAACTTTCGCACGATGTTGCTTCAATGAACAAAGATGATTTTGGGACAACCGCAGATGTCTGTGATTCGATCTCAGGTCCGACTATCGAACGATTGATCTTGCAGCAAGCGATGGACGGCCTGCCCATCGAAAAGCGAGCCGTCTTTGTGCTGCACGAGTTCTTTGGAATGACTCACCGAGAGATAGGACGACGGTTGAGCCTATCCGTGGCAAACAGCAAGTGCCGTTTGCGCCGAGCACGCCTTAACTTACGGCAGGCTTTGGCTTCATAGGCCTTGATTGCTGTGTTCACGCAACACTGTTAATTCTGCCAGTTTTACTGTTAGATGCTGTCGCTCATCATTTCTCTGAGAATAGACACCCGGAAGGAATGCCCGCCCGAGTGCGCACTTCGTTACTGCTAAATCAGGGCAAGGAGGACGGTCTAAATGACTCATAAATCCTGTCGCGCCATCTTGATCGTATCCGGGCTTCTATTGTTTTCCGTAGCAGCCTCGGCAAAAGATAGCAAGGTCAGAATCCACGTAAATCCCGCTGAGGCGTCCATTTTTGTTGATGGTACGCCATTCGGCGATAGCAGTAGAACCATCCGAATCGCCCCAGGAAAGCACACCATCGGCGTTTACAACTACGGCTATACTCCGCAAGTGCGCGAGGTCACGCTTGAGCCCGGAACGAACACTGGTCTTGAGTTCAAACTAGATCCGCTTCCCGGACAGAGCACGGGCCCATGGGGCCGGCTTCAGATTGAGGGTGCCTCGCGCGCCGCTGTACTTCTGAACGGCAAAACACCCGAGTTTCTGGTAGGCCATGGGGACGAATTCAATAACGGGGGCGAATTGTTCAACTGCTGCACGCAGGAGTTAATCGTTCCTGCGGGTACGCACCAACTCACACTCGTGAACCAGGACAAGGAGCTCTGGTCAGGGCCGGTCGTGGTGGGAGCTAATCAACGCGTCATTGTATACATCCCCAGCGGAAAGACAAAAATCAAGCCTTGGCCGGAAGGCGCCACGCTTGGCTCAGTGGACCGCTTCAAAGCAGGCGCAGCTAGCGCCAGTGTCGCAGTTGCCGCGGTGACTGGCAATATCGCTGCGCAACCGGCCCAGATTAACTGTGGGGATTCGACTAAGTTGGCATGGTCAACCGCGGAAACCGTGGAACGCACCATCACGGCCGACTCGGAAACCATGAAAGAACTTGCTCCAGGTGGCGATGTGACGGTCCAGCCAAAGGCGAATACAACTTATAACCTGCACGCGGCCGGGCCTGGTGGTATCGTCAATCAGACTGTAACAGTCAATGTAAATCAAGAGATCCAAAGTAAGCTCGAAGCTTCACCTGCCGAAGTGAAATATCGTCGTATCGGAGACAAAGTCGTCGAGCAGGAATCCGCGAGTCTCACCTGGAAATCATTCAATGCACAGACCGTCTCAATCGATCCTCTAGGCTCGGTTAACCCCAGCGACACGCAAGCTGTGAAGCCCGCACCGAAGCAGGACCAAGCCGGCAAGGTTGACGAGGTACAGACTTATACGCTGACGGCAAAAAACGAATGTGGAGGTTCAAACACGCAAACAGCGAGCGTTCACATCATTGGCTCTATCGAACCGATTCCCGAGATTCCTCTGGCTAGTGTCTTTTTCCCGACAGGTTATCCGGATCAGCGGCATCCAGAGCTTGGTTTGGTGAAGAGCCAACAGCAGAGACTGGCTCTGACAGCAGAGGGATTCAAGAAGTACCTCGAATACGATCCAGACGCGAAGCTCACTCTATACGCCAATGCTGATGAGAGAGACTCGAAGGCCCGGAATCAACGTCTGAGCGAAAGGCGCGGAAACCTCGCCAAGAAGTACCTGGTCTCTTTGGGAATTCCCGAGAACAAAATTGAGGTGGTTGCGCAAGGGAAAGAGAAACAGATCGACGCCAGCACGGTAAAGGCCCTCCATGCACAAAACCCAACGCCTGCTAAGAAAGCGGGAGATTTCCAGGGGCTGGTATGGGCCTACAACCGGCGGGTCGACCTTGCGTTGATGCCCAAAGACGTTCGCTCCTTGCAACACTTCCCCGGCGACGCCGAGGATGCAGCGGTCCTTGCGGACAGCAGGTGGCCAGATCACAAGAACAATGTTGTGATATTGGCAGCTGAGAAGGAACGTTTACCGGTCGAACCCAAGTAGCAGCTTCGGTTTTGCTCTTGAGCAAATGCCCGCCCGGCCTCAGCTGAGGCGGGCTTCTTTGTCAGTGCATCCGCGCATGCAATAAATCCGGATTCTGGAGCTCGTCATGCTGCTTGCTGGAAGGCTCGAGTGGATGCCTGTCAAACTGTCGGATTGCACCTTTACGCTATTGCACGACGAAAAAGTTTGATGCGGCTCGGCACGCAAGCTTCTTCGAACATCAAAATTCACAGCAAGCGCGATCACCCACCGAGCAACGGCAAACTGTTGCTTCGGACAGCTCTTGAGTCTGACACGCGTTGGTGACCCTCGCAGTTGAGTTTTCTAAGCTTGACTGTGTGAGACCAATTTGTGGCCCCGCTATTGCAGCCAACCGTCGAGCATTCATTGAGTGAAGCACGTGAAGAGACACGACAAACATCAGCGCCTACTAAAGTGCCCCCGCGGCGCTACAGCACACGCGAGTAACTCATCGCCAGCTTTGTGACTGTAAAGAATAACAGTAGCGGATCGGGACAGCGGTCGCTACAGTATTTTTTGTCCAACAAATCGGCATATGTAGCACGGTGAGACCCATCACTTGTGCAGTTGAAAGGACGCGAAGCATAGCAAGGACATTCGGCCGTTCAAGTATCCAAGTTGTTTCAGTCAAGAAAGAGATAGCCTACGCCCACTTCGAGCAATCAGCGGCATGTGCGTCGCAACTCTGCCGGTGTGCGGATTGCCATGCTGGTCTCTGCTTTCAGTTTGCTATCTATCTTTGCAAATCAAAGCAGCGCGACCACGAGTGCTGGTCCGAGCCACCAGCAGACCGAGGTCCTGTTCATATCCTTCGCCGATCCTGACTTGCCCGACCTCGCGGATATGGTTGAGGAAATTCAGACGCAAATTCTCGAAGGTCGGGCTACACCCATCCACTTTAGTTTCGAATACCTCGATCCGTCCTTGCCAATCTCCGACCCCCTGCAAAAAAGAAAAGTTCAGACTTACTTGCTGGAGCGCTATCACGGACATTCTTTCAAGCTCGTCATAGCCATCGGTGAACAGGCCGCGGTCTTTATGGAGGACTCTCGAGCGAAATTGTTTCCCGAGGCATCGGTTTTGTTTTTTGTCGTGGATCCGATAGATGCTCGAAAGTGGTTGTCCGCAAGATCTGGACGAACGGGCATCGTCCAGGATGCTGATTATGCGGCAACTCTTAAACTAGCCCTCGCTCAAAACCCTGGTACACGGCACGTCGTCCTTATCTCTGGTTCATCGGAATCTGAGAAGCTCACCTTGAAGAGGGCCCGCGACCAATTTCGTTCCTACGAACCGACAGTTGATTTTAGTGCATGGACAGACGTTACATTCCTTGACGTCGGTTCACGACTAGTCAATCTCAGGCCTGACACGGTCGTTGTTTTTCTTAATTTTCTAAGCGATGCTGCCGGGGAGCAGTTTGTGCCGGCACAGATCTTGCCTGGATTGGCAAAGAGAGCGACCCGACCGATTTACGGGGTGTTCTCTTCTTTTGTCGGACGCGGAGCTGTGGGTGGCAGCGTAGCTGATCTGCGCGAGGTCGGACGCATGCTCGGCCAGAGTGCCGTCAGCATCCTCAATGGTCGAAACCCGGAGCACATCGCCGTAGCCAGAGGTCAGTTCCAGCGTTACGTCTTTGACTGGCCGCAGTTGCGCCGGTGGGGCATTCCAGAGGATCGATTGCCGCCGGGAAGCTCGGTCCTACACTGGCAAACATCGCCTTGGGAACTGTATCGCTGGAGGATCTTCGGTCTCCTTACTGCCATCGCGATTGAAGCATTACTGATTCTTCTTCTGCTACATACGCGTGCGAGGCAGAGAGCGGCAGAGGACAAGCTCCTGCAAAAGAAAGAAGAACTCTCCGAGGCACAGCGCCTGGCACGCATAGGTAGTTGGCACTGGAATCCGCGCACTGATGAACTGACGTTCTCAGATACACTCTACGACATCATCGGCATTGATCCTTCTACAACGCTGACTTTCGAAACACAGGCACAATTTCTCTCGCCGGATAGTTGGGGGAGACTTAAGCAAAGCATTGAAAAGGCACTGCACAGTGGCGAAACCTGCGAATTGGCATTGGAAGCCAGCCGCTCTGATGGCCGACATCTTTGGCTCACTCTTCGCGGAGAAGTGGTCCGAGATGAGAAAAGAGGAATAATCGAGTTGCGTGGCACCTTGCAGGACATCACCCAGGAAAAGAAAGCTGAGGAAGTCCTATTGAGGTATGCAGCCATTGTGGAGTCTTCCACTGACGCGATCGTCTCTGAGGATCTGAGTGGAACGATCTTGACGTGGAATTTGGGAGCACAACAGCTCTTTGAACTAACTCAAGAAGAAGCAGTAGGCCAGCCAATTTCGATCATCATCCCCCCACTCATGCAAGCAGAGGCACAGGGCGTGGTGAGGAGAGTCAGAAACGGTGAGAAAATCCAATCTTATCGAGCAGTCCGCCAGAATAAGGCAGGCAGCAAGGTAAATGTTTCAATTACGGTATCGCCCGTCAAGGATCAACAGGGCACGATTATAGGTTGTTCCACGATCATGCGTGATATCGGCGAGTTAATGCGAGCTCAGGATGACTTAAACCAGTCCGAACAGAAGTTTGCTAAGGCGTTCCGGCGCGCACCACTGGCTATCGCAATTACGAGCACTGGTACGCACAAGTACGTCGATGTCAACGAGACTTTCGAGCGCTGGTCGGGATTTCGCCGAGATGAGGTTATCGGCCGCACACCTTTGGAACTCAAGATATGGGAGGACCCGTCGGACAGAGACAAGGCAGCAAAACGGCTTCTAATGGACACTAGCATTCACGAACTGGAGTGTCGTTTCCGCTCCAAAGACGGTAAACGCCTGGTCGGCTTGGTATCGGCAGAATTGATCGAAATCAATGGAGAACAATGCATTCTGAGTGTAGTGGCTGATATTACCGACCGCAAACGCGCCGAGCAGAAACTGCAGGAAAGCGAGAAGAGATTTCGTCTTATGGCGGATTCTGCGCCCGTCCTGATGTGGCTCTCCGACGCTAACAAGCTGTGCACGGATTTCAATCAGGAATGGCTTAGATTCACCGGTCGAACTATGAAGGACGAATTAGGCGACGGCTGGACAGAGAACGTTCATCCCGATGACCTGCAATCGTGTGTGCGCACCTACACACGGGCCTTCGACGACCGGCGGCAGTTCGTCATGGAGTACCGGTTGCGTCGCCATGATGGCCAGTACCGTTGGTTGATGGATCGTGGCGTACCACGTTTCCTGGACGACGGAACCTTTGCCGGCTATATCGGATGCTGTATTGATATAACAGACGAAAAAGAGGCAAAGGCTGCCCGTGCAGAACTAAGCGGGCGCCTCATCCATGCCCAGGAGGAAGAGCGTGCACGAATTGCAAGAGAACTGCACGACGACATTAATCAACGTTTGGCACTCCTGGCTAACGGTTTGCAGGAAGTCGAGAGAAATTCAGATCAGAGTGAGCAGTCGGAGGAAAGGAAACAAGTTCGCGAGTTGTGGCAAGCCACGAACGACATCGCCAATGACGTTCAGCAGCTGTCGCATCAACTACATCCTTCGAAATTACACTACCTTGGCCTTGCCTCGGCGATACGTGAACTGTGCCAGGAATTCTCCAAATTGCACAAAACTGAGGTGCAGTGTACCGCGCACAACATCCCCAAACATCTCGACGAGACTTTGGCATTGGGCCTGTACCGGGCTGTTCAAGAAGCCTTGCGCAACGTGGCGAAGCACAGTCAGGCACACCAGGTTAAGGTAGAGCTTGCGGCTGATGCTAAACAACTCCGGTTGCGAGTATCGGATGATGGCGTAGGCTTCGACCCCGAATTGGCGCGGAACAGTCATGGCCTTGGGCTGATTAGCATGCAGGAGCGGCTCAGGCTCGTGGGAGGCGAATTCTCGTTGTGGTCACGGCCGTCGCTGGGTACCCAAATCGAGGGCGTGGTGCCTCTAGCCGAGCACTACGTGAAGAGCGCTTAAGAAATTAGCTGGAGTTATCTGTTCAGGGCTGTGGGCGAAGGCACCGTTAGTTTTGCCAGTGCCCCATATCGATATTCGGCCATACGGTCGTGTTGTTAACTTGACTTTGTGACCGCCCGCTAGTTGTGCAGGGAGGCGGCTGGTGCGAAAAACGACCATAGTACTCGCCGACGACAATGGTGCCGTCCTCGATCATGTAAGGAAGATGCTGGGGAGAGACAACCGTTTCGACGTTGTCGGGGCCTTTAGAGATGGCGCCAGCGTTCTTCAACACTATAGTCAACTGAAGCCCGATGTAGTTGTGCTCGATATCTCTATGGGGGAGCTCAGCGGCATAGAAGTAGCCCGACAGCTTCGGGATGCCGGGTGCGATTCCAAAATCGTATTTCTCACCGTCCATGAGGACTTCGATTTCATGAACGCCGCCATGGGTGCGGGTGGTTCCGCCTACGTGGTAAAGTCGCGACTGAGTGCGGACCTTATCTCCGCAATAATTGCGGTGTTATCGGGCAAACTCTTTGTTTCTGGCAATTTGTTGTCTGCACAGCCCTGACAGCTGGGCTGCTATGGGCTACCGCAGCCGTAACAACCCTGGCTAAACGAGTAAGGAAGAGCCTCCACTTCCCCGCCGATCTCCTCCGTCCTCGTTCTGGTACTCCCCTGATTCGAGTGGGTCACCAGCGCTGCGCAGAAAGCCGAGGCAATACCTTCCGTGCATCTCGCTGGCACTGTTAGTAATTACAGTTACGTCTTTCCGTGTGGGCTTTTACTCTTTCGGGCAGCAGGTGCGAACTCGCTTTGCCTGTTGTGCTTTCTGCCCCAAGGGCGGACGCACAAGTGCGGGATCTATGGCTTGGTTGCGACGAACAGAACGCTTGCTGTTAGTGCTTGGGCTACTGATGCTTGCTATCTATTTGGCTGCCCGAATTCATAGCGTCGTACTGTCCCGCGCTGCGGTGGATACCTTTAAGAGCCAAGAACTTAGTTCCGCAAAGCACGAGCCTAGACTTGAACTGCTTGCAGCTAAGCCTGATTTCAGCTTGTGGGCCCCAAAACGAATAAAAGAATACGAAGAGAGCTTGACGGCGCAATTCTCGCCGGCGGTTGCCATTCTTCGTATTCCCAAAATTCACGTTGAAGTGCCCGTGCTCGAAGGCACCGATGAGCTGAGCCTTAATCGGGGTGTTGGCCTGATTAAAGGTACGGACCGACCCGGGGGCGTTGGAAACATAGGAATCGCAGGACATCGCGACGGATTCTTTCGCGGACTGAAAGATATTGCCATGGGTGACACCATCGAAATAGTTACTTCCGACAAAACTGCAACATACACGATTGATCGCGTCGTAATTGTCAGCACCGATGACACGTCCGTCCTCGCCTCGCGGCCGCATTCCCTGACGTTGGTTACCTGTTACCCGTTCTACTTTGTCGGCAGTGCACCGAAACGTTATATCGTTCAGGCCACAGCTCAAGAC
>Ga0335070_10006305_pt1 | contig 13963 bp, 12 predicted proteins | sample Lox_Sample_13_FD_206722 | JGI IMG/M metagenome (GOLD analysis project Ga0335070, IMG submission 206722) | Soil microbial communities from Loxahatchee National Wildlife Refuge, Florida, United States - Lox_Sample_1.3 | ecosystem: Environmental > Terrestrial > Soil > Wetlands | place: USA... | reverse complement strand
GATCGTTGATGGCCTTCGACAGCGCCTTGATCGCGATATCGACGATGATGCGGAACGCAAAGGTCGAGTCCTGCTCGATCGTGCGCTCGGGGCCGAACGCGACCAGTTCCCCGAGCCGGCGACTGTCGATCGGTCCGGCGTCCCCGTACAACCGGAACAGGGGTTCGCCGGTGGCGACGAAATCGCCCACGCGGGGCACCAGTTCGATAATCACCTTCGCCTTTTGCGCCGCGGCGACCAGAGCCTTCAGATTTACGGCCAGAATGATCGCAGACCTGCCGTGATGGTCCACAGTCTGCGCCGTCGGAGGAAGCTTCCGGCGCGGAGTGGCAGCGACACTCGATACTTCGGCCGGATCGGGATAGACACTCTCGATGACCGCACGCCCTGCCTCGCCGACGCGCCAAACGATGCTGCCTGGCCGCAATAGTCGCGCCGCGTAATCGATCAGGTAGAGAAAAGCCGCGATGGAGCCAAAGCCGAGGAGGCCCGCAATCGCCGCGACCCCATGAGGAACGGTCGTTTCGAGCCTGGCCAGTACACCCGCGGCGAACAGAAGCGAGAAGATGAACAGGCCGACGGTAAATCGGATGGCGTTGTCGCACAGCAACGTCGCGGCAATGATACGCGGCGTGAGTTGCCCGCCCGCGATCTGGATGGCGACAAGCAGGGAGCCAAAGGTGAATACGATGAAGGTGAGCGTCAAGGTGACGATCGTCCCGAGCACCGTCTGCGTTCCCGATAGACCCCAAGGAAAGAGAGGCACCCAGGCCATCCACGCGTCGATCACGTAAACAACACGTATGATCACGACATAGAGCAGGAGCGCGACGAAGGGAACGATCCAAAGCGAGGATCTGACGTAGCTCTTGAGGCTGTACCACTGGTTCCAGCGCATCGCGATTCTCTTTTGATGGCCCCCCACGGCCCCTCGTCTGCCAGCCAGCTTCTGAGGCAATGCCTTGAGAGTCGGCAATCTCGCCTTTTCAATTCGCGGTCGGCTGGCAGAGGTCGGTGGAGGATGCAGTCTAAGAGAATCGAAACAATTGATTTGCATCAAACGGCCAACCGCGATGGCCGGCCATCATAAAAAAATAGGGCCTTAGCCACGGAACAAAGTGGACTCAGGCTCGGAATGCGCCCGAACTCAGGAGATTCGAGATGAAAAGCAGAGGCAGCGTTGCCGCCACAATTGTCGCCCTACTGTTGGTCACGGGTTGCGCTTCCAGCGCCGTGACTCAACGACAGAGCGCCGCTGCGAGCCAGAATCTCGCCCGGCCAGCCCATGTCATCGTCTATGATTTCGCCGGCGCACCCGCCGATGTGCCCCCGGATTCGGTCATTGCCAAGCTCTACCAGCAGCGGGACGTCCCGCAGACTCCCGAGGAGGTCGCCTTGGGTCGCAAGTTGGGCCAGCTGGTAGCCCAGGACCTCGTCAAGAAACTGACGGCAGCGGGCATTCCCGCCCTCGCCGCCGCCGTCGCGCCCGTGCCGCTGGTCGGGGATGCCGTCATCAGAGGCGAATTCATCTCTACGGACGAAGGCAGCCGACTGAAGCGCGTCCTGATCGGATTCGGGTCGGGTGCGGCAGAATTGAAGACGCTGGCAGAAGCATACGAGGTGACGGCGTCGGGCCTGCGCCCGATCGGCTCGACCGTGATTTCGTCCGAAGGCGGGCAATTGCCAGGAATGCTGGTCTCGCTCGGTGTCGGCGCCGCCACCGGCGGCTTGGCTGCCGCCGCAGCGGTGGGAACGACAACCGCCGTGGTGAAAGAGACGGGTTCGGAATCGCTCGAGGCCGCCGCGGAGCGGACCGCGGACGAGATTTCAAAGCTTATCGTCGATGCCTACAAGAAGCGCGGATGGATGTAGCCTGGGAGGGCTTGGGCCGAAGCCAGTCCTGCCGGTGGTTGGTCGCCGGCAGGTTCCGGCTTGAGCCCCTGACCCGCGCCCGGAAACTCGACCATCTCGAGCATGGGCCGTCGATATGGCAGCGATTTCCGCCCTGGCAAGCCGGCGAACGGGAGAATGCCGATTGGTTTCTCTCCCTCCACGGAAGCCATCTCGCCAATGACGACCGGGCCCATGATCCACCGCTTTCTCGACCCCGGCGAAGCCCTGGGCGAGGTGTTGTTCGGGCTCATCATGGTGCTGACCTTCACCGTCGGGGCTCGTATTCTCGTGGCCGAGGGCGAAATCGACACGAATGAGCTGGTCGTGGGTGCGGTCGGGTGCAACATTGCGTGGGGGATCATCGATGCCGTGCTGTTCGTGCTCGGCAGTCTATTTCATCGAAGCCAGCGCGCGCGTTTCTATCGCGGGCTCAGAAGCGCACGAAACGAAGCGGAAGCCCTGGCCATGATCCGGGAGGAATTTGGGCTGGAAGAGGAGCCCCTCGCCGTGCTCCCCGAGGATCGCGCGCGCCTCTATCAATCGATCCTGACCTTGAGCGCTCACGCCGCTCCCGGTCGTGCGCGCCTGCAGCCGCGGGACTTCATGGCTGCTCTTGTCGTCTTTGTCCTGGTGTCAGTCACGGCAGTACCGGGCGTGATCCCGTTTCTCCTGCTGGAGGATTCCAACCTCGCGCTTCGTTTGTCCAATTGGGTGCTTGTTCTGTTGTTGTTTCTCGCCGGCTACCGGATGGGGCACTATACGGACGCCCGCCCCTGGCGGGTCGGGCTGACGGTCACGGTCCTGGGCGCGTCAATGGTCTTGGTGGCGGTCGCCCTGGGCGGATGAGGCATCAATAGGCCCAAACTGCCGGGATCGTCCGGCGGATGGGATCTGCGGCAGCGCTGTCTCCACTGGCGACAAAGCAGGAGAACCCAATCTTGAAGATCGCGGCCCGCCCTCTCCCCGTCGCACGGCGGCTGCTGCCCATTCTCGGCTGGCTTCCCGCCTACCGGCGCGAATGGTTCGCGGCGGACTTCCTGGCTGCCCTCGCCATCTGGGCGGTCATGGTGCCGGAGGGCATGGCCTATGCGGGCATTGTCGGCGTGCCGCCCATCATGGGGCTCTATACCGTCGTCCTGCCATTGGTCGCCTACGCGCTGCTCGGAACCTCCCGCCTGCTCGTCGTCGGCCCCGACACGGCCACCGGCCTGATTTCCGCGTTGACGGTGAGCGCCTTTGCTATGCAGGGGACGGCGGACTTCGATACGCTGACCTCCACCCTCGCCGTCCTGATCGGTGTCTTCTTCCTGCTCTTCGGCGCGCTGCGCATGGGCTGGGTCGCGGCCTTCATCCCGACGCCGGTGATGCGCGGATTCATCGAGGGTCTGGTCTGCGTCACGATCATCGGCCAGGTGCCGCATCTCCTCGGCATCGGCGGCACGTCCGGCAATTTTTTCGACAAACTCCGCTTCCTGCTGCAGCATCTGCCTGACGTTTCGCTGGCCCCGATGCTGGCCGGCCTTCTCAGCCTCGTCGCCATGCTGTTTCTTCGCCGGTTGATACCTCGCTTGCCCGCGGCACTGGTCGTCGCGGTGATCGCCACGATCGTCGTCGGCTTGCTCGGCGGCGAAGCTGCCGGCATAAGCATAGTCGGCGATCTCCCTTCCGGCATGCCTCACCTCGTCGTGCCTAATCTCGATCCTGCGATCCTCTGGGAACTCGCGCCAGGCGCGCTGGCGATCGTGCTCGTCGGCTATGCCGAGGCGCTCGGCGGGGCGAAGGCCGCAGCCATGCAGGGCGGCGGCGACATCGATCCGAACCAGGAACTGATCGCGCACGGACCGGCCAACATTCTGAGCGGTCTCTTCGGCGGATTCCTCGTCGTCGGCAGCCTGTCCAAGACCTCCGTGGCCATGGCCGCCGGTGCCCGCACCCAGATCGCCAATCTCATCGCTGCCGTCTTCTGCTTCCTCACGCTGGTTCTGTTGACCCCGCTTTTTCGCGACATGCCGCATCCGGCGCTTGCCGCCATCGTCATCGCGGCGATGCTGCATCTCTCGAAGCCCGGCTATCTGCGCGATCTGTTCGTCCAGAGCCGCTGGGAATTTGCCCTCGCCGCGGTCGTCATCGTCGGCGAGCTGACGCTGGGCGTGCTGCAGGGCATCGCCTTGGGCGTCGTGATTGCGCTGCTCATGTTGATCTATCTGGCCAGCCACCCGCAGGATGCGGTGCTGGGCCAGTTACCCGGCACGGAAGCCTATCGGGACGTGAAGCGGCATCCCGAGGCGCTCACCTTCCCGGGGCTCCTCATCTGGCGCATGGGCGGAGACATGTTCTTCGCCAGCATCGGCCATTTCAACGAGGGGCTGAAGGCCGCGTTGGCTGCGAGCCGCCCGCCGGCGAGGCATGTACTGCTGGACGCCGGTGCGGTGAACTTCATCGATAGCAGCGCCTGCGATGCGCTGTTGGGCATCATCAAGGAGCTGCAGGGCCGAGGCATCACCTTCGCCTTTGCCCGTGTCCGCGACCAGGTCCGGGAGAGCATGCGGTTGAGGGACATAGAGGCCGTCGTGGGTCCGGCCAATTTCCACGAGCGCGTGACCGATGGTGTGCGCACCTGGCAGCAGACGCTCGAGCGGGCACCCGACCGACCGAAGCCACCGCGAGCTAGCGGTTGATCCGGGTGACCTTCGTGCCTTCGATGCCGAGGCCCGCCATCAGCCCCTGCTGCCCGAAGATGAAGGCGTAGATTTCGGCCTGAAGCGTCGTGGTGGTCGCTTTCCTGCCGAAGCCTTCGTCCGCGACGACGATCGACGGCCCCACGCCGATCTCCCAGCCGTCAGACTTGTCGAGATATTGCAGCGCATTGTCAGTCATCAGAAACAGGACGTAGCTGAACTTCTGGATGCCGATTTGCAGGCCGTAAGAGGCGGCGGCGGAGCTGTAATAGGCCCTTGTCGTGCCGCCCACTCTTAAAGCGCCTTCGCCATAGGCAGCACCGACCAGGAAGCCGGCCTTGGCGATTGCAGGAAAGATCAAAATGCCTTTCGCCTTCTCGCCCAAGGCACGCGCACCCTCGTTCGAAGCATAGAGTTGCTGGAGCACCCGGGTCGCATCGGCGTCGATCTCGGCGCCCGATGCGGCGGCGGCGGAGGCAAACATCACCGATGCCCCGACCGCCAACAGGCCTCCCAGAAAGTACCGGCGCGAACCCTGCGCCGATCGCGTCATCTTTGTGCCGCTGAAGCTCTGATCCATCGTCGCCTCGATCAATCACAGGTGCCCTAACGATCACCACGGACGCGGATCGCCGTCGGCGAGCTGTCCCGCTTGAGCCTATTCCGGCAATGCGCTGGCCAGGAACAGGGCTTCGAGTATCGGCCCCGGCGGCCGACTGCCGAAGTTGTCGCGGATCAGATGGGTCAGCTCCTTGGATTTGTAGATCTGGCTCAGCGCGCGGTCGACCGCGAGCCGGAAATCCTCATCGTCTCGCCGCAGGCCCAGCGCATAGGTCTCGGCACTGAGCATCAGATCGCCCAGCTTGAGCTGCTCGTCATTGGCTTGGTTAAGGAGATCGACCAGGATGCCCCGATCGCCGAAAAAGACCGAGATCTGGTTGGCCTTGAGGGCGTCGGCGCCAGCCTGGTAGCTATCGTAGGTGACGACCTCGGCGTTGATATCGAGCTTCTTGAGAATGTCCCGGAGCACGGTCTCGGTGGTCGTGCTGGATTTGACCCCGACCTTCTTGTCTTTGAGATCGTATAGCGAGCTGGGTCCATCGCTGCGATACATCACGCCGGCGCCTGTAATGAAGACGGGAACCGAGAAGCTCACCATCTCCCTGCGCTTCAGCGTGACCGTGTCCGGCCCGCAGAGCAGATCCGCCTTGCCGTCGCGAAGAGCGTCGAACCGGCTCTCGGTCGTGACCGTCACGTACTCGATCTTGAGATCCGGAAGATTGTAGGCGGCCTTCAGCTTCTCCACGACGGAGCGACAGAGATCGACGACATACCCCTTCGAGGTCCCGTCCGCAGCCTTGTATGAGAACGGCTTGGCATCGTCACGCACGCCCAGTCGGATCGTGCCTTTCGACTTCAGATCGTCGAGCGTTCCTGCCTCCGCGCCCGCGCTGGCCGCAAAGGTGGCACCCAAGGCTACGACTAGAATCCAAAGCGAGCTGCGCCATCCCAGCATCACAGAGTCTCCCCTTGTTGCAATCTGTTGCCTTGAGGCGATCCGGACCGCCACAGCCGCACTCGGGACCGATGAGGTCCTCAATCGATGGATCCGGCCCGGCAGCGCATCTTGAGGGTTCCGGCGCTATGAGGACTGATCTGTACCAAGATACCAGACCATCCTGCAATGGCCGCTCGACCACATGCCACATTCGCCATTCGAATCAAGGCGCGGGCAGGCCGTTCACAGTCGTGCGCCTGGTACGCGCGGCGCGGAACCTTTCGCGCCCGCCGGACACCCGACCATGCGTTCGCTGCAACAGTTCAGAACGGTTCCAATCGCTTCGCGGTGCTTCAGCGCCCGCCAATGACACAGAATTGGCACTTGCTCCCTATCCCACGGCGTCGATCCCGTACGAACCCACAATGCCAATTCGTGAGGCGCGGAACTGGTGTATCCTTTCGATGAGGAGCGAACTGATATCACCGGTCGGGCGTGTCGCCCGGCTGAAGTTCTCGGGATCCACTCACGAGGTCGTGGCCCGGACAGAAAGGAGATATCCAATGAAGGTCCGTATCTTGATCGCGTCCGCCATTCTAGGGCTGTCGATGACTGCGGTCGCCATGGCTGCCTCGATCACTCCCCCGGACAAATGCCGGCTCTATGCGCGCGATCTGAGCGAGTATATCTCGCTGATCAAGCTGAGCGGCGACGTGGAGGCCGCGAAACAGGCGTTGGAGCAGGGCAAGGATCAATGTGCCCATGGCAAATATGACGAAGGCACCGCCACCCTGATGAACGGCATCAAGGCGTTGAACCTTCCACCCAACCAGTATTGAAGCCGGGCCGCTTGGGCGGCCAAGCGCATGCCAAGCCGACGGCAGGCGCGACATCGGGCCTGCGGTTTTCTTTTGCGCCAAGACGAAGGCGCGGACGCTAGAGTCCTAGATAGCTGGCGCGAATGCGCGGATCGGAGGCCAACTCCGGCGCCGGCCCGGCCATGACGACACGGCCGTTCTCCAGCACATAGCCGCGATCGGCGGTCTTCAAGCTCATGCGGACGTCCTGCTCGGCGAGAAGCAGGGTCAAGCCCGCGGCCCGCAATTCCTCGACCAAATCGAAGACGGAACGCGCCATCTTTGGCGCCAGGCCCAATGTGGGCTCGTCCAGCAACAGCAAGCGGGGCCGCGCCATGAGGGCGCGCGCGATCGCGAGCATCTGCTGTTCGCCGCCCGAGAGCGCGCCCGCCGATTGCCGCCTGCGCTCCGCAAGCCGAGGAAAGAGCGCGTAGGCCCGTGCCAGGCTCTCCGCCAAATGCGGCCGGGCCCAGGCACCATAGGCACCTACCCGCAACGTCTCCTCGACCGTGAGATGGGGGAAGATCATGCGGCCCTCGGGCACCAACGCGACGCCCTGCCCGACCCGCTCATGCGCGCCGAGGCGGTCGATTCTGGATCCGGCGAAATGGATCGAGCCGCGTCGCGGCGCCATCAGGCCGGCCAGCGTGCGCATCAGGCTGGTCTTGCCCGCGCCGTTGCTGCCGAGCAGAACCGTGATCGATCCGGGCTCGACCGAGAGCGAGACGCCGTGCAGAACTTCGATGGCGCCATAAGCGGCGACGAGATCGCGGACCTCGAGCAGAGGGCCCGCCGCCGCCGCGGTCTGCGCCTGGGCGCTCATGCCTCCACCCCGAGATAGGCGTCGAGCACCCTCGCATCCCGCGCGATGTCGCCGGGCGCGCCCTCGGCGATCTTCATCCCGTGATGCAGAACCACGATACGCTGGCAAAGCTCCATCAGTGCCGACATGACATGCTCGATCACTAGAACGGTGAGGCCATATTTTCCCTTCACGCTGCGAATCATTGCCATCGCATCGGCCACCTCGGCGGGCGTCAGACCGGCCATGACCTCGTCCAACAACAGCAAACGCGGCCGCTGCGCCAATGCCCGCGCGATCTCCAGCCGCTTCTGGCCGGCCAGTGTCAAGCTTCCCGCGAGGGCATCGGCGCGGTCCGCCAACCCGACGTCGGCCAGGATGGCCTGGGCGAATTCGTCCGCGGCGACCGGGCGATCGTCGGCGGACCCGAACAGCGCACCGATTCGGGCATTCTCCCGCACCGTCAGTCCGCGGAATGGCCGCACGATCTGGAAGGTGCGCGCGATGCCTCGCGCCGCCATCCGGTCGGCCCGGTTCCCGACGACCGGATGGCCGTCAAACCGGATCTCGCCCGCCGTCGGGCGCTCATTGCCCGCGATCAGGCTGAACAGCGTCGTCTTGCCGGCGCCGTTGGCGCCCATCAGGCCGACCATCTCGCCGGCCTCGATCGTGAAGCTCACATCCTCCAGCGCCTTGAGCCCGCCGAAGCGCTTCCCGACACCGTTGAGCTCGAGCAGCGTCATCGTCCGCCTCTCCGGCGCAGCAGGCCGTCGAGCCCGGTCGGCGCGAACAGGACGAAGCCGATCAGCAGCAGGCCCAGGATGATCATGTAGAGCTCGGCCAGATTGGCCCAGAGCAGCTCCGACAGCAGCACCAGGAATAGTGCGCCCATGATGGGCCCCCGCGCCCGGTCGCTGCCGCCGATCATCGCCATCGTGACGACGGTGAAGGAGATGGTCGGGCTGAAAATCTGCTGCGGCTCGAAATAGCTGGTGCGCAGCGCCACGAGCCCGCCTACCATGCCGGGGATGAGGGCCGAGAGAGCGAATGCCGCGAGCTTGTAGCGCGCGGCCGGAACGCCCGCGGTCTCGGCCGCCGGCTCGTCCTCGCGGATCGCCCGCAAGCCGGCGCCGAAGCGGGAGCGGCCGATGAAAACGACCAGCAACGTCGCCGCCATCGCCAAGGCCAGCATCGCCCAGTAGAGCGTCGACAGGTCCGGCGCCCCCATCATCAAGCGGCCGAATCTGCCGAGCGCCGCCTCGACATTGATGACGATGTATTTGACCAGCTCCGCCAGACCGAAGGTCAAGATCACGAAGTAGGGCCCGCGCACCCGCATCACCGGATAGCCGATCAGGACGGCGAACAGGGCGGCGGCGAGGCCGGAGAGAGGAATCGCCAGCGGCAGCGGGATGATGTGCCAGGTGAGCACGGTCAAATATCCGCCAAGGCCATAGAACACCACATGCCCCAGGGAGATGTAGCCGGTGAGGCCGGAGAGCAGAACCCAGCTCTGGCTCAGCGCGATCCACATCAGGAGCTGAAAGCCGACGCCCTGGTAATAGTCGCCGGCGAGCAACGGCAAGGCGGCCATGGCCGCGAAAAAGAAAGCCGACAGGAGGCGAAAATCCGGCTTCATCGCACGATCCGCGCCCGCCCCAGGAGCCCTTGCGGGCGGACCAGCAGCACAGCGATGAAAACGCCATAGACCAGGATTGAGCGGTAGTTAGGCGAGGTCAGGGCCACGCCATAGGTCTCGAGCAGCCCCAGGACCAGGCCGCCGATCAGGCTTCCGGTCAGGTTGCCGAGCCCACCCAGGATGATAATGACGAAGGCGGCGATCATGTAGGGAAAGCCCATGAAGGGCGATAGCTGCTCGACCATGCTGACCAGAGCCCCCGCCAGGCCCGCGATCGCGAAGCCGGCGACGAAGCTCCAGCGCTCGAGCTTCTCAATGTCGATGCCGGCGAGGCTGGCCGCCTCCCGGTTTTGGATCAGGGCCTTGATCGCCAGGCCCACCGTGTTGAAACGAAGCAGCAGCACCGCTGCGATCGTCACGATGCCGGCAACAAAGAGCGCCAGCAACCGGCCGCCGGTGAGGTTGGCAGCACCCAGATCGACCATGGCCGCGAAGGGCTGATAGCCGCGAGGGGTGGCGGTGAAGGCCAGCGACACGAGGTTCTGCAGGATGATGGACACCCCGAAGAAGAGCAGCAGCGAGTTGGCTTCGATCCGCTGCGCCAGAGCCGAATTCGCGAGCAATTGGCGGAACAGCCCGCGATAGAGCGCATCGCCCAGCAGCCCGGTCGCGAGCGGCGACAGGATCAGCGCCGGCCAAGGCCCCGCGCCCAAGAGGGCGAAGGACCAATAGGCGACGTAGCCGCCCAGCATCACCAGCTCGCCATGGGCGACGTTCAGCAGCCGCATGGTGCCGTAAATCAGGTTCAGGCCCAGCGCCACCAGCGCATAGAGCACGCCCGCGATCAAGGCGGCCGCGAGGAGTTGAGGGGAAAGCAGCAGGTCCAAGGCTCGTCGATCCGTCAAAGAAGCGGTTATAAACGAAATGGCGCGGGAGAGGCGGTTGCCCGCTCCTCCCGCGCCCTTCGATCGTCAGACGTTCAAGTGCGCGGCTTGTAGGGCGCGGTCGCCGCTTCCGGCGGCCACACCAGCTGCGCCTTGCCGTCCTGGAACTGCAGGAACGAGGTCGGCGTGGTGACGTTCTGCACACCTTCGAACTTCACCGGGCCGTTGATCGTGTCGAAGGTCATGGTCGAGATCGCCTCGCGGATCTTGGCCTTGTCGAGGCCGGCTTTGGCCACCGCCTGCTGCAGGATTTCGCAGGACATGTAGGCGAGCGCGGAATCGAGATAATCCGGATTGGCATTGAATTTCGCCACATAGGCGTCGAAGAAGGGCTTCGCCTTCGGCCAGTCAGCCTTGGCCGGCGTCCAGTGGCCAATGGTGACGATCCCGTCCAGATCCTTGCCGAACATCTTGCCGAAGAAATCGATGGTCGGACCGACCAGCACGAACTGGAACGGCGCCTTGATGCCGGCTTCCTTCGCCTGGTTCATGTAGAGAATCGAATCGTTCGGGTAGGACAGCGCCAGCACCGCATCGACATTCGCGGCCTTCACCTTGCCAAGCAGCGCCGTCATGTCCTTCACGTCGGGCGGATATTCGTCATTGACCGCGACCTTGATCCCGGCCTTGTCCAGCGCCGGGATCAGGAACTGCTTGATCTCGAGCGAGAAGGGCAGCTGGTTGGTCAGCACGGCGGCGGTCTTGGCGCCGTTCGCCGTCAACATCTTGGCAAGCTCGTCGGCCATGCGGTCGGGGATGGCCGAGGTCGGGAACCAGATATTGCCGGGCTTGAGGTCGCGCAGTTGCACTGAAGCGGCCGAATTGCCGACCATCGGGAACTGATGCTTCTCGAGCACGCCGGCGATGGCGAAATGCATCGGCGTGCCCCAGGGGGCCAGCAGCAGATCGACCTTGTCCTCGGTGATCAGCTTCTCGTAGATCTTCACCGTCTGCTCTGGATTCGACTGGTCGTCATACATGACGAACTCGATCGGCCGCTTGGTGCCGCCGACATCGAGCCCGCCCGTCGCGTTGACCTGCTCCTTCCACAGCTCATAGGCATTGAGCTGCGAGGGTGCTGCCGCCGCGAACAAGCCGGTTTGCGCGATCGAAAATCCGATTCGGACCGGATCGGCCGCCTGGGCCGTGGCCGTAGCGGCGAGAGCAAGCCCCGCCACCGCGAGCGCCGCTCCCATCCATTTCTTGAACATCGTCTCCGCCTCCCCTGTCGTCGTTATGGTTGCTTGTTCATCCAATCGATGGCCGCCGGCACCCATGGGCCGGCGGGTTCGCCGCCGGCATAGCTGGCGGTGAAATGATCGCGGCCCAGCAGCACGATGCGCGTGACATCGCCGCCCGCGGCCCTCAGAGCCGCCTCCATGGCCTCAGCTTGCCGGATCAGATGCGGAAAGTCGCGTTCCCCATGCGCCATGAAGAAGGGCCGCGGACGGCCGCTGACCCGATGGAGAGGGCTCGCCGCCCGCTCGGTCTCGCCGGGGCCCAGAAAGCGCGGCCGCATGGACAGGCCCGACCCGGCCGTGAAGTCGTAAACGCCCGAGATCGGCAGGCAGCCGCGGACCGCATCGCCCGGTATGCTTACCTTCTCTTGCCAGTCCTGGGTGACCGCCAGCAGGCTCGCATAGTGGCCGCCGGCCGAGTGGCCACCGATGAAGACCGGCTTGCGGCCTGTTTCCCGCCAGAGCCAGGCCAGGCCCGCCGCCGCATCCTCGACCCCGGCCGGAAACACATGTTGCGGCGCCAATCGATAGCCGATCGAGGCGAAGAGGTAGCCGGCCGCGTTGAATGCGGGCGCCATGAAGGCCATCCATTCCTTGTAGCCGTTGGTCCAGCCACCGCCATGGAGGAAGGCCAGCACCCGGCCGTTCGGCTTAGCCGGGCGGTAGAGCGCGACGCCCTGATAGGGATCAGCGCCATAGCGGTGGTCGTCCCCGACGACGCCCGCTCCCAGCCGCATCGCTTCGTCGTGATAACGCTTGCCGACCTCGGAGAAGGGCTCCTGCGGCGGATAATCCTCAATTCGCACGGCTCTCTTCCTTGGCCAGACACGCGCGCAGCACCCGCTCGGCGTTCATCGGCAAGCGCCGCAACCTGATTCCCGCCGCATCATGAATGGCATTGGCGATCGCGGCCGGCACCGGCACGAGCGAGATTTCGCCCACGCCCTTGGCGCCGAAGGGACCGTCCTCCTGCGCATGCTCGACGATCAGCGAATGCAGCTCGTAGGGCACGTCCATCGTGCCGGGGATCTTGTAGTCCATGAGGGTCGGGTTCGCGAGCCGCGCCCCATCCCAGACGACCTCCTCGACCAGGGCGAAACCCAGCCCCTGCACCACGCCGCCCTCGATCTGGCCTTCGACCAGTTTCGGGTTGATCGCTTTGCCGACGTCGACCGCGGTCCAGATCCGCTTGACCTCGGTCTGGCCGGTGGCCTCGTCGACCTCCACCTCGGTCACGAGCGCCGCGAAGCTATAGACGCCGATCTGCGCGAATGGCAGTCCCAGCGCCACGGCGCGCTTGGGATCGACCGTCGGTGTCTCATAGACCAGCGTGTTGGCACCGACGATCGGGCCGCCCTTGCGCCAATGGGCGCGGGCCGAAACCACCAGGAAGGGCAGCTCCTTCCCCTGCACGCCCTTGATGCCGACCCGCCCGCCGGGCCGCAGTTCCAGATCGGCCGTGCTGCATTCGAAGATGTCGGCGGCCTGCTCCTTGATCTGGCGCTCGACGTCGCGCGAGGCGGCCAGCACCGCGCGGCCGGTCGTATAGGTGACGCGGCTCGCGGTCGTGCCCCAGTTGTAGGGCGAGCCATCGGTGTCAGGCGAAGCGGTCGAGACCTGCTCGATCGGGATCTTCAAGGCTTCGGCGCAGATCTGGGTCAGGACCGTGTCCGAGCCTTGGCCGATATCGACCGCGCCGGTGTTGAGCACGACCGAACCGTCCTCGAGCAGGCGCACGATGGCGCCGGTGCCCAAAAGGCCGCTGATATGGGCCGCCACGGCGATGCCGAAGCCGCGCCGCTTGCCTTCGCGCGGCGCCGGGAGCGAGTTCCGTTTGTCCCAGTTCGACGCCTTGCGCACGGCAGCGACGCAATCGGCGAGGCCGTTGGAGTCGACCTGCTGACCGCCCAGCCAGCGGTCGCCTGGCTGCATCAGGTTCTTGAGGCGCAGCTCGATCGGATCCAGGCCCAGCGTCTCGGCGATCTCGTCGAGCTGCGTCTCGGCGCCGAACGAGACCTGGGGATTGCCGAAGCCGCGGAAGGCGCCCGAGCGCAGCTTGTTGGTATAGGCTACATGGCCGTGACAGCGGGCATGCGGGATCCGGTAGGGGCCGCGCGACATGAGGAGCGCATAACCCAGCACGCCCGGACTGTCGTCGCCGAAGGCGCCACCATCGAGCAGCAGCTCGCATTCGCGTGCCACCAGCGTGCCGTCCCGCTTGACGCCGGTCTTGACCCGGATCTTCGCCGGATGGCGCACCCGCACCATCTGGAAGTCCTCCTCGCGCGTGAGGATCAGCTTGACTGGCCGGCCCGTGATCATGGCGAGTTTCACCACGATCGGCTGGATATGGGCCTCCATCTTGTTGCCGAAGCCGCCGCCGATGCGCGGCGTGACGCAGCGCAGCTTCGACA
>Ga0335070_10006304_pt1 | contig 13966 bp, 13 predicted proteins | sample Lox_Sample_13_FD_206722 | JGI IMG/M metagenome (GOLD analysis project Ga0335070, IMG submission 206722) | Soil microbial communities from Loxahatchee National Wildlife Refuge, Florida, United States - Lox_Sample_1.3 | ecosystem: Environmental > Terrestrial > Soil > Wetlands | place: USA... | reverse complement strand
ATCCCGTCATACTTCGGATCATGGAACGAGCTTTCCTTTCCAGTGACAGAGCGAGGAGACGACGCACTGAGCACAGTGAGGCTTACGCGCCAGGCAAACATACCGACCATGCAAGAGAAGCCGGTGTGAGGCAGCGGTCCATTGGGATTCGGGAATCAGTTGCTGCAGATCGCGCTCAATTTGCTCAGGGTCGTCGGAGGTAGTTAAACCGAGTCGATTCGACACTCGTGTGACATGGGTATCGACGACAATCCCCGGTTTCCCGAACGCGTGTCCGAGGATGACGTTGGCGGTTTTCCTCCCGACGCCGGGCAAGGTTGTGAGCTCTTCCATCGTTGCAGGAACCTGTCCGTGGAACCGTTCCGTGATCGCCTGGCCACAGGCCACAAGATGCTTGGCTTTGTTTTTAAAAAAGCCGGTCGATCGGATCAATTCCTCGAGATCGGCCAGGTCTGCCCGCGCGTACTCGGACGGCCCACGGTAGCGACGAAAGAGGTTCGGCGTGACTTGATTGACGCGTTGGTCGGTGCACTGAGCGGAAAGGATCGTTGCAACCAATAACTCCCACGGTGTCCGATGGTCGAGTTCAACCTCCACCGTCGGGATGGAATGCTGCAGTGCTTCGAGAATCTTGCGTATCCGCACCTGGGAGCGATGAGCGGCAGCTTTCATGAAGATCACCGGTGAAGCTGGATTGTGCAGCGGTTAGGCCCGAGAAGCAAGGGCAGCGATCTCGCAGGACTGTTGCGCGGGAACTGCACCGGCGTTCGCTCTCACTCGTTCAAGCGCCTGTTCCAGATGTCGGATGAGCGGATGAAGGGTCTGGGGCTGAACTGCTGAGATCCCAATGGCGTGATACCGACGGCAGAGAAAGCCAGCGTGATCCTCGGGAATGCGGTCACATTTGTTGAATACAAGCACCTGATGAATCTGATCCAGATTCAGGTCGTGCAGGACCGTCTCGACGGCGCTGATTTGGATCTCGAGATCGGAGGCGCTGGCGTCCACAACATGGAGAAGCATATCGGCCTCACGCAATTCTTCCAAGGTCGTGCGAAACGCGCCGAGTAGGTCTTTGGGAAGATCGCGGATAAACCCGACCGTGTCGGTGATGATCACCTCTTGATCGTGCGGGAAGCGCAGGCGTCGACTCGTCGTATCAAGCGTCTCAAAGACACGATCATCCGCCGCGACCTGGCTCTTCGTCAACGCGTTCAGTAAGGTCGACTTGCCGGCGTTGGTATACCCGACGATCGAGATGACTGGCAGCGCATGCCGAACGCGACGAGCACGCCGTTGATCCTGGTGTCGAGCAAACACCGTCAACTCACGCTCCAGATGGCTGATGCGATCTCTGATCCGGCGACGGTCAGTTTCCAGCTTTGTTTCCCCAGGACCTCTTGTGCCAATACCGCCCCCAAGCCGAGACAGACTCGCCCCATGACCAGAAAGACGTGGCAACAAGTAGCGAAGTTGTGCAAGTTCCACCTGGACCTTGCCTTCACGGCTGTGGGCCCGTCGAGCAAAGATATCGAGGATCAGTTGGGTTCGGTCGATGACTTTGATGTCGGTGAATTCTGCAATTGCCCTTGCCTGGGCCGGGGCGAGGTCTTGGTCGAAGATCAGGAGATCGGCCCCCTTTTGCAGCGCTCGCATCAGAACATCTTTGAGCTTTCCGCTGCCCAAGAGAAAGCGCTGATGACCGGCTTGGGTTCGTTGAACGATCCGATCGACGACTGAGATTTCTGCGGACGTGGCCAGCTCGGCAAGTTCGGTCAATCGGTCCTCTTGGGTCGCCCGGCTGTGGGAGGAAGCGCTCACAAGAATAGCGGTTTCCTGTTCATTCGCCACGTCGTGATGAGCGGTCTGCCGCTGGAGTTCGGATTCAAGTTCCAGCATGAAGGAATGGAATTCGATCGGACATTCTTGAACCAGGGTCGGTCTCAGCACCCTGCAGAGTTGCCCTTGCGGATTAGGCGGCAATAAATGCGCGAGTGAAAGCAAGCCTGGTTCACCGGTGGGAGTGACCGCCAAACTGCCGATCATATCCAGCCGGAGCAGCGCGAGCATCGTGATGTCTTCTTGGCTCAGGGGTTGTCCGTGGAGCTGCGTTCGAATGAGCCTGAGACCTCGCAAGGATCGAGAACTCGCCCGATATTTGGCTAAGGTTGTGGCAGCAGGTTCTGCGTCGGTCCCGACTAACACATCCTGGATGGTTCCACGACGGGCGAGCACCAATCCGATTGGGCGCCGAAGATCATGACTGAACTGAGCGAGAAGCTTGGCGACTTCCGTCGAGAGAACCTTATCGACGGGAACCCGCCGTCGGTAGAGGCGGTCGAGTGTGGCCAATTGGCCCGCCCCGAGACCTGTGATGTGTCCGTGAACTTGGGGAATCGGTTAATCTCCTTCTTGCGCATGCATGTGCATCAAGCCTGCAACTCCAGACAAGCATCGGCTTCCATTCCCAAGGCCGCACGTCTCCCGCTGAGCAAGGCCTGCCGACCTGCGAAGGCGATCATGGCGGCGTTATCCGTACAATAGGAGAGCGGCGGGAGGCAAAGTCGAAGGCCGCTCGTGTCGGCACGACGCTGGAGAAGCGTACGTAACCTCGTATTGGCAGAAACCCCTCCGACCACCGCGAGGGCCGACACCCCCTGTGATCGAACCGCAGAAAATGCCTTGTCGACAAGAACCGCGACAATGGCCTCTTGGTAACCAGCGGCTAAGTCAGCAAGGCGGGCGTCGCGTTGCCGTTGATCCATTCGTTGAAGTTTATACAGTAAAGCCGTTTTCAGGCCGCTGAAACTAAAATCCAGGCTCTCCTTCGTCAAATACGAGCGAGGAAAAGGGATCGCGTAGGGATTGCCCGTTCGTGCCAGGCGATCGATCGCCGGTCCACCAGGGTATTCGAGCCCGAGCATTTGGGCGCCCTTGTCGAAGGCTTCCCCCGCCGCATCATCTCTGGTGCAACCGATGAGTGTGCAGCCACCGTCAAGCTGTTTCAGAAATAGATGCGAATGGCCTCCGGAAGCGACCAAAACGACGCACGGGAGCGGGAACGTCGGGTCTTGCAACCAAGCAGAAGCAATGTGGCCTTCCAGGTGACTGACTCCCACCATCGGAATACGCAACCCGTAGGAGAGCGCTTTGGCATAGTTGACTCCGACGATGAGCGATCCGGCGAGGCCCGGTCCTTGGGTGACAGCTACCCCTGTCAGGTTCCGCCATGGGATCCCTGCTTCCTGCATAGCCCGGCAGGTGATCCCCTCAATGGTCTCGATATGGGCGCGTGAGGAAAGTTCAGGGACCACGCCGCCAAACGGCCGGTGAACGGCATCTTGTGAGGTGATGACGTTGGCAAGGACCATCCCGTCGGCGTCCAGGACGGCAGCGGATGTCTCGTCGCAGGACGTCTCTAGCCCGATGACTGGACCAGGTGTCCATGCCGACGGCGTGAGCGAGGCTGATCCGATCATGAACTCCCGTGTTTTCTGCAAGAGAGCTCGCGCGTGGATGGAAGAGGTCATAGGGCAGAAGCAACGCGACCCCTGCAGTCGATCACTGCAGGGGTCGCATCAGCATAATACTCTCTGGAACTGGCGCCAATAGCTCACAGGCGGTCGATCAGACGCCGGCCATGGTTTCCTGCTCGATGAACGTCGGGGCACCATCGCGCAGAACCACCTTGATTTTTCGGCTGTCCTTGAACCGACCCTTAATCAATTCCTCCGACAATGGATCGCCGATCGCACGTTGAATGGTTCGGCGCATCGGACGGGCCCCATACAGCGGTTCGTACCCTTCCTTGATGAGCCACTGCTTGACTTCGTCGTCGATTTCGATCTCGACGCCTTTTTCCAACAGGCGTAGATTGAGCTCTCTGAGCAGAATGTCCAGAATGCTGTTGAGGTGTTCCTTGTCGAGCTGATGAAACACCACGATTTCATCGATACGGTTGAGGAATTCGGGGCTGAATGAACGGCGCAATTCGCCCAGAACCTCTTCTTTCTTGCGGCGATCTTGTTCGACTTCCGTGCTCTGGAAACCGAGGGATACGCCTTTCTGGATCATCTTGGTTCCGATGTTCGATGTCATGATGACCACAGTGTTCTTGAAATCTACTTTGCGTCCCAAACTGTCGGTCAGGACCCCATCATCCAGGACCTGTAGCAGAATGTTGAACACGTCCGGATGAGCCTTTTCAATTTCATCGAATAGGACGACCGAATAGGGACGACGACGTACCCGCTCGGTCAATTGGCCCCCTTCCTCGTAACCGACATAGCCCGGAGGAGCTCCGAACAGCCGCGAGCTCGTGAACTTTTCCTGGTATTCGGACATATCGATCCGAATCAGCGCATCTTCGCTGTTGAACAGGAACTCTGCCAGCGTCCTCGCCAACTCGGTCTTTCCAACACCGGTCGGGCCGAGGAAAATGAAGGAGCCAATCGGCTTTCTCGCCTCCTTCAGCCCGGCTCGTGAGCGCCGAATGGCGCGCGCGACTGCCGAGATGGCTTCATTCTGGCCGACCACGCGCTTATGGAGAAATTCCTCCATGCGGAGCAGCTTGTTCGATTCCTCTTCCTCGAGCTTGAAGAGCGGGATGCCGGTCATTTTAGAGACGACATACGCCACGTCTTCCTTGCCGATCGTCGGCTTTTGCTTTTCCTGATTCTTCTTCCACTCGCGTTTTGACTCCTCCAGAAGTTTGCGCAATCGCTCTTCTTCTTCACGGTGGCGGACGGCTTCTTCGAAGTTCTGCATCGAGATTGCCATCTCTTTATCGCGCGAGACTTTTTTTAGCTCCTGCTCCATCGCCTTGAGTTCGGATGGCAGCGCGTAGGTTTGGAGCTTGGCTCGCGAACCGGTCTCATCGATCAGGTCGATGGCTTTATCGGGCAAGAAGCGATCCGTGATGTACCGGTCGGATAATTTGACCGCTTCGACGATCGCATCTTCCGTAATTTCGACGCCATGATGTTCCTCGTACCGATCCCGCAGGCCCTGAATGATCCGCACGGTCTCATCGATACTCGGCGGTTGCACATAAATCGGTTGGAATCGACGCTTAAGGGCGCCGTCTTTCTCGATGTGCTTTCGATATTCATCGAGCGTCGTGGCCCCGATGCACTGGATTTCGCCGCGCGACAAGGCCGGCTTAAGCATGTTGGACGCATCAATCGACCCTTCGGCCGCGCCGGCACCGACTAAGGTGTGAAGCTCGTCGATAAAGATAATGATGTTACCGGCCTGTACGATCTCTTTCATCACGACCTTCAGACGTTCTTCGAATTGACCACGATACTTCGTACCGGCGACGAGCGAGCCGAGATCAAGGGCAATCACCCGGCGCGATAAGAGATTGTCCGGAACTTCGGACATCACAATCCGCTGGGCCAGCCCTTCCACGATGGCAGTCTTACCCACACCGGATTCCCCGATCAGGACCGGATTATTCTTCGACCGGCGACTGAGTATTTGTAAGACGCGTTCGATCTCGTCTGCGCGGCCGATGACCGGATCTAACTGGCCTTCCTGGGCGAGCTGAGTCAAATCGCGGCCGAATTCATCGAGCGCTGGAGTGTTGCTCTTCCGGTCCCGTTCACGTGGGGCTGATTTACGGAGGAACGTGACGGTGAGTTGGCGCGCGGTCAGGAGATTGGCGCCCAAACTTCTGAGGATCTTGCCACCGATTCCCTCTTCCTCTCGAAGAAGACCGAGCAGCAAATGTTCACTTCCGATATGGTTATGCCCCAACAAGCGTGCTTCTTCAACGCCGTACTCGATGACCTTCTTGACGCGGGGGCTAAAGGGAATTTCCCCGAACGTCATGGTCGTTCCTCCACCGGGAAGGTTTCGCTCAATTTCGAGCCTGATCTGTTCGGTTGATAACCCCATCTTCTTCAGGATCATCAGAGCGATCCCGTCGGATTCGCGCAAAATGGCCAAGACAAGATGCTCGGTCCCCAGATAGTCATTCTGGTGACGTTCGGCCTCTTCTCGCGCGAGGATGATGATCTTCCGACCCTTGTCCGTGAATCGTTCGAACATCCTGCCTCCTTTTGATGGGGTCTACGAGCAGAATTGCGAGAGCAAAACCTTCGAAAAACTTAGCCTAATTTTAACTATGCTGCATCTAAGTGTCAAGGATACCGGGGAATCGGACTTCTTGCAAAAGATTGCTGTGACAATGCTGACGTTCAGTGAATCAACTCACGACCGGTTCGTTGACTTCAAAAGATGGCTGCCGATAGAATCCCGCACCGTTCGTCCGACGATTCGACTGGATCCCGATGCGGTTTCCCCGATGAAAACCAAGAGCATTGGAATCTTAACAAAACCTAAATTTCCCGAGGTCAAGGCCACACTGCACGCAGTCGTCACGTGGCTCCGCGCTCGGAACATCGATGTACTCTTGGACACGACGTCGGCAACGCTCTTGGTCGAACCCGGGGGCATTCAGAAAACCCAACTGGCCAGCAAGGCCGGTGTCATTCTGGTCTTAGGTGGCGACGGGACAATGCTCAACGCGGCGAGGCTGGCGGCGGAACGAGGGATTCCAATCCTGGGTGTCAACATGGGTGGACTGGGGTTCTTGACCGAGGTCCGGTTAGAGCATTTGTATCCGTCGCTCGAGCGAGTCTTTGCCAATGAGTTCGTCCTTGATGAACGGCTCATGTTGAAGACACATGTGCATCGGCATGGAGAAATCGTCACACAGGGTGTGGTGCTCAATGATGTGGTCATTAGCAAGGGCACATTGGCTCGCATGATCGAGCTGAAGGTTGCGATCCAGGGACAGTTTGTCACGAACCTTCGTGGAGACGGGTTGATCGTAAGTACACCAACCGGATCGACGGCCTACTCCCTCTCCGCCGGAGGTCCGATTATGGATCCCGCGGTGCAGTCCTTGATTCTCACGCCGATTTGTCCCCACACCCTTACCCACCGGCCTCTGATCGTGCCGAGCCATGCCGAGATCGAGGTCACGCTGACCAGCAAAGACGACGGCGCGATGGCGACGCTCGACGGCCAGGTGGGCATCTCGATGACACAAGGAGACACCGTGGTGATCCAGGTATCGGAGCATCGGACGAGATTGATCCGGTTTCCGGAGACCCATTACTATGACGTGCTGCGGGAAAAACTCAACTGGGGAGACAGGTAGAAACTAAACCGCTCGGTCTTTTATGACAGTGCTCGATCGATAAGTCCTAACATCTCTCGATTGGTCACGTACTTGAATGCTCCGATGCAATCGGCCTGGTCTTTGTGAGTCTGTTCAGCTGCTTCAAGCACGCGAAGGCCTTTGACATCCACCGGATGGCTGTTTCGGTTCTTGAGCGTGACCTGAAGCTTGCTGAGTATTCCCTCCGCAGTCGCCCTGCTCAGCGGAGCCTTCGTCTTGAGATACCGTGACACGACTTCGGCACACCACTCCCCATCCCGTTTGGCCACCCCCACCAGCCCTTCACTGGCCTTGCGAGCCCAGCCGGCGAGGAAGACGCCGTCGACCACTTTGCCTGAAACCTCGTCGTAGGCCTGAAACAGCGCATCATCCGGGTCGTTGGCCGTCTTGTTGGGATTGGTCATGAAAACCCCATTCTTGTATGGCAGGCCGAGGGTCTCATCGACCTTGTCGCCCACGGCGAAGACCACCGAGTCGCAGGGGAACTCGTAATATTGTTTGAGTCCGACCGCCACCGTATCCTCGCCCTTGGGCTCAAGTTTGTTCTCTTCCATCTCGAGACCACGGACACGGTTGTTCCCATCGACGAGAATCCGCTTGGGCGAGGCCAAGAATCTGAACCCCATCTTTGTCTCGCTGACTTTCGGTTCGCACTTGGTAAATTCGTCTGTAAGACTCTTGAGAACATCCTCTGCATTCTGACCCACTGCTGCCAGGCGATCCTTAATGCGAGCGAACTCCTTCGCGATTCCATCCAAGTCCATGTTCGAGCAAACGGCTCGAATTTCTTTTGGATTATACTTCCGCTCCGCAGGCCCACGCCGGACCACAGCCGTGACTCGGTTGACTCGTTGATAACGAATCAACCAATGGGATATATCGACCATGACATCCCCCGCTCCGATGACCGCCACGTGTTTGCCCATTTCGAATGGTCGATCGCCGAATCCAGGTAAACGATTGAAATGATAGACGACATCTTTCGCGTGGAACACCCCTTGCGCGCCGTCTCCTTCAACACCGATCATCTTGGTACCTTGAGCCCCGGTTGAAAAGACAATTGCGCTTGCGCCAAGTCCTCGGAGGTCTTCGATCGTTAGGTCCTTGTTCTTGCCGACCGAGACGTTTCCAAAATAGTGCACGTTGGGTCCTTCCAAGATGCCCCAATAGGTCTTCTTGAGTCCCCCGCGTAGTTTTAACTTGCTCGGAAAGATTCCGTATTCCGCAAGCCCTCCGAACTTGATGTCACGATTGAGAATAATCACTTGGTGCCCGGCCTCCGCCATCTTATTGGCGACGGACATGCCCGCAGGACCGGCTCCTACAACGATCACGACATGCGTCTCCTCTTTCGACCCGGCTGCACTCATCGATATCCCTTCACTCCAGTGTGAATCACACCCTGCAAAACGGCGGAACCTTCAAGATTTTCGCGAACTTTACCATACGGTTTTAAAGGCTGTCAAAAAACTCCTCTACCAAATCACAGGTTGAATGTGATGTTAGCCCCCTGCACTCCCGACCGGTCCTCCCGACTCTGTCATGCGCCAGGGATCCAGCAGTTCGTTCAACCGACGTTCGGGCAAGATCTTCTGCTCTTTCGCGATCTCGCGTACCGTTTTCCCTGACTTGTATGCATCCTTCGCAAGCTTCGCCGCCGCTTCATACCCGATCTCCGGAGCCAAGGCCGTGCACATGGCCAGACTTTCCTCGATCAAGCTGCGGCAGCGTTCTTCGTTGGCCTTGATGCCCTCGATACACCGAGCCGCAAAGTTCTGCGACGCTGTGGCTAACAACTCAATGGACTCCAGAAGGTTGTGGGCCATGACCGGCATCATCACGATCAGTTCGAAGTTGGCCGCCTGTCCGGCGACGGCAACAGTCACGTCGTTCCCGATCACTTGGGCACAGACCATGGTCACCGATTCGGCAATCACAGGGTTCACTTTGCCCGGCATAATCGACGAACCCGGTTGCGTTTCCGGCAAGTTGATCTCACCGAGCCCGCAGCGGGGGCCGGAGCCGAGCCAACGGATGTCATTCGCAATCTTCATCAGACTGACAGCGATCGTACGCAACTCCCCGCTCGCTTCCACCAGTGAGTCCTGAGTCGATTGCGCTTCAAAATGGTTGGCCGCTTCCTTAAATAAACAGCCGGTCTCTTTCGAGATGATCGCCAGTACCTTCCCTGAAAAGTCCGGATGACAATTGAGACCGGTGCCGACCGCCGTACCGCCAAGCGCGACTTCGACAAGCGATTCTTGTGCACGTTTCGCACGCTGGATGCTGAGCTCGATTTGCCGCGAGTAGCCGCTAAATTCCTGACCAAGCCGAACCGGGGTGGCGTCTTGCAAATGGGTACGGCCGATCTTCACGATCTTGTCGAACTCTTTCGACTTCCGATCGAGTGCTTTGTGCAGGCGCGTAAGGGCCGGAAGAAGTTGGCGTTGTATCATTTCTGCTGCCGCAATGTGAATCGCCGTGGGAATGACGTCGTTGCTGGATTGGCCGAGATTGACGTGGTCGTTCGGGTGCACAAGCTTGCTGCCCCGCGCGCCGCCAAGCAATTCGGTCGCGCGGTTTGAGATCACCTCATTGGTATTCATGTTGGTCGAAGTGCCCGATCCGGTTTGGAAGATATCGACTGGAAATTCTGCGTCGAGCATACCGGACACGACCTCCGTCGCGGCTTGTTTGATCGCATCCGCTGGCTTCTTCTCGAGGAGGCCGAGCGATTCATTGACAATAGCGGCTGCCCGTTTAATGAGCCCCATCGCTCGAATCATGGATCGAGGGAATCGGAGCGAACTGATGGGAAAGTTTTCGATTGCCCTGGCCGTCTGCACCCCGTAATACGCATCTGCTGGCACGGCCAAGTCGCCCATGGTGTCCCGTTCTATACGGGTCTTTGCCGGGGCTACGGTAGGCTTGGACGCTGGCGACGATTGGTGCGACCCAGACCGCTTCTTCATGATGTGGTGCCTCCTCACTGAACCGACTGGGATGAAAGGGAGGGGCATCTTAAACGGTTGCTGGCCAGAAGCTCAAGAGTTCAGATCTCGGAGCGTTGACTGACCCGCCCTGTGTCGGCTAGGAATCGCTCTCGGGAGTTGATGATATGGCTGAGATAGATCTCCACGTCGACGCCTATGCAGGTTATAAAGGGGAAGAAACCCCTCGGTCCTTCACCATCGATGGAACCCGTCACATTGTCGCTGAGATCGTCGGCCGCTGGTACAGCGAGACCCATTCATATTTCAAAGTGCGGACAACATGCGGACATCGCTTTGTGCTTCGATATGACTTGGATCACGACGTATGGGAACTGGTGATGCGAGAGGACGATCAGTGAGGCAGTGGAGAGGCCCGCATATGCGGGCCTCTCTTCGAGAGCCGGTGCGTCGGTAAACTCAGCTCACCTTCACTTCGATTGCTTTTGGCTTGGCTTTCTCGGATTTGGGCAGATGAAGGCTCAAGACGCCGTCCTTAAACTCCGCCTTGACCTTCTCCTCATCGATCACGTCTGGCAGGCTAAAGCTTCGGACAAAGCTACCGTATGACCGCTCGATACGATGATACTTCTTTCCCTTCTCTTCCTTTTCCTGCTTGCGTTCTCCCTGGATGGTGAGAACGCCGTCTTCCAGCGTGACCTTTACGTCCTCTTTCTTCACATCAGGAATCTCCGCCTTGATTTGGTACTCTCCGTCGGTTTCGCTGATATCGACCGTAGGAGTCCAATCCGCAACAACCATCGTTTCTTTCCCGTTCGTCCGTGTGGCAGGGCGTGCGAACATCCGATTCAGTCGGTCGGACATTTCTTCCAACTCACGAAATGGATCCCAGCGCATAAGAGCTGTCATAGCAAACCTCCCCATGGTTATTTATGCACTACGCGTTATTAATGGCCTATGGCGGCGCCACGCCTGTTTTGCTGTCTCGCCCGAAAGATAATTTCGGTTGAATGAGAGTCAAGGGGGGAGAGGAACGGACTACCGTTTGTCGAGAGGCACGTAGGGCCGGTTGTGCTCGCCGGAATAGATCTGGTCAGGTCTGAAGAGCTTGTTCTCGTTCAGTTGTTCCAGCCAGTGAGCCAGCCAGCCGGACACCCGCGACATGGCAAACAGGGGGGTAAAGAGATCTACGTCGATTCCCATTTTGTCGTAGATGATGCCAGAGTAAAAATCGACGTTCGGATAAATCCCTTTGCCCTGTAACAACTTCTCTGCCGTTTCTTCGACTTTTCGGGCGACCGTGTAGAACGGCGACGGGCCGGATACCTGGAACAATCGTTCGCAGAGACCTTGAAGAATCGTGGCACGTGGATCCTTCACCTTGTAGACGCGATGACCGAATCCCATCAGCTTCTGCTTGGCCCGAAGCTTGTCTTCCACATACTGGCACGCCCTGTCCGGCGAGCCGATCTTTTTCAACATCTGGATGACTTCCTCGTTGGCGCCTCCATGCAAGGGACCTTTCAGGGCGCCAATGGATGACGCGACGACCGTGTAGGGATCGGCCAGGGTCGAGCCCGTGACAAGGCCCGTAAACGTCGAGGCATTCATCGTGTGCTCGGCATGCAGGATGAAACAGTCGTCCAAGATCTCGTTCCATAGCTGAGGCGGCGTCTGTTCGGTCAACATATACAAGAAATTTTCGGCAAACCCGAGGTCGTCACGGGGCGGGATCGGGTCATCGCCACGGCGGAGCCTGGCCCAGGTCGCCACGATTGTGGGCAGCTTGGCTACCAAACGCACGACCGACCAATAATTGTTCTCAACGTCCTTCACATTGCGACCGGGATAGAACATGCCAAGGGCGGCAACCGCCGCCTGTAAGGCATCCATCGGATGGCCCTGTTCTGGCATGCATTTCATCAGATCGACGATCTTGAATTTGATCCGTCGATGATGGGTGATATCCGACGTCCATCGTGCCATTTCCGGTTGTGTCGGGAGATGCCCAAAGAGGAGGAGAAACGCCGTTTCTAGGTAGGAGGATTTCGCACAGAGGTCTTCAACGCGAAAACCCCGGTATTCGAGCACACCCCGCTGCCCATCCACATCGCTGACTGCGGACTTGGCAGCCGGCACCCCTGCGAGTCCCGGCATGAAATCGTGCGGCATAGTCGCCTTCCTTGCGTAACTTTTATAAGTTTATCACGTTTGTAAGAGGATCATCTTGAAATGACATATTTCGATTGGCATACTGATTTCGAGCGGGAAATGGGAAGACTCATGTTCGTCCGGATCATGTTCATAATCGGAATGGCCATCCTGGTTCTTGCCTTTGTTATTCTCTCCCGTGTTTCCCACACCGTAACCCCACCGCTTTCTGGTAAGCCATTGGATGCGAGCACACTCGGTCACGGAGGACCCTCTGTCGCTTCACTCTCGACAAGGGCCCCCGAGCGCCCGGGCGACACTGCGAACGTTCGGGACCGTCAAGGCGAGATGAAGTAGACCATGCCCACTTCGCGGGTCTTCATAATAGCTGGTTGTGTAGCCGCTCTTCTTTTTGCGACCTGTATTTTAGGACAAGCTGAAGAGGAACAGCTCATGTTCGCCGTAGTGAGCGAAGTGCCGAAAGACCGCACCAGGGTTGCTGCAAAAATTTCGATCAATGATGTGGTCAACGATGCGAAGCTCTTAGCCTCGGACACGATTTTGAACAATCCGATCTGGAAAAAGCTTGAAATTTGCCACGCCATGCGCATAGAAGGTCTCAAAGTGCCTGAGGGGGTGAAAGTAGGGTCAGTTCGGATCATCGACGCCGCCATGTTACCGATGTCGCTGCAGACATTCGCCGGCGATTGCCTGATCAAGAAAGCCATCGAGGTGGCTCCCCTCGTGGATTGAGGAAAGACAAGAGATTCTAGCAGGTTGGTGAAAAGAACCTTTGAGCACCTTGAAACAGCGCGACGGCACACTCCCCGGAGGGTGCCGGAAGCTCCCGCAGGGCGTTCAAAAAGGCCGTCCGGCAAGGCCGCAGCGAGCGAAGCGGCGAATCGTACTCAGTTCCGTACGTTGAGCCTCTGAGCGACGCGAGAACGCGGCTGGCGGGCTTTTTCAACGCCCTGCTAGGGTCGGCACGAAGGGCAGAGCGTCGGTTCTTCGTCGGCTTCGCATTCGGCAACGGTCAAGGGAAACGCTTGTTCACAGGCACGGCAATGGCGGATCTCGAAGTAAGCAATCCCTGTGTCGTCGATCTCGGTCGGGAGCAGAAGCTCCAATGGGTCGAACCCAAGAATGACCCCGTCGGCGAATTTGACCAGCGCGAGCCGGTCGTTGAAGACTTCAAACGTCGCTTCCTGACCTTTGCGATCCGGGAGATGTCCGATCACGAACACCGGTTGGCCTTTGCGTTTGGTATGAAGATCTTTCAGCGTGTGCTGCGTGGGTGTGGCGCAAGAATAGTGGCCGCTTGAGCTGGTTCCAACTATGGGCACGGGAGCACCTCTGTGGAGCGTGAGAGATTGCATCTAGCACAGGGCGAAATTTGACGTCAAGGGAGCTTAACCTCGGATAGACGAGACTACGATGGCCAAAGTGACGATCTATCAGAAGCCGACGTGTACGACATGCCGGCAAGCCATACAGGTGTTAAAAGATAGTGGTGAGCCCTTCAACGCCGTCAACTATTATGAACAGCCCTTTACGAGAGCCCAACTGAAAGCGCTTTTGAAAAAGGCCAGGCTCTCGCCGCGGGATGTTCTGAGAACGAAAGAAGAGGCATATAAGAAACTCGGGATTGCCAAGAAGAATCTTTCAGATGACG
>Ga0335070_10006302_pt1 | contig 13966 bp, 7 predicted proteins | sample Lox_Sample_13_FD_206722 | JGI IMG/M metagenome (GOLD analysis project Ga0335070, IMG submission 206722) | Soil microbial communities from Loxahatchee National Wildlife Refuge, Florida, United States - Lox_Sample_1.3 | ecosystem: Environmental > Terrestrial > Soil > Wetlands | place: USA: Florida... | reverse complement strand
TCCTCACCCCGGAGTATCTGATGGCCCACTATCATCTGGGCGTCATCTATGAGCGCCGAGGCGACATGGACGCCGCTGTCCGGGAATTCGAGCGCAGCTGCGAAGAAAGCATCGGGGAAGTCAGCAGCCTGTATCACCTGGCGATGATCCGGCGCGCCCAGCACGACGAGGCCGGCGCCGATGAATTGCTGCGTCGCGCGCGGGAATTTGGCCAGGTGCAGAAGACCGTCAGCTAACTCTGCTTGAGTCAAGCGCTCAAGGAGACGCCATGAACTCCGCCGAAGAACGCGACCTGATCTTCGATTGGACCAGCCACGGTCCCAGACGCGGGCAATGGCCGGCCCACGTCATGATCGATGATGAGACCTTGCGCGACGGTCTGCAAAGTCCTTCCGTCAATGATCCTTCCCTCGAAACCAAGGTCGCCATCCTGCACCTGATGGAGAGCCTGGGCATCGAGACCGCCGATGTAGGACTGCCCGGGGCGGGAGTGCGGCAGCGCGAGGCGGTTACCACGCTGTGCCGCGAGATTGACCGTGAGCGCATGCGTATCCGTCCCAATTGCGCGGCGCGCACCATGATGGTGGACATCCAGCCGATCGCCGAGACCGCCCAGGCGACCGGGGTGCCCATCGAAGCCTGTCTGTTCATCGGTAGCAGTCCCATACGCCAATACGCGGAAGAGTGGTCGCTGCAAGACATTCTGCGGCACACCCGGGAGGCGATTCGCTTCGCGGTTCGCGAGAATCTGGAAGTGATGTACGTGACCGAAGACACGGTGCGGTCCTCCCCCGATCACCTGCGGACCTTGTTCACCGCAGCGATCGAAGCCGGCGCCAAGAGACTCTGCCTGTGCGATACCTGCGGCGCGGCTGTTCCCGATGGGGTGTGGAACCTGGTGTCGTGGGTCAAGTCGCTCATCGCAGAACTCGGCGTCAATGTCGGCATCGACTGGCATGGTCATCGGGACCGCGGCCTCGACATGGGCAACACACTCGCCGCCATCGAAGCGGGCGCCACGCGGGTTCACGGCACGGCCCTGGGCATCGGCGAGCGGGTAGGGAACACTCCCGTGGAGCAGCTGCTGGTCAATCTCAAACTGCTGGGCGTACGCGACGATAATCTCAGCCAGTTGCCCGAATATGTGGAGTTGGTGGCACAAGCCACCGGAGTGCCCATGCCGGTGAACACGCCCATCGTAGGCCGCGATGCCTTTCGCACCGCCACCGGGGTGCACGCCGCAGCCGTCATCAAGGCGCAAAAGAAGGGAGATCGCTGGCTGGCCGATCGTGTCTATTCGGGAGTGCCTGCCAGTTGGCTGGGCCGCACTCAGGAGATTGAGGTCGGCGCGATGTCGGGAACCTCCAACGTGCTCTACTACCTTACGGCAAGGCGACTCCCCAAGACCCCGGAAGTGGTTCAAGCGGTAATGCAGGCTGCCAAGAACTCCAGCCAGATCCTGGCCGAAGAACAGATCCGCGAAATTGTGCGCCGTGCAGTGCGGGCGAATGGATCCGTCGTAACAATGCCAGAGAACAAATCTTGATGCCGAGGACGTCCGTCCCTGTTTTCACAGGTCAGCCAAGACGACGCGCAACAAGCTACCTGAACATCCACAACGGCGTGAGACCTAGCACGGCAAGGCCCATCAAAAGGCCCAGGCCTTGGATGCCGGTTTTGCGGTCGGCAAATGCATAAGCGTAGATTCCTTTCGCCACGTTGTTACTGGCCGCCGCCACCAGGATGCTAATGGCGGCTGAAGACACGGGCGTGAGTGTCCCTGCCGATTGGGTCATGCCTAGGACAAAAGGATCCACATCCATAAAACCGATGAGGGAAGCCAGACCGTAGATTCCACCATGGCCGAGGTGCTCAAGGGCAAAACGAGTCACGGCCATGACAGCCAGGAAGAGGACCGCGAACAAGATTGCAGCCCGCAGTTCCAAGGGGTTCTTGGGCTGGAACTCCCGCTTGGCTCCCCCGGCGACCCGGCCCCGAAGGCGTGACCACAGCCATCCCGCGAGACCTGCCAGGCATGCCAGGATGACCAGTGGCACGGCGAGCGCCGCGAAAAGATTCCGATTGAAGAGAGCCAGCAGCACCGCAAGTCGCAGATACATCACTCCCGAAGCGACCAGGATGCCGCCGGCAAACAGATAAGGGTGCTGTTCGTGAGCGGATTTCTTCGCCAGGGCGACTGTTGTAGCGGTGGAAGAGTAGGCCCCCCCAAGGATGGCAGACAGAATCACGCTGCTCCTCTGCTTGGTCACACGCAGGAGCACATAACTTCCATAAGAGATGCCGCTTACTGCCACCACCACCAGCCACGTTTTGAACGGGTTGATGCGGAACTGTGTGAACTCAGTATTGGGTAGCACCGGCAGAATAACTGCCGTCAAAAGCAAGAACTTGGTGAAGGTCAGAACTTCCTCGGGTGCAAGGCGCTTCGACAGTCCTTCCAGGACCTCTTTCAATTCCAGCAAGAGCAGACTTGCGACCGTCAAGGTTGTGGCGATCCAAAAATATCCCTGAGAGACGAGCGCTCCCAACAAGTAAGTAGCCAGTCCCGAGATCTCGGTCGTGACCCCGGGCACATCTGATACCGCGCGCGAAGCCAGCTTGTGCCGATAGGAGACCAGCAGGAACCCACCCACCACGGCAAAGCCAATGGATAGCGGCAGCAGTTGGCCCCCCGATATCAGCGCCATCACGTAGCCAACCAGCCCGATCAGGGGAAAGGTCCGCACTCCGCCGAACGAATAGTGCTCCGATTCCGCCTTGTGCTCCTCTCGCTCCAGCCCAATCAAGAAAGAGAGGAACAGCACAATCAGGATCTTTACTCCCTCCGCCGGCAGAAATTGAAGCCAGTTCTCAAACATAGGGATTTGCCTTCAGTATAGCGGCGAACCGCCCCCTCGCCCGAATCACCCCTTTGGCGGGCGTATGCGTTGCACGCGATACGCCGGTAAGTGGGTGCCGTGTTTCGTCTCTATGGAGATCGGCTCGGCGTCGGCCACCTTCCATACGTGCTGATGTAGTTCGGGGCTGATCAGGACCTCGGTCCCCTTCGCCCCGTCACAGTAGCGGGCCGCCCGGTTTACGGCATCTCCGATGATGGTGTATTCCATTCGCTCCGGCGACCCGATGAAGCCATGTAAGACCTCCCCTGTGTGAATGCCGACACCAATCTGACATGTGACGTCGCCGCGGGCTTCCCGCCGCCGACTCACCTGCTCCATCACCTGCTGCATCTCCACGCCGGCCATCACCGCCTTGCGGCAATGTTGCGGATCGGCTTCGGGGCTGCCAAAGACCGCCAAAACGGCGTCCCCTACGAACTTGTCGATAGTGCCGTCGTAACGGAAGATGCAATCTGTCAGCGCCGCGAAGTATTCGTTCAGCAGCGCTACCACGTCCTCGGTGGACATGCTCGCGGTGAGGCGGGCGAAGCCGCGGATGTCGGCGCACAGAATCGTAACCACAGACTGTTCCCCGCCCAGCCGCAGGCGCCCCCATGGCGCGCGTTGCAGCAGACGGGTGCGGACTTTGGGAGAAAAGTTCGTCAACAATCGTTCCAGCACATCGGCGTTTTGCTTCAGCGTGAGCCTGAGTTCGTGGTTGGCAACGGCCAGCGCAATTTGGTGCGCGAACGAGGTGACCAGCAGCAACTCATCGTGATGGAATCGCTCCGACGGTGTGGCCGAGTCCAGGCATACCACCCCGATCGCCTCACGGTTGACGACCAGCGGCGCGTACATCCCAGTTTCAATCTTGGACTCTTTCTGACTCAGCGACAGGTCTTCGCCCCGTGTCCAGATAAAGGCCTTCTTCTCCGACAGGGCCCTCGATGCTGAGGTTGTGCTGATGCGTGGGGTGGTGTTGGCAGGGCCGTGCGCCTTCAGTAACAACTCGCCATTGCTTGTATCCCGGACGAGGATGGCACAGCGCTCAGCGCTACCCACGATGCGCAACAACTGCTCCACCGCTTTCTGCAGCATCGGCTCCAGCAGACCGTGCGTCCCGAACTCCCACGTCAATTCACTGAGGTAGGTGAGGCGCTCGGTAGCGCTGGCTGATGCTCCCAGCTGAAGGGTCAGACCGGCATCTACGGTCTCGGCAATCCGCACACTCGGCAAGTCCGGCGCCTCGTCGAGGCTCTGAAGGCGCGGAGCAAGGCTTACATTGAGCGCGGACGGCTTGCGCGCCGCCTGCCGCAGTTCCTGCAGCAGCCCATCGATGCCTGGCCTCATGGGAGCGGTGAGCGCGCGGACTTGTACGTCGGGTGCCTCAAGAACGGCGCGCAACAGTGTGATCAGCCCCAGCTCTGTCGAATCGTTCTCGCCCGAGATCTGCTCCGCCCGTCCAAAAACCTGCTTCGTCGCCGGGGAACGACTTACAACCCGTGACGGCCCGCTCGGCGGCGAGCTCTTGGCCTCGGCCGTGGTCAATGCTTGCCGGATGGCCCGCCGGATGGCCCCAAGATCCACTCCATGCCGCTGTGCAAGCTCGGCCAGGCAATCCACTTCGCCCTTTAAGCGGACGCTATCACTCGTTCTTTGCAGCAGGGGTTGATCTTGTGTCCTGATCGCCTTGGGCAGCGAGCAAATACCAAACAGCAGGTGCGTGGGCTCGATGAACGGATCCTGATGACTGAGGGCGAGGTCGCCCGCAATCTGCCATGCCAACTCGACCCCCGGAGAAAGGACTAAATCAGCCATTCGCTACTCTTTCCGCCCCACACTTTGCGAAAACGCACAGTTTAGCCCCCGCGAAAGAGCACGGCAAGGCTGACCGGCGCTGTGCCATAATGCATCTCCGACGCGTCATTACAGGATGAAATGCCGCCCAACGATCCCAAAGCTTCATCGCAACAACTGGATGAGTCTCTCCCGCCCTCGTCCGGACAGGCAAGACTAAGTTACCACCCGAGTTCGGCGGGGGCGCGGAGCGAAGCTGCTTCGTTCGCTCCGGGTGACCTGCTGGCTAATCGCTTCCGCGTGCTCCGTCTCATCTCCAAGGGTGGGATGGGAGAAGTGTATGAAGCCGAGGACCTGGAATTGCAGGAGCGGGTCGCGGTCAAGACGGTTCTTCCCGCGATTGCGGGCAATCCTGCCGCGATCGAGCAGTTTAAGCGCGAAATCCATCTGGCCCGTAAGGTGACCCACCCCAACGTCTGCCGCATTTTTGACTTGGTCTATGATCCGCGCCCTTCCGGTCCCATGGCTTTTCTCACGATGGAGTTGCTGGAGGGAGTCCCGTTGTGTTCCCACCTCGAGAAGGCGGGAACGATTGCGCTCGAAGAGGTGGTGGTTCTGGCGCGCCAGATGGCGGAAGGCCTGCATGCGGCCCACCAGGCTGGGGTCATTCATCAGGATTTCAAATCCGGCAATGTCATGCTCGTAGGCGGCGGGGAGGGCGGGCCGCAGCGCGTGGTGATTACAGATTTTGGCCTGGCGCACAACTTGCAAGCGGCAGACAAAGGCAGCGGCCACAGTGCCGGAACGCCCGCCTACATGGCGCCCGAGCAGATTGAAGGCGGGCCGATTTCCCCTGCGACCGATGTCTACGCTTTTGGGGTCGTGCTGTACGAGCTGGCTACGGGTCACTGGCCCTACAACGCCAAGACCCGCGAAGAGCTGCAGGCCAAGAAGCTGAAGGAAGCGCCTGTACTCCCGACCAAGTACGTTCCCGAGTTGCCGATTCGAGTCGAGCGCACCCTCCTCCGCTGCCTGGCCAGATCGCCACAGGACCGATTTCAAGACCCACGCGACGTGGTGCGTGCTCTCGAACCGACACGCCGCCGATGGCCGGCCCTGGCGGCAGCCGCGCTGCTGCTGGCCCTGCTCGCAGCCGTGGGCGGTTACCAGTGGAGAAGAATGCAGCTCACTCATCGGGAACCGACGGTCGCGGTCGTGGGCTTCAAGAACAACACCGGAGACACAACTTACGATTGGCTGGCTACGGAACTGAGCGAAACGCTGACCACAGGTCTCGGCAGTGCCGCCGGGCTCCACACGGTTTCCACGGATGAAGTGGCGCAGCTCAAGAACGAGCTTTCGGTTCCGCCTAGCCAGAGCCTGGAGCGCGAAGACCTTTCCGAGGTGCGGCAGGCACTGGGCGCGGATTATCTATTGCTGGGAAGTTACACGATGGGGAGCGGTACGCCGGATACGAATCTTACCCTCGATCTCCGCCTGCAGGACGCGCGCGGCGAGACCGTCGCCAGCATTCACGAGAGCGGCAGTGAAGCGGAATATGGAAAACTTGTTACTGTCGCCGCGGCCGAAGTCCGCCGCCAGCTTGGCAGCACGCGTTTGCCCGATACCGAAAGCGGTGAATTGCAGAACTTGTATCCCAATAACGGCAACGCCCGTCGGCTCTACTTTGAGGCCCTGGATAAGCTGCGTTCGCTCGATGCTCCCGCGGCCTTGGAGCTGCTGAAGAAGGCCGCCGCAGAGGAGCCAGACAACGTCGTCCTGCACTCCGCGTTGGCGGACACCTGGTCAAGACTAAAGCACGATCCCGAGGCGGCACGGGAAGCTCAGAGAGCCGCCGACCTTGCTCGCCAGGCTCCGCTGCCGTTCGAGTATGTGGTGCTGGCGAAGGCCCGAGCCGAAGAAATGACGCAGCGCTGGGATGCCGCCATCAACGACTATGGTTTGCTGTTTCCCCGCTATCCCCACCTCGACTACGGCCTGCATCTGGCCGAGGCGCAGGCCCGAGGCTCGCACCCGAAAGACGCGCTCGATACCTTGGACAAGCTGAGCAAGATGCCTCCTCCCATGGGGAGCGATCCGCGCATCGAGATGGCGAGGGCCAAGGTCTACGGAACCATGAACGACTTTAACTCCGAACTGAAAGCCGCCCAAGCGGCTTTGCAGCAGGCGCAGATGCGCAACGCGCGCATGATGCAGGCCAACGCCCAGCTGGAACTGTGCTGGGCGCACCGCAACTTGGGACATGTGGAGCCGGCATTTGCCGCCTGCAATCAGGCGCAGAACCTGTTCGAAAAACTCGGTGATAACGTGAGTGCTGCAGTGGCGCTCAACAACGTGGCCACCTGGCTCTCCGATCGCGGCCAATACGCGCAGGCCAAGCAGCTGTACGATCGTGTCATTCAGGTGAATCAGGCTGCAGGGGCGCAGAAGGATTACGCCGGAGTATGTGTGAATGCGGCCAAGACACTCTACTTGATGGGCAAGCCGGGGGAGGCCGATACCTACATTGAGCGCGCCCTGAAAGCCGCAGTCCCGATCGGTGACAAATACAACGAGGCGCTGGCCAGGATTCTCAAGGGTGACGTCCTGTCAGAACAAGGCCGAATTACCGAAGCAGAGAGCGAGATGCGCAAGGCCCTCGCTCTCGCCAAGGAAATCAACGATGAATCCACTCAAGCGACAGCCTTGAGCAATCTGGCTTCTTACCAGGCTGAAACCGATGCGCAGAGCGCGCTTGCAACCTACACTCAAGTCTTGCAGCTGGGTCGAAAAAATGGAGAGCAATCCGCGGTTGCCCGGTGCTTGAACCATATGGGAGACGTCTTGTTCACCCGCGGCGACCTGGCTGCCGCCGAACAACGCTACCAGGAAGCCCTGCAAATTCGCACGGAGCTTAAGGAGAAAAACGGAATGGCCCTCGCCGGGCTGTCTTTGGCTCAGGTCGAGTTGGAGCTCGGCAATTTGGCCCAGGCCGAAGGCAGGGCAACCGTTGCACTAAAGGATTTTCACGATCAGCAGGATGCGGATTCGGAATCAGAGGCCGCTTCTCTCTTGGTCAAAATATTGGCGGCACAGGGAAAGTTGGACCAAGCCAAAACCTACGTGAAAAGGATACAGGAGATCGCGACTACAGACCCCGATGTGGCGTTTGACAATCGCCTCAGTATGGCCGACTACTTCAGCGCCTCCGGCGAATATTCCGAGGCCCTTCAGCAGCTGCAGTCTTTGCCCTCGGAGGCCAGGAAGGCAGGACGTAATTTCACCTCGCTCCAGGCCCGAGTAGCTCTGGTGAAACTCCAGGCCGGGCGCAGGCCCGCCCCCGAACTGCGCAAAGAACTTTCCTCCATTGAGGCGGAAGCCAGGCGCGCTGGTTTCAGCCTCCTTATCCAGCGCGCCAACCGTATTCGCCTGTAGCGCGCTTTGCGCAGCTCTTTGCAGCTTCTGCCGTAGTGGCGGCAGGAAATTGCGCTATTGCCGATTTTCGAATCTGCTTGACGAATGGAGAAAAACGTTTAAACTAGCTCCCACTTTCCCCCGAACATCCGAAACTATTTGACCGCCGTACACCACTCAAGAGGAGTTCCATGCTGCTTCGCCCGAGAGTTGTCTTCAGCTGGTTAGTCCTGTTCTGCTTCTGTGCTTCAGTGCCCCTGTTCGCAATTCGCGACAAGGGGGACACGGCCAGCTCCAGAGACGGGCAGAATACATTTGACTCGTGTGATCCGACAGCCACTCCGTACGTTTGTCCAGGTACACCGGATACTGTGGTGGTGGCGGGAGACTTCACGGTAACGATCAAGAACTTTCAGTGGGCGAATGGCAATTCGGATCCTCCGAGCGGGAAAACTACCATTCTTCAGGTTACCGTTACGAACGGGAGCACACCGGTCCATCTCGCTTATCTTGAGATCAAGGGAGCTGGTCTGACCAAACCTAGCTTTGTGGTCTGTGACTTCTATCCCGATTCTAACGATCCTCCCAATTACACTTTCAAGGGCACGGTGCATTGTGTTGACTTCCCGTTAGTGTCGAAGCTGGATTTCTCCCCGGTCGAAATTGCGCTGCAGCCGCAACCTGTTACTGATCCGGACAATCAGATCGTGCACTGGAGCTTCGTTGATTTCGACCAGATGACGACCAAGACACTGGGTGATGGGAACGCTGCGCTTTCGCTGGATGGTTGGGTGGATCTTCCTTCGGACGCTGGCAGCTATCTCGCGGTGGCGTACGATGACGCGGGGAATCCTTACTGCGCCGGTACGCTTCCGGGCTGTCCCAAGAGCAATCCGCCGCCGCCGGCCACCAACGATTTCATTGCCAACGCAAAAACACTTACCGGCGCCAGCTTTACCGACTCGGTGACGGCAGCGACCGCGGTGAACGTCTACGCTACTCCTGCTGAGGACCCTAACAACCCGGGAGGCGCCCTGCCTTCCGCCGACGGGACCACCGATCCTTCCCCCACCAACTGTGAGGGATCGAATACACCGGCCATCGTATCCTTCAGCAGTTTGTGGTACACCTATGTGCCGCAGGCCCCAGGCACTCTCAACCTCGATACCCTGACCAGTTCCTACGACACGGTTCTCTCGGTCTACACCAAAGATGGTAACGGGCAATTGCAGGAAGTTGCGTGCAATGACGACGTCGCGTCGGGCGAGTTCCAGTCGTCACTTTCGCTCCCTAATCTTACGGGGGGAACAACCTACTACATCATGGTGGGCGAAGCGCCCCCGGCCGTAGATGACGAGATTGATAGCGACGGCAATCCCATATTGGATGGTTCGGGAAACAATATCCTGGCCGCCACTCCACTGAGTTTGGATGAGCGTCTGGTGCTGCACGGAAGCTTCGTGATCAGTGGGCCCTTTGCGGATCTGTCTCCCACCAGTTTGACCTTCGGCGACCAGTATGTATTAACCACCAGCAGCGCCCAGAACGTCACGCTCAGCAATATCGGCAGCGTGGCGCTCAGCCTATCGAACATCACGGCGTCCGGCGACTTTGCGCAGACGAACAACTGCGGATCGAGTGTCGCTGCCGGTGCAAGTTGCACGATCAGCGTGACCTTCACGCCGACCCAAACCGGATTGCGCAACGGAACGCTGTCCGTCAGCGACAATGCTCCGGGAAGCCCGCAGACCGTAAGCTTGAGTGGAAACGGGGTCGCCGCTGCGGTGAAGCTGAATCCCACCAGCTTGACCTTCGCGACCCAGGTCATCGGAACGCCCAGCCCGACCAAGAAAGTCACGCTAACCAACACCGGTAACGCGACGTTGACGATCACTAGCATAGCCCCCACGGGTTCTAATGCCGGCGATTTCCCAGTCACCAACACTTGCGGCGGTAGTGTTGCCCCGGGTGGCAAGTGCACGATCAGCGTGGTTTTCAATCCCACCGGCAAGGACACGCGCACTGCGGCGGTGACCATTACCGACAACGCGCTCGACAGTCCCCAGAGCATTCCGCTGAGTGGGTCGGGCACCTATGTCATGCTGAGTCCAAACAAGTGGAACTTCGGAAATCAGAAGGTCGGCACACAAAGCGCACCGAAGGTATTCACCATGACCAATACCGGGCCCAGCACGCTTAATATCGTTAGTATCCTGCGCGGGGGGAACAACCCTCCTGACTTTCAACAGATACATACATGCGTGGCGACGCTGGCGCCTGGAGCGAACTGCAAGATCAAGGTCACTTTCAAGCCCAAAGCCAAGGGTGCCCGCAGTGCCAACGTGGGAATCACGGACGATGGCGGCGCGAGCCCGCAGAAGATCAACTTGAGCGGCACTGGCACCTAGCACTGAAGCAGGGACGTTGGTCTGGGTTTGAAACGAGTGCCCTTACCCGGCGAGGGATGTTTCGATTGCTCTCGAATGCCCTGGCCGGTTACGGGCCGCGCAGCGACAGCACGGGCACGTAGCTCCCTTTGAGTTCTCGCTTCCACCATTCTCCCGTGGCTTTTTTCTCCGCCGGCGTCGTGAAGCGATATTCATAGACTAACGCGCGGATATAGTGGGGAGGCGCACCCGGAAACGGGTTGTGGCCCAGCAGGTCGAGCACTTCCGGTTCACCCTGGAGCAGCCGCGCCAGGAAATGCAGGATCCACGGATCCGTTTGATAGCTTCCCAGCGCGGCGAACCACATCTGCCAGTCGAGCCGGGGCTGGTGGGGCTGGACCCATACCGGTGCCCGCCTCAGGTCACCCGGCTTGTACTTGAACTCGTATGCCAGCCATGTGGTCCCGTCGTTTGATCCCTCGACGATGATTTCCGGGCGCGTGGTGGTCATCACTGCGAACAATCCGTAGGTGTTGACGATCTCAAACGGCGCGACCGCACGGATCACCGCCTCCGCCGGCGCCCAGTGACGGCCCGAGAGTTCACCCGCCATCTCGAATCCGCTGGTGAACAGGACGAAGGCGGCAACCAGCCCGCAGACAGCACGCCAGATCGGTGTCCGCACAGCATTGGGGTGCTCCGCCAGCCGTCTCACAACTATCTTTGGCAGGAGCCGGCTCAGCGCCGTGTCATCCAGCACGAACAAGCACAGCGAGACCGTGAGCAAGTTAAAGAAAGCGTAGTTGCCGGTCAGAAAGATCAGGAGTTGCAGCAGCGTGATGGCCAGGCCCGCGAACATCCGGACACGGCGTGGCGCCAGCACCAGCAATGGAACCAACAGCTCCACGAAAAACATGAAGCCCACCGAGACACGTTGAAACCAGCCCGGAAGCTGATAGAAGTACCAGGCCAACGGCGTGGGTAGCGGCTGGGTCTCGTAGTGGACTGGCAGTGCGGTGAAGTGGCGCCAGCTAGGATCTCCGCTCAGCAACTTGACTGCGCCGGAGAGGAACATCAGCCGGCACAACAACCAGCGGAAGAGCCTCACGATGACCACTTCCGAACCGAGAAACAGGGCGAGGAATCCTGCCTCCAGCAACAGCGCGTCCCACTGGTAACTCATGAACACTTGCCCGGCGGTGCTCAGCGACAGATAGAGCACGAACAGCCCGCCGCGGACCAACCTCAGGTTCACTCCCAGCAACTGAAGCAGAGAGAGGCAGACACCAGCGATCCACACTCCGCGCAGAAACGCATCGCTGCCGCTTAGCCATAAAACTGTCGGGACATTCCAGTAGGCGGACGTTCCCAGAGAGTCACGCACCGCGCTGAGAAACTCCCCGGCGGGTAGAATGCCATGAGAGCCCACCAGGCCAGCAGCCTGGACCCCAAACGAGACGAACGCCATGAGGTAAATCGCGCCCAGAAAGCGCAGAAACAGCCAGCTTGTCAGGCGGTATGTCTCAGGCCGGACAGGAACTCCCCACAGCAGCCTCGTCACCCAGAACCCCAACGAGCGGTGGCGGGCAATCGTCCGGTAGACAGCTTCACACAATGGAGAAACACCCGGGATCCGATCGTATGACCGCAGCATCCACTTTCTGCCTGGCACGGCAGCTAAGACCGAGAACACTGCGTGGGCGCCGCTGCGGACCTCTCGGTTCGGCAGGATGAGCTTGGCCGCCGATGCGAACTCCTCACGCGACACTTGCGGGAAGCGTTCGCCGACCTCCTGGAACGGCGCATAACTGACTTGGTCGCCGGTCAGACTCTTCCCATACTCCACCCAGGCCCGACAAAACGCGCAGTCTCCGTCAAAGACCAGAAGTGGACCGTGAAGACCGGTTTCGCCCATGGAGCTCATGCTATTCGTGGTCGGTTCTTTTTCGCGTGCAGACAGCGGGCGCTGCTCACCTCAAGCGAGAGGTCGCGGCAAGAATATGCCGATTGATGCTGCAAGGGAAGGGAAGAGGGGATTGCCCAGCGATGGGCTTTAAGGAGACGGAATCAAAGCCTGTACTTCGTTCGAATAACCGCTCTCGTTTCCGTTATCGTCCACGGCGGTGGTCACGTAGTAGTAGGTCTGTCCGCTCTCGACCGAACCATCGGCGTACGTCGTGCCCGTATCCAGCGCCGAATTGATCTTCGTGTACGGCCCCCCGGAGGTGCCGCTGCGATACACATCGTAACCTGCAACCACCGAGGTGCTCGGGTCCCAACTCAAATCCACAGTGTGATGCTGCGGTGGGTTGCCGGTGCCAATGAGAGATTGCACCGTAGGCGAGTTCGTGGAGTCGCTTTCAAATGTGAGGGTCGCGGACGCACTGCCACCGGTTTGCGGGGTGAACGCCATGGCATAGGATGCGCTCTGTCCCGCGCCGAGCGTAAACGGGAAGGAGAGCCCGCTCAGCACAAACTCCGCGCTACTGCTGGTTCCCGACGACACAATGACGCTGGCCCCGCTCGCGGTGAGGGTGCCGGTCAAACTTTTGCTCTGGCCTACTGTGACACTGCCGAAATCCAGCGTTGCCGGCGACGCGGTCAACTGCCCAGCCGCGATTCCGCTGCCGCTCAGCGGGATGTCTCGACTCGAATGCCGGTTTTGCGAACTCAGGGTAATGGTCCCGGTAGCGTTGCCCCCGGATTGGGGAGCGAACGTAATGCTGAAGGTGTAGCTCTGATTGGGCGTTAGGGTCAGAGGCACGTTGAGTCCGCCGGTCGTGAATCCGGTGCCGCTCATGGTGGCGTAGTAAACGGTCAAGTTCCCCTTGCCGATGTTGGAGAGCGTAGCCGTCGCGGTCGCGCTCTGGCCGACCTGCACATTGCCAAAACTGACACTAGTGGGGTTGACCTTCAGGACACCGTATTTGAATGAATTATCCGAGCCTCCGGATCGCGCCCACGCGGGTACGGAGAACATTGCCATCGCCAGAAGAGTTATAGGAAGAAGAACCGACAATAAGGGCCGAGAATGGACTTGGGGGAGTCGCATAACAGTTTCAGTTTCGTTGAGGGCTGTGGCCGCGAGAAGGTCACGAAGGGACGTCAAAGTACTCGTTGGTTTGCAGCCCTTCGACGTCCAAGAGCCGGATCGGGAACCGCCGCAGACGGCGGGTAACCAAGCACTGTACTATCGCAGAGTGTTACTGGTCGTCGGGTCGAACTAACGCGTCACCGCTGCGAAGCAGAGCGCCCTGGGCCCGGAGGAAGAGGACATCGGAGCCCTGGCAGTGGGCTCCAGTTAGACCTACTAGGGCGAAGGAACGATGGCCTGCGCCTCGTTGGAGTAGATACTCTCACCGCCAGTCGAGTCCACTGCAGTGGTCACGTAATAGTACGTCTGCCCGCCCTGGACGGTATCGTCCGTGTAGGCGGTACTCCCATCCAGCACCGAGTTGATCTTGGTGT
>Ga0335070_10006301_pt1 | contig 13967 bp, 13 predicted proteins | sample Lox_Sample_13_FD_206722 | JGI IMG/M metagenome (GOLD analysis project Ga0335070, IMG submission 206722) | Soil microbial communities from Loxahatchee National Wildlife Refuge, Florida, United States - Lox_Sample_1.3 | ecosystem: Environmental > Terrestrial > Soil > Wetlands | place: USA... | reverse complement strand
CTTCGACCTGATGCTGCGTATCTTCGACTTCAGTGCCTGGCGGGCCTACTTCGCACAGCGATTCAACAGCCGATTGGGTCCGCCACCCTTTGACCCGCTCAGCCTGGGATTGGCAATGTTTCTGGCTTTTCACAAAAGGTGGGACTGGGCGCGCTTATGCCTGGAGCTGCACTCCCCGACCCGCGGACCGGATTACTGCCAGCGCCTGGGTTTTGATCCTGCAGACCTGCCCTGCGCTTCCACATTTCGGATGGCCTTTGGTGAAACAAAGCCAGACTGGTTAACTGCCTGCCAAACCAGCCTGGTTCAGGGATTGATGGTTTACCAGCTCATCCCCACCCATTCCACTTTTCCGGGTGACCCTGCTGATCAGGGCGTTTCCATTTCCACCGACTGCCAATTAATTGCTGCCCGATCTCACATGCACTGCAGCCACCAGGTTCCATCTTGCTCGGAACCCGCACCCCACCGTCTTTGCCCTGCCAGGCTGGCAGACAAAGATGGTTGCCTGTGTGATACCCCTGCTTGCCGGGATCACTGCCGCTTTGCCACCTGGCGCGATCCCCAGGGCGCCTATGTCTACTACTCCGGTTCCAACCAGCCCGGCCATAACCCCAATCATGCCCGCGACGACAAAAAACAAGCTATCCCTCGCGGAAAACATCACTTCGGTTACAAGTCCAAAGCCTTCAATATTGTCGATGACCGCCTCTCACTACTCTGGCCGATCACTGGTCCCTGCACTCCTGCCAACCGCAATGACCATCTATTGACCATTCCTGGTCTTCAAACACTTCTCAAGCATTTTCCCAAACTTAAGATCGGTGAACTGCTTGGCGACGCAGGCGAAGGACACGAGGATATTCTCAAGTATGTTTTCAAAGACCTGCAGGCCCTGCGCTCCATTCGCCTGCGCCATGCCGAGGGCGACGACCAACCCCTGACCTGTCTGCAGCGTGGTTACAACCAGGATGGAGTTCCGCTTTGCCCCAATGGCTTTTTGCTCTCACCCAATGGCCATGACTACCAGCGCCATGCCACCAAGTGGGTCTGCCGACAGAAATGTATTCACCAGCCTGCTCCGGATATCCCTGGCGCTCCTGAAAATGTTTCTCGCACCAGCTGCCCTTTTGCCACACCAGATCATCCGCTGGGTTTCTCTCTTTCTACCGCCCTTACTCTCCCGGATGGCTCCATTCGTCTGGCGCGCGATGTCCAGGTCGGCTCTGAGACCTGGGATCTGCGCACCGGCAGGCAATCCTATTCCGAATCCCGCAATGCCATCCAGGCCCGCAGGTTGCTCAAACGCTCCCGGGCATTTGGCTTGCCCAACACTGCCAAATCCATAACCATCAGCGATACACTCTCCCTGGCTTTCAATCTCACTCGCCTCATCTTTGAAGCTTCCAGAAAACCTTTCCGACAGGCTATCCCAACTCAATTACGTTGTTGAAATAATCGCCGCTCCTCCCAAAACTCATGCTACAACCTTCAGCAGGCCTGAAGGCTTGTTCTCTCACGCCTGCTGTTCGTTTTTTGCACTCTTGAGCCCATCTCTTCCAGGCTGATAATCCACCCCTGGACCGATTTGCTCGACTTGTTGCGTTTCTCTCTGCCACTTGTTGCGCTACGCAGGCCTCCATTCCCGTCCTTTTGGCCAAATTTTCTCATCCAACCCACTTTTTCGATCTGCTTCTATCGGTTCATACCCTCTTCTCTTCATTATCGGACTTGTTGCTGAATCCCGAAATTTTGAGTCCTTGACATGGTGCCAGGCAGAAGCTATAATACCGACCTGCATTCCTCGATAGCTCAATTCGGCAGAGCGGGCGGCTGTTAACCGCTAGGTTCCAGGTTCGAGTCCTGGTCGAGGAGCCTTCGTCTTCTTGGAAAAAGTATTATGCTGTCTAGCGTAAGCGTAGAATAATCCACGAATCTATTTTAAGCGTGGAAAAAGTAACAAAGTTGCTTTTAAAACGTCCAGAGGAAGCGTGGAAGAATCCAGAATATCCGTGGAAAAAGTATAAAATCCCGGGCTAGACACATGAAATTTGTCTATCGTAAGCGTGGAGTGAATCTATTTTATCCGTGGAAAAAGTAAGCCTTGTCTATTTTAAGCGTGGAAAAAGTAAAACCTTCTTTTTGCGTATATATATATATATATATATTTTTTTGTAACAGGGCGTTGTAGATGGGTTCAACAGATGGGTTATTTAGAGCGGAAAGGAACTTGCTGGCAAGCCGGATGCAGTGAAAGCTGCACGTCCGGTTTAGGGAGGGGCGGTCAGAAAAGGGTTCACCTATCGAATACCTCGCTGGCCGCCTACTCTACTGGTGTGCGCCTTACTCCATGTTACTGTGCGGCTTGCTCCGTTTTATGCAGTAATTGTTTTCAGTTGTTGTAATAATTCTTACATTAAGTTCCCAGCTTGAACAAAACGCTCCTGGTGGTAAGCTGAACATTGTGACCGGCCAAGGTTTCTCAGTTCAACTTTTCCATCAGGAGGTAGTTTCATGTTACCCGAAGTCCTTCAGTTTCAAAAGTGGTTGCGGCGAAAACACCCCAACACATCCACGCCCATTCACTATCCCAGCGACCTGACCCTTTTCTTTAATTGGGTCGACAAGCTCCCCGCGGAGATCACCGTCCAGGATATCGATGCCTATATCGAACACTGCCAGGAAGCAGGCCATTCCATCGCCACCCAAAATCGCAGGCTGGCTGCGATCCGCTCTTTTTACGAATATCTAGCCGTCCAATCCGACGCAGCTCCCACAAATCCCGTTTTACCCAAACGCCACTTCATTCCCCAGGGCTTGCGCCTGCCGCGAGACATTCAGGATTCTGACCTGCAAAAGCTATTCGCGGCCATCCACCGTCCCCGCGACCGGGCGATGTTTCTCATTATGCTGAGATGCGGCCTGCGAGTAGGCGAAATCCGCGATTTATCCCTTCCGGATCTGTACCTGGAACCGGCCCGTGGCAGCCTGCCCCGGCTTTGGGTCAGCGGGAAAGGCGGCTCGCACCGGGTGGTCTATCTCTCCGGTCAAGCGCTCGCCGCGCTCAAAGCCTGGCTGAATGAACGGCCTATCAGCGAAGATCCAGCGGTTTTCCTCAACAAGTTCGGCAAGCGGTTCTCCATCACCGGCATTCAGGACAACCTGGCGCGCTGCTGCCGGAAAGCCGGGCTGTGGATCACCTGCCACCAATTTCGGCATACTTTTGGCCGACAAATGGTGGAAGCCAAGGTGCCTGTTACCACGATTCAGCGCCTGTTGGGCCACATTCGCTTGCGCACCACCGAAACCTATCTGCACATTTCGGACTGCCAGGTCCAGGAGGATTTCGAAGCTGCCATCCAGGTCATCGCCAAACGTTTTCCCCAGGATCTCCCCGGAGGCAAGCAATGACCCGCAGCCGCGGTCTGCGCCGCACCCACACAAAGAATACCACCCCTAGAGATCCGGCGGTCCTTTCTTACAGCAAATGGCCATTTGTCAACCAGAACCTGTACGTTCAATTCCGCCGCTGGCTCACTGAGGGCGGCTATGGGTTTTCCTCACTGAATACTTACAGCGTCGCTGCTCGACTGGGGCTGGGCTTCTTGAACTTGCCCTATTGGAAGATCGACCCTAAAAAAGACCTCCAGTTGGTCCGCGAGCACATTCACCAGGGGATATTGAGCCCATCGACCCAACGAGAGTATCTGGTTGGGTTGGATAAACTGGCCGAATTCCTCTATTTCCGCTGCCAGCACAGGAAACCAGATCCCAAAATCCATTGGGAGACCTATACAAAAGGCTTGACCGAGGAATGGACCACACAGGTGCGGGCCTATTTGACCCTCCGTTCTCGCAGCTGGCCGCCGGATCAGGTACACAGGCGGTCTTTGAATTTACTTTGCAGCCTGACACCGCCACTGCGCTGGCTGGCAGCCAATCGCGACTTGAAAACCATTTTAGATCTCACCCCGGAACTCTGGTATGACTATCTGGAATACCGACTGGAAGCACATATCAGTCCCAATACGCTCAATCGTGAACTTTACGGGCTGCATGCCTTCCTGTATTTCCTGAACGACCAGGGCACCCCGGTTTGCCAGCGGATGTTTCGGTTGAGTATGCTGGATGAAACCAAGAGGTTCCCTCGCGACGTCCCGGTAGAGCTGCTGCGCAAAATCCTGGCTGAAATTGAGGCTGCAAAGGCAGGTAAGAATGCCTATTTGCTTCGAATGGCGGTGATGGATTATGCATGGGTTCTGCTCATGCTGCACTGTGGGCTGCGCACTATGGAGGTTCGTCGGCTAAAATTCGCGGATCTGGATTGGGACAATCGCAGAATTCGGATCGAACAATCCAAAGGTCTGAAGGACAGGTTTGTCTTTCTGAGCGCTCCGGTGATCGCAGCTTTGAAAGCTTATCTGGAAATTCGAGGCACTCGGGAGTCATTCCCGGAGGAAGTATTCATTAGCCGTCACCAACCCTTGGGCAGCCGGTACTGCCAGATCCGCCTGAATCGCTATTCCAAAAAGGCTGGAGTACACATCAGTCCCCATCAATTGAGGCACTGCTGCGCGACCCTTTTATTGAATGCCGGCGCTCCTATCCTGACCGTTCAGGCAATATTAGGTCATAAGCACATTGACACCACCCTGGGATATGCCCGTTTGTATGATGGGACGGTAGCCGCGGATTACTACCGGGCGATGATCCAAATCGAGAGCCAATTCTGCCTGCCGGAAGACAAGCAGGTCGAAACCCCAGGAAAAGGTGAGCTGCTGGCAATGGTGGATGCTTTGCAAAACGGAACCTTGAATGAAAATCAGCTAGAACTCGTTCATTCGCTGCGGTCTGGGATTCAAGCCCTCAAGCTGCCTGAACCACAAACATTGGCCCAGGTCGAGCTTAATTTTGCTTAGACTTATGATCCAGGAAGATCAGTCGCGAGTTTATCGCATTCGGGCCACCGGTATTTCGAAAAATCAGAGGGCAGGGAGAGAAATACTCCCTGCCCTACCGTATGGCCCTCGTGGCAGCGCTCGAGTTGGTCTCCACCAGTTGCTCTATCCTCCGCACTAGGATTATTATTGTAGCATTATTATGATTTGCTCTTTGATTGTTAAAGAACAAGGTAAAAGGGTTTCAGTACATAAAGTTATCTCGAGTTATTCCACCATAAGAAACTACCCTGGTTCACATAGTATTGCCGTTGTTAAATCATTATGGCCGCCAAAAAAGAACTCAATAATCTAAATCTTTGTGATTTATATTCGAGTAATTACTTTGAAGACTCTTGCAATCGAAATGACCAAGTCCATTCTGTTCCAGATAAACGGGTTTGGCGAAGGATTATTCCACGAGAAGTATTTTCTGTTGATCCTGTCACAATCAGGATGACCTCATGCGGCATTTCAACAACCACATTTTCACAGTAATCGATAGCAGTAAATTGTTCGGGATCTATTCCACCTCCTTGCCTATTAAATATAGATTCAATTTCACCAGCTCGATGCATTCCTTTGAGATGGAGCCGGATATAGCCGCTATCTCTTTTTTCAATCCACCATTCCAACCAATCACTTTCATAGTGATTACCTGAGTCAGGATCACTATATATTTGTTTATAAGTGCCATCTTCTTTAATTACGAGAGTGTCTTTATCATTAAGACTGTAGCTCGTAACCCAGGTCCCCACCAAGTCATTTTCCTTGAAATCTTGAGGTAGAGCAGGGCAAGAAAATATCTGTGTTGGTTGTACATTATCGTTGGTTGTTGGTCGGCAAGCAGTTAACAATCCCAACACTATCACCAAGCTGGTAATTTTGGCAGCAGTTGTATACACTTTTACCGCCCTTCTTATCTAATGTCTATCAATGGCAGATAAACTGGCCAAGGAAATTTTTCGAAACCACAGTCCAATCTCTTTTCGGTCCACCTGAAAGTCTGATTCATGTTACCACCACCCATTAAAAATCCTGTCTCCCCACGCGTTCTAGGTTCTAGGATTGAAACTATTTCAGGATGGTTAGAAAGTATTTCTAATATACCCATGTTCTCCATTTCCGGATGTTCTTGAATAATTTGCTCAACAGTAACAGGATTATCTCTCGAATTATCGGGAGGAAAACGGAGTGGTATGCGGGTCCCTGAAGCCAAATCTGTCCGATTATCTATTTGGAATTCAATTCGATCTGATGATGATTTCACTACACGATAATCAAACGAGCCTAAAATATGGGTCAAAGGTAAAGAGAATTCCCCAGATGTAAGGTCAATTCCATCGAGTAACGCCAACACAAACTCTGGAACATTAAACTTCCTTTCCTTTGGAGTAATGATTTCGCCATTGATGTAAAATTCTTTGCGAACTTCATCTAATAATACAGACCCTGCCAGTTCTCTACTAAGAGTATCGTTACCATTGAATGTGACCCAGTCCGGTCCACGTTCACAAAAATAATCAGCCAATAAGTCTATAGCCCTCTCAGGTTTTGACCATCTACGATCAATACAGTTAAATCGATTATTCCAGGGGTTTTTCTGACTAAGAGCTAACATAACTGGGCCAACTTGGCTATAAGCTGCTTTCGCTGCCATAACGGCATTTTTTGCAGTATCAACGCAGCCAATAATTGGAACACCACACCATAGGGGGGAATGGCCTGATGGATCTGTGAAGTTAATAGGATTGCTCTCCACATAGGCCCACCGATTTTGAGAGGCAGATTTGTTATAATTACCTTGCCAAGTATCTTTAGTTAGGAACCGGCCGGTTTCGAGCGATAGATACCGGGAGCGAAGATAAAGCAACTTAATGTAACCGTCCTTCATTACAATGTATATATCCATTATTCGACATAGCAAACCATCTATACCCATCACGATCCACCATTATTCCAACTTGAAAAAAAACAGGATCTTCTACTGCAAGCCATGCTGCTGTAAAGGTTGTTGTTGGATCATTTATTGGGATATTTCCGTTCGAAACAATCCAGGTTCTATAATCCATCGATCCAGATACTTGAGGTAAATCAACTCGTAACTGAGCAACGATTTGATCATACCCGTTCGAATCAACAGCGTATGTTTTATTTGGAAATGAAAATTGGAGAATCACAAGCAACAAAACAACAAACAACCGAGAGGTAGCTGTTTTCATATCAAATTCCCCTTCGTTGGTTGGAATGAATCGTCTTATAGTGCTCGATGGTTTGAAAACTTTAATGAAGGCTAGGGGTAAGGATGAGGTATTGTTGGTGAGGTGTTAGCGGCCGAGAAAAATGGTGGTGAAAAGCCGAATTAAATGACAACGAATGTTCGGCAGTTAAGAAGGGCCCATAGCCGGCCCTTTTATTTGTTTAATTTCCTGTAGAACCGACCGGTAGTAAAATTCCACAATTATTTAAAGTTCATTTTCACTTGCTACAATATAAGTAACAAAATAATTCCGGGAAATAAATTGTCCACAATATGTTTCCCAAGGAATCAACCTACTAAGGAGACGATGAAAGTGGATTACGAATACGAATTTGTTTACAAGGTAGTGGCGGATGGACTGCAAAAAGGGAAAAAGGCTACGAAAAAACAGCCCTCCTCAGCAATACGGTCTGTGTGTCTGAAGGAAAGTCAGTTATCCGAGCAAGTATCCGACCAACTTGACGACTTAGAGGAGTGGACCGGTTTTGGAAAAGTTGTGAGTTTCAAAGATGAAACGGAACGAAGCTTCCGAGTCTTGTTGCTCGACTTTCTCCCCGTTGAAATTGAAAAAGGGGTTCAGGCGATTCGCCCGCAGATGGCCACCTTCAACCATGCGACCCTTTCTGTGCGGGAGATTGAGCGCGAAATTGCAAAAATGCTTGACCAGTGGAAGCAGAATAAATCCAAGCTGCAAAGTGCTAAAGCAGGTCTCAAGGCTCATCAGAAGCAAATTTGGAAAGATATGGATGAAGAAATGCCGCTGGCCATGCGAATATTCATGGAGCAGGCCATGGATGAATTTTTTCGGATAACTGGGGACTGGAGGGATGTTCCACTGGAATGCATGTGGGAATATCTCGATGAGGACAAGGCTCAAATACGATAGGAGTCGCCAGAGCCTTCGTGAGATAGGTCATCGAGAATGGCCATCATTCATCGGCCAAAAAAGGCGAGCTATCCCAAGCGAGCATTAGGGTCCCTGCGACGCTGCGCAAAGGGCAGGAGCACCGGGCTCCCAACGGAGCCCGGTGAGGTGAAAAAGGAAAGGTCAAGTCTGGTCCAACTCGGCAATCGCCTTGCGGATGGTGGCCTCCTCCAGGATCTGCTTCTGGTCAATGCGTCCGGCAATCAGGGCCGTGGTACAGACCCGATTAATCTGTCTGGGGATGCCGCGGGTGTACTCGAAGATGCGTTTCACGGCGTCATCGCTGAAAGGCGAGCCGGACAGATATCCGGCAATGCGCAGATGGTGTTGGATATAGTCGAGGGTTTCCTTGAGGTCGAGCGGAGGGAACTGGTAGGCATTGGTCAGGCGCTGGCGGAAGGCTTCGTGGACGGAGAGGTGCAGAGTCTGGTTGAGACTGGGCGGTCCCACCAGGAGCAGCGAGCCCAGCGATCGGCTGTCCATGTGAGTGGAGAGCAGCAAGCGGAACTGCTCGAAGGCAGTTGGGGGAAGGAGATGGGCCTCGTCAACAATCATCAAAGGATATCGCTGTTTGCTGCGGATCAAGTCGTCGAAAGCGGAGCGGATGCGCGCCACCATCTTGGGTTTGGAAAAGGGCGGCTCGTAGCCCAGGGCGGTCAGGATGTCGCGGAACAGGCCGTTCATCCCCAGGGTGGGGTTGGACAGGTAGATAGTCAGGTAGCGGTTGGGGTCGAGGGAGGCGACAAAGCCGCGGACGGCGGTGGATTTGCCCGAGCCAATCTCTCCGGTGAGCAGGCCAATGCCTTGTTCGCTGACCAGGTAGGTCAGACGGGCGCACAGCTCGGTTTGGCCGCGGGTGGCCAGGATCTCTGGGGCGGGAATATCCTTGGAAAAGGGCAGGCGGGAAAAGCCGTAGAATTGTTGGAACATTTCAGTCCTCCGTAAGGGGGGGCAGTTTCGCGAACTGCAAGGGTCCGGCTTCCTGGCGCAGCTGGGTGTGGTATTCGGTGCGCAGGGCTGCCAGATAGTCGAGCGAGGAGTGGGGTTTGGGCGGCTGGGTGGGCTGCGCCTGTAGCAGGCGCTCGACCGCGATATGCTTTTCGCGGCCTTGTTGGAGCACGACCGCCTGACCCAGGGAAACGCCCTCCAGGAACACTTCCAGCCGGGACAGATCAAAGGGGTCGAAGCGCAGCTCCAGTTTGCGCCCGGCCAGGTAGGCGTCCACTTCGTAGCGATTGCCTTGCAGCTCGATACAGCCATCTTTGCGCACCTTGCGGAACTCACGCCAGAGGAACGCCTTGCGCAAGGTTTCCGGATCGGCGCTGCGCACATCGAGCAGACCCTGTTGGAACCGTTCCAGCGGGGTCTGCCCCGTCTCGCGATGCACAGTGCGGTGGTAGACCAGCTCCAGCCAGGCCCAGAAGGACTCGTTCAGCTCGGCCAGGGTGCTAATCTCGGAGACTTCGACTTCAGGCAGGAATTGAAGCCTAATAGTTTCAAAAAATCGTTCCTGTTTTCCTTTTCCTTCTGGACTGTAAGGGGCGGCATGGATTTGTTGAATGTCCAAGGAAGCGCAGGCCACGGCAAATTGGGTGGCCTGGTAGACCTTGCCGTTGTCGACATAGAGGGCCAATGGCACCCCGCGACGCAGGATGCCCACCTTCAACACCCGCTCCAGGCGCGGCAGGGCTTCGTCGAAAAAGAACTCGGCATAGGGCACCAGGCGGGAATGGTCATCCAGGAAGCAGAAGAGATGGGCCCGTTTCTTCTTGCCCGGTTGGGCCGGGTCGGGCAGCCACGGGCCAAACATCATGTCTCCCTGCCACAGGCTGTTGGCGTGTTCGCGTTCGAAGCGGTGGAAGGTCCGTTTCACACCGGCCAACAGGCGGCGGGTTTTGCCGTGGGCGCGCAGATGGGTGGTCAGGGTGTGGGCATTGAGGGATGGGACCGATTTCAGGCTGGCATCTTGTTGGAGAATATTCACAATCATGGCCGTGGTGCGCTCGGGTTGTTCTTCCCGCAGGGCAATCGCCTTGGCGACCACTTCCGGGGGAAAGGCGCGCGGGGTGCGCTTGTCCGCGCGTTCTTTGGGCCGCAGCGCCTGGAAGCCGTGCTGCTGGTAGAGCCGAAGATAGCGACGCAAGGTGGCAATCCCCACGCGGGTGCGCTTCGAGTAGGGGATGGTGTAGGTCTTAGCGGCAATCTGGCGCAAGGCGCCTTCCAGCTGACCGGCCGCCAGGGGGTCAAAGAGCAGCTGGGCGATGAGGCCATAGCGGAACAGGGCAATCTGGTTGTTCCGCTCTTCTCGATCGGGGTGGGGAGGCTGTTGGATGGACATGGAAGCGGTTCTCCTGGGTGGGAATGGTGATCCCCAGGATACCCGCCCCCGGGCGGCCCGCCCAGTTGGCAAAGTGTGTGGGCGCGGCTGCCTTCAGACCAGTCGGCCCAGGCCGCGCTCGGCACCCCACAACCCCAGAAAACGCAGCCGGTCATTCAGGCCGTAACCCACCAATTGCGACCAGGCGGTCTGGGCCCAGGCCAGCAAGTGCAGGCTGGCCGCGAGCAGGGCAGCTGCCGCATTGTCCGCCTGGGGCGCTTCGCCTTGCGGATCCAGCCAAGGGGAAGGACTGTCCTGTTGAGCCAGGAAAGTTTGCACCTTGGCTAACCAGGCAGGTGCAGATCCGGCAAAGGCTTTGCACCAGCGCTGCATTGTGCGCAAGGCTGGTGTTCCCCAGCAAGCACTCCGTACTGCAACCTGTTTCCAGCTCAGGTCGTGCTCGAAACAGGCAACCACCACGGCCTGGATCACCCGCACCAGGTAATGCCGCCAGGGACACAGGAAATTCGGCAGAACCGACACGCTGCGCTGGCAGATTTTGCACCGCCAGCGCTTCACCCGAATGCGGTAGACCCGCTGTTCATCCTTGGCCTTGCGTTGGTAATAGCCGTGGCCGATCAGGCAATGTTTCTCTCCGCACTGCGGACAATCCTGCGGGCGGGGGCTATCAGAATGTTCCCCGAAGTCGACATAGTCTTGCTCGTTGCATCCAAAATCGGCTAGAATAGGCATGGGTAGTTCGACCCGGGAGAAGCCGCCAAGCTGTGTACTTCCGGGTCGGACGTCCTTTCTCTCTGAAGATACTTAATCATATCGGATTATTTGAAAGCAAAAGGCCGCTCTCTTTGTAGCGGCCTGATCCTGAGTCCGTAACCTTACCACCAATTATTCCGGCTGGATTCTCTCAAATCCCCTTATTTAATTCATCCGCGGACAGTGAGGGGGCAGGATAAGCAGTAGAAATCGTCAACGGTGGAGCTTGTGTATTAGATTGTATTGGAATATTTGGGGTGGCTGTATCTGGGATTTCTTCAGTCAATATAGGAGGAATCCATCCCTCCCCAATATTTTCAAAAGTTTTCCAGATAATATCGCCGGGATTAAGGTTGAGGTCGTTTGGAATTTTAATTTCTGGGCCTACCAGAAATTCCACATAAGTTCCATCACAACGATAGACAATGATAGAGGATTTTTTACTTCGGGGAAGGTTAGGGCTCAAATCAATTAAGTTAGGATATGGAGTGGAAGTGTATGAAATTAACGGGGTGGATGAAATGGATGGATATGGCGATAAGTTTTCCGTTTTGGTTTTTGCAACGAGAGGACCAAAAGTTGGTGTGACTGTCCTCGGCAAGTTTATTTTTGCTGGCATATCAGTAGGCAGGGGAACACAATTTGCCGGTCTATTTGCAGTTGGCATTTTAACTTCTGTCATCCCCAAATTCGGCATATTCAACGGAGGTTCAAATCGAACAAATTGTGATTGGGTGGCTGTATATATCATCAATGACAATACAGCGACAACCAAGATTGCAATGATCAGCGTTTTGGAGTTTCTCAAAGTTATATCCCTCCCTTTTTTGTTGTAGAACCGCCCTGGATAACCAATAATAATTATACATCAAGCAATACCTTCGCCAAAAAATAGAACTTACTTCACCTTCTTCAGGACGAGATTACGGACTGGCTTTGATAAAAAGAACCCACTAATAGCCCCGATAGTTGTTACGATCACAAGGAGTAATAAGCGCTTCAGTCCCTCCTGTAAATCACCTCATATTGCCATCTCCATACTGAGCCATCATCTAGCACCGCAAAAAAATCCTCAGTGGTTTGCCATTCCCATGTAAAAGTGCCATCACAATCGACGATTGCATGGGGTAAAGAAGGGCGGGGTCTATCAAAGCCAGGACAAGTGGGGCTGAGATTGGTCTTTTCAGAATACGACCAGCTTGTTTCTACCCAATTGGGGAGTGAGCCTGGCTGATATGCGTAAAATTTTCCATCCGCAGTTTTTACAATCGTTTTTTGCCCTACCGATTGTGAGGCAATGGCTTGAACTGACACTGCCTTACCGGGCGGGGTTCCAAGCGGAGTCCATTTGTTAAGAAAACGATCGGTAGTCAACTGGAAAAACCAAGCCGTCCCCCTACAGCCAAGAAATCCAAAACTGATAATAAATACAAGTGTCAGAAGCAGGGAAAACAAACTTCGTAAACGAAGAAACTGCATTGGATGCTTCTCCTAACTCTGCCAGCATTCCTACAGCGAGGCGATGGAAATCCTTGCTTCTCGGTATCACCTATCACCGACGCGAAAAGGCTGAGTTAAATGGGCTTCTGTAGTAGAGTTGTGTCAACCACGACGACAACCGAAACCGCAAGAAGCCCATATGGACATTTTAGCACTGTTACAGCCCGCCAATGGCTGTTTATCCAAAACCGCCCTTCGGCAGATGAGCCGGGTCATCTTTGCACTGTTAGCCATGACAGGACGCGTAACGATGTTGGGTCTTTCGCGCTGGGCTGGAGAAGGCGGCAGTTATCGTACCATTCAACGGTTTTATCAGACCACCATCCATTGGGCACAGTTATTCTGGCAATTCTTCTCACAAAGTCTATGGCAGAAAGACGACGTTTATATTTTGGCGGGTGATGAGTGTGTGGTGAGCAAAGCTGGGAAAAAGACCTATGGCCTGGATTACTTTTTCTCTGGTTTGCAGCAGAAAGTGATCCCCAGCCTATCCTTCTTCGTTCTGTCCTTGGTCAGTGTCCAGCAACATCACTCCTATCCGCTGTCAATGGAGCAAATCATCCGCAGCCCAGAAGAAAAAGCTGCCAGTCAAGCGAAGAAAGCCGAGAAAAAAAGCAGAGCAGCAGAACCAAAGCGCAAGCGAGGCAGGCCCAAAGGCAGCAAGAACAAGAAGAAGACCGAGGTGAGCCTTAACCCAGAGTTACTGCGAATTCAAAAGATGATCAAAGCCTTACTTTTGGTGATCAACAGTCTGCTCCAACCAGCCTACCTGGCCTTGGATGGGCATTTTGGCAACTATCCTACTTATCTCATGGTTCGTCAGTGTGGTTTGCACCTGATCTCAAAATTGCGCTGGGATGCAGCGCTCTGTTTCGCCTTTGCAGGGGGATATAAGGGCAGAGGGCCACATCCGAAATACGGTGATCGGGTCGATTATCGGCACATCCCAGAGAAATACCTGAAATCTACAACGGTTGCAGAAGGTATCCAAACCTGTGTTTATCAGGCGCAACTGCTGCACACCGATTTCCATGACCCTTTAAACGTGGTCATTATCGTAAAAACGAACCTAACCACGAATGCCTGGGCACATGTCATTCTGTTCAGCAGTGATCTTTTGTTATCCTACGACGACCTGATCGAATACTACAGCCTGCGCTTCCAATTGGAGATGGACTGATCACAAATGACAAATTCTGCTTCATCCGGACTGCACAGCTCATTCTGAATTGGTGGCGACGACCACTGCGGTTA
>Ga0335070_10006300_pt1 | contig 13968 bp, 10 predicted proteins | sample Lox_Sample_13_FD_206722 | JGI IMG/M metagenome (GOLD analysis project Ga0335070, IMG submission 206722) | Soil microbial communities from Loxahatchee National Wildlife Refuge, Florida, United States - Lox_Sample_1.3 | ecosystem: Environmental > Terrestrial > Soil > Wetlands | place: USA... | reverse complement strand
GCGCAGAGGGTTCTTGGATGGCGAAAGATAGAGGTTCTTCGCGAGTTGCTGACTTACCGTGCTACCGCCGAACTTGAATTTACCTGCCTTGAGGTCCTTTTCAACAGCCTTCTGTATGGCATCGAAATCAAAGCCTTCATGGTGCCAGAACTTATCATCTTCCGCGATGAGAACCGCTTTAACGAGATAGGGGGAGATGCGTCCGAGCGGAATCCACTTCTTTTGAATTACAACCTTCTTGCCTTTTCGTTTCCATTCCCTTTCGCGATATTCAATGAATGATGTCTTCCGCGGGTTTTCCCGCTTGAGCCTGGAAACGTCAGGATAGACCGCATAGTACGCGACGAAACCGGCGACTGACAGGAGGACAAGCACCAGCAGAATCTTGATGAACCTGAAAGGGCCGCCTTTTTTCTTCTTAGCCATTGTTTCGCGGAGCAATTTCCGTGACGATGTCTGCCTAGAAACACTCCGTTAAACATGCTAACACACAACGTCTGCCTGCCGCGAACGAGCCCTTGCAGTGAGCATCTTACCCTCTTTGGTTATTCACTTTGCCACTGCGTGTGAAAGACCCCTTTCATATCTACCCGCTCGTACGTGTGAGCGCCAAAATAATCCCGCTGCGCCTGAATCAGGCTAGCCGGCAGCCAGGCACTCCGGTATCCATCAAAGTAGTTGAGCGACACAGTCAAGCCCGGTGCAGGGATGCCTAACTGGACCGAACGCTTCACAACCTCCCGGAGCGCTTCCTGACGGTCTGCTACGAGCTGACCGCAATGAGGGTCTACCAGCAGGTTGGCAAGCGTCGGCTGAGCACGGTATGCCGCACGGATATCCTCGAGCAGGGTGGACCGAATGATGCATCCAGCGCGCCAGATACGTGCCACATCCTCCAAATTCAGACCATATTCGTACACGTGCGAAGCCCGGAACAAGAGCGCCATGCCCTGGGCGTACGTGATAATCATGGCCGCGAGCATGGCCTGATTAAGCTGCCTGAGAAATGGCCCGCGGCCTGCTCGCATTTTACGTGGAGGTCCACCGAAGAATTGTGCTGCCGCCTCCCGCTCCGTTTTGAACGCAGACAGATCGCGCATGGCCACCGCCATGTCCAGTGTTGGTACTGGTATCTGCAAATCCATCGCGTCCTGGGACGTCCATTTGCCCGTGCCTTTCTGTTTGGCTTCATCCAGGATCGAATCTATCAGCCGTTTTCCGGTGGCCAGTTCATCGCCACGGCAGAAGATGTCAGCCGTGATCTCGATCAAATAACCATTCAACTCTCCGCGGTTCCATGTATCGAAGACGGTGTGCAATTCATTGTCAGACAGACCCAGGCCCCGTTTCAGCAGGTCATACGTTTCAGCTATCAACTCCAGAAGACCATACTCAATACCGTTATGAACCATCTTCACGTAATGGCCTGCAGACGCAGCACCCAGGTAGGTAACGCATGGCTCTCCATCCGCTTTTGCAGCCACCGCCTCGAGGACAGGCCTGACCCTTTCGTAAGCCTCTCTGGAGCCTCCGGGCATGATGCTCGGACCGTGGCGGGCTCCCTGCTCTCCTCCGGAAACACCCACGCCCATGTAAAGAATACCCTTTTCGGCCATTGCCCTGGTGCGGAGATCCGTGTCTTTGAAATAGGAGTTCCCCCCGTCGATGATCAGGTCTCCGCGCACGAGGTGCGGAAGAAGGTCCTTGATCACGCCGTCTACCGGCGGCCCGGCAGGGACCAGCATCATCACGGCCCTGGGACTGCGCAACAAGGAGGCAAATTCCGCCAGGCTCTCCGCGCCCCGAATATCCCGGTGCTCTGTTTCTCTTCGGAGAGCTTCGACCTTTGTTTTGTCCACATCATAACCGGCCACAGAATAACCATGGTCCGCCATATTGAGTAGCAGATTACGCCCCATCACCCCGAGGCCAACCATCCCGATTTCATACCTTGCGCTAGTCATTGTTTTCCCCCTTCACTAGCCCTACTTCCTCAAATTCTGTGAACGATTTTCCCTCATAGATTGGCCTGCAAGGCATCATTGTTCGCCGGGTACCCGTGACCCGCCAAACTGCTGCCGCGCGGGCGGCTATGGAAGCGAAAGCCCGAGTCCTGCGAGCGCTTCCCGCGTCGATATATAGTCCTTATGAACAATGCCCTGTATACCAAGACACCGGGCTGTCTCCACGAACATGCCCCGGTCTTCGATATACACGATCTCCTCACACGACGCTTGCGCGACGTCCATGGCGATGCGATAGATGTCGTAATCCGGTTTCCGTACGTGGACAAAACATGATGAAATAAAGCAGTCAATAAACGTACCCAGTTCGAATCGTTTGATACGGTATTCCGTCAGCTCGCGTCCCTCGTTACTGACCGAGATCATCTTCAGCCCGTGACGTGATTTAAGGTTCCTCACGAAATCGATCATCTCAGAGTAGGGATGCGACTGGGCAAACATGAACATCATGAAGGAATCCCGGGAAAAGGAGCGCTCCTCGTAAAATACGGCGCGGCTGAGATATTCCTCCAGACTCAGTTTGCCTTCTTCATACGTGCCAAAGGTCAGATGGTGCCGCTCGTCCATCTCCTCAAAATCAAGTCCGAACTTTTCCGCGGCTTGCCTTCGAGATTTACGGTCCCAGCCATTGCTAAGCAGTACTCCTCCAAGATCCAGAAAGAGGGTGGTGATACCTGTGTTAGCCATGTATTTTCCTCCTTTCAGCAGCTGTCAGACTAGGTCAGAAAATTATTCCTGCTTGCTGCCCTTGCGTTTCTCTCGTTCCTCTCGTTTCTCTCGTTTAACGAGAGAAACCGGAGAAGCTAAAGAAACCAGAGAAACCGCTTCCAATCAGCACCGATCACCCTGCGCCGAGCTTTATCGCCTGGATCATCTCCAGCACAGGAGTCGGGTAAACACCCAACCAGACGAGAGCAATCAGCAACGCGGCCAGCACAAGGCCTCCGGTCAGTATTGGAGAAGGAGCAGTTACTTCAGGCGCGAGCCCACTGACATACATTATGGCGATCACACGCAGGTAATAGAAAAGGCCGATCGCACTGTTTACCAGCAGGATGATCACAAGCAACCAGATCATTGATCCGACGCCCGCCGCAACAAGATAGAACTTGCCGATAAATCCTGCTGTGAGCGGCATACCTGCAAGGGAAAGGAGCATCATCGTAAAAGTCGCGGCGAGTGCCGGCCGCCGTTTGCTGAGACCCTGGTAGTCTTCTATCTCATCCGCATCCTTCTCTTTGCCGGAGAGCACCGTAACCACGCCGAAGGCTCCCAGAGTCATCACGAAGTAAGCTACAAGGTAGAAAGTGACAGCACTCACCCGCAACGGTCCGCTCGAGAGGAAAGCGACAAGGAGGTAGCCCAGGTGCGCTATCGACGAATACGCGAGCAGTCTCTTGATGTTCGTTTGAAAGAGGGCGAGCAGGTTGCCGGCGAACATCGAGGCAATGGCAATAATGGTGAAGATCGCGAACAAAGAATCGTGCACGCGTGGCCCAAGCCCCGAAAAGTAGCGTAGCAGAAGGGCGAAGACCGCGCCTTTTGAGACTGTGGCAATAAAAGCCGTGACCGGCACAGGCGCTCCCTCGTAGACATCAGGAGTCCACATATGGAAGGGCACAAGGGACAGCTTAAAGCCGATGCCAATAATGATCATGACTATCGCGACCGCGTAGATCAGATCAATCGTTCCGGCGGAGGAAAGCTTCAATGCAATCTGCGGGAAACTCATGGTCCCCAGTTGCGCGTAGATCAGGGCTGTGCCAAAAAGGAGAAACGAGGAAGACGCCGCAGCGAGGACGAGATACTTCAGTCCGGCTTCAATCATAAGCGGGCGCCGGTCGTAAGCGATCAGCGCATAAAGGGAGACACTCAGGATTTCGAGCCCGAGGAAAAACGATGCAAAGTGACTTGAGGCAACAAGGATAATTGAACCGAGCGTGGCAATGAGCAACAGTATGTAATACTCATCGGGACTCTCCCGCCGACCATTCAGGTAGTCGTACGAAAAGAGGATCACGACGAGCAGAGACAAAAGGATAAGACCCATGTAAAAAAGCGCGTAGCCATCGATCAAAAGAAGAGGAGTCACCTGCGCCGGTACTTGTGATGAGATTACCGGAAGGATGAGAAAGGCCACCACTGTCGCAGCGAGCGTCAGAAAGTACGTCAGGCGATGATTCCGGTAACAGGCAACAACGAGCATGACTATCACTGAAGCAGCGCTCAATACGATAAGCGGCAATATCGGCATCAGAGGTATGCTCACGGCGCCCTCACCGACTCAACAACATTCTGTATCTGGTCGAGGCTGTGCCTCGCCGTATCAATAAAGGGTCTCGGGTAGAGCCCCAGCCAGACGATACTAACGATCATGGCCGTCATGGCCGTCATTTCTCTCAGCGAAAGGTCAGAGATTCTCCATCCCTCCTTGTTCGGACCATAAAAGACGCGCTGAATCATCCACAACGCATAGATGGTCGAAACAATGAGACCGCCGGCCGCTATCGCTGTCAGAAGCACGCTCACCCTGTACGTTCCGAAAAGTATCAAAAACTCACCGACAAAGTTGCCCATACCTGGCAACCCGAGCGAGGCAAGCGCAAAGAAGAGCATGACTCCGCCCATGCGCGGCGCGATTCCCCACAAGCCTCCCATGCGTTGCGTGTCCCGCGTGTGGATCCGCTCCTGCAATGATCCCACCAGCATAAAGAGGGCTCCCGTGCTGATCCCGTGGCAGAGTATCTGGATGATCACGCCCAGGAGCGCAAGCTCCTTCCAAGCGAATATGCCGAAAAGCACAAAACCCATGTGGCTGACGCTCGTATAAGCCACCAGCCGTTTCAGGTCGGTCTGTGCGAAGGCGAGCGCGGCCCCGTAAAGGATACCGACCACGCCTGCCACCATCGCCCATGGCGCGATCTGAAGTGCGGCTCCCGGGAAGAGAGGGATTGCGAACCGCAGGATTCCGTAGGCACCCGTCTTGAGCAAGAGTCCGGCAAGAATCACGCTTCCTCCTGTGGGTGCTTCGGTGTGTGCGTCAGGGAGCCAGGTGTGAAAAGGAAGGGCAGGCAGTTTCACAAGAAAGGCAGCGAGGAATGCGAGCATGAGCAGCAACGCTGCATTCGGGTTCATCCTCGTGCCAAGCAACTCCGAATAATCGAAGGTATAGATCCCTGTCTGACTGCCGTGAATGAAATAAATGGCCAGAATGCCGACAAGCATTAAGAGACCGCCTACCTGCGTGAACAGGAAAAATTTGATCGAAGCGTAGGCGCGGTTCTCATGACCCCAGAGGGCGATGAGGAAGTACATGGGCACGAGCATCAGCTCCCAGAAGAAGTAGAAGAGGAAAAGGTCGAGCGCCAGAAAAACCCCGATTATGCCTGCCACTGCCCATGTCAGGTTGAAGTGGAAGAGGCCCACCCGCTCCTGTATCTCCGTCCACGAGGCGATGGTTGCCATGATCCCGAGGAAGCACGAGAGCAGGACGAGAAGGAGGCTTATCCCGTCAATAGCAAGGTGAAAGCCTATACCCAGACTCGTAATCCATGGTGCCTGCACTTCAACAAACCACGCTTGTTTCGCCGTGAAATCGAGTTCTCCGGGATGGTCTGCCCAGAGCAGCAGTACCAACGCGAGATCGATGCCGAAGGCCAGAAGTGAGATCCAGCGTGGCCACCGGTTTCCCACAAGGCCGAAAAGCCATGCCAACACACCTGCGACCGAAGGTATGAGGATCAACAAGGCAAGCATCATCCGAGCACCACTATGCCTATGAACAACAATGCACCAAGTGCTATTGCCGCAGCATACCAGCGTATCTTTCCCGTTTGTGTCAGGGCCAGCGCCATGGAAGAAACCGTGCTTACCCATGCGATGGCTCCATAGCCGAGATCGATCACATCCTCCTTATTCCAGTTGGCCGCCCGCGCTAAGGGCGTCACAATGAGCCAATCGTACAGCCAGTCAAAGCCCCATCCGGAAAACCAATACGCGTGAAGCAGGGACCCTGCCGCCGTCCCCGTGATGCGTTCCGTCCAGCGCGGCCTCCGCAAGAATAAGAGATACGCCAGGTAAAGCCCGATGACGGAAGCGAGAGGGGCGCTGATCTCCACAGCTGTGTTAAGAGCCCCGGCCGGAAGCTCGGGCAGAACGCTCTCCATGAAATCTGAGAAGAACGTGATGCTGCCGAGGCTCCGTGGCGTTTCTATGAAGCCGACCACGATTGAGAGCGCTGCCAGGATCACCAGAGGAATCGTCATGCTGATGTCCGGCCTCTTGTGGAATTCGGCCTTCGCCTCTCCAAAGAATGTCAAAAAAACCATGCGGAAGGCGTACATCGAAGTAAGAAACGCCCCTGTAAGCCCTGCCAGCCATAGCCATCCACCACCAGCCTGTGATGACCATGCCTCCATAAGGATCAGGTCCTTGCTGTAGAAGCCGGCAGTCACGATCGGAAGAGCCGACAGAGATGCAGCTCCCACGAGAAAGGCCCAGAACGTCCCGGGGATCACCCGTCTCAAGCCCCCCATCTTGAACATGTTATGTTCTTCATCCAATCCCTGGATAACAACCCCTGCACAAAGAAAGAGCAACGCCTTGAAACAGGCATGTGTCACGAAGTGGAAGATGGCCGCGGACCAGGCACCGACGCCCAGGGCGAGAAACATGTAGCCGACCTGGCTTATTGTTGAATAGGCGAGGACCCGCTTGATGTCGTGCTGGGTGAGTGCGCTGACCCCGGCAATGAGCAGAGTTATCGCTCCTATTACGGCAATGGCTGTGAGCACGGGCGGTGCCAGCATGAAAAGAACGTGCGTCCTGGCTATCAGGTAAACCCCGGCAGTTACCATGGTCGCAGCGTGGATAAGGGCGCTCACAGGAGTAGGTCCTGCCATGGCGTCGGGGAGCCACGTCTGCAGGGGAAGCTGGGCTGACTTGCCGAGCGCCCCTCCCAGGAGCAAGGCAGAAGCAGCTATCGCTGTGCCGGATCCGACAGCCCATGTTATCTGGGCCTTTTGCATGACATCCTCTATCTGCAGTGTGCCCAGGCTGACAAAAATGAGGAAGATACCAACAGCCATGGATGCATCGCCCACCCGAGTCACAATAAACGCCTTGATAGCGGCGCGCCCGTTCGCAGGATCGCTGTGCCAGAACCCTATGAGCAGGTAGCTGCAGAGGCCGACACCCTCCCACCCAAGGTACAAAAGGAGGAGATTATCGGCCATGACGAGTGTCAACATCGAGCCGACAAAAAGATTCATGTACGCGAAAAAGCGGCTGTACCCCTCGCTCCCGATCATGAATCCGGCAGAATAGAGAAGGATGAGAAAGCCAACCACCGAGACCACCAGTATCATAACCAATGAAAGAGCGTCGAGAGAGAAACCGATAGCAGGGGTGAACCGGTCGACCGCGATCCACGTCCAGAGCCGCTGAGCGTACATGTTTTCCGGCCAGAACCAGACGAAGTCCACACCCACAAGGAGGGCTACCGCTGCCGACAGCCCGACCGAGATCACTCCCAGGCTCGCGACAACCGGCCGGGAAAGTCGGCTACCCACCATGGCCAGCACAACGAAACCGGCGCAGGGCAGAGCAGGTATCAGCCAGAGAAGATCAAGCATATCAGTCTCTCAGTCTGCTTGCAGCGTCAGCGTCAAGGGTTTTGAACTTCTGGTACAGTAAGAGCACCAGCGCGAGTCCAACAGACACCTCTGCGGCAGCCATCGTCAGGACAAAAATGAACATGACCTGACCGTCCGGCTGATTCCAACGAGCACCGGCCGTGACGAAGGCGAGCCCCGCAGCATTCAGCATGATCTCCACGGAGAGCAGCATGAAGATGACATTACGCCGCGCCAGCAGGCCAACGAGCCCGAGAATAAAGAGAAGCCCTGCCAAGATGAGTCCATGCTCTGTCGGTATCTGTCCCATCAGCCGTTTCCTTTCCGCGCTGTTATTGGGGCTCGCGTCGCCCCCTCCTGCGGCGGCCGAGGTGCAACGCACCCACGAGCCCTGCAAGCAGCAACATCGAAGCCATTTCGACACCCATCAGATAAGGACCGAAAAGTGCAATGCCCATCTCTTTCGGGGTCACCTCTGCAACAGCCGATGCCTTACTTCCCCCACGCGATAGCACCCAGACCAGCTCTGCGCCGAGTATACAAACAAGAATCGACGGCCCGATCCATGCGTGAGGCCGCACCCACTGTCGCTCCTCTCCGACCGCCGCGGGTCCCAGGTTGAGCATCATGATGACAAAGACAAAAAGCACCATGATTGCCCCGGCGTAGACGATGACCTGGAGCGCTGCTGCAAACTGCGCCCCGTGAAGAAAAAAGATCAATGCTACCGAGAGCAATGAAACGATGAGATAGAGCAGGGCGTGTACCGCATTGAGCCTCGTGACCACCAGAAAGGTGGAAACAAGCGCAACAGCAGCGGCTATATAGAAAGCGGTGCTCATGGCAAGAGACTCCTCACATCCACGGGCGGCCCTTCCTCTTCTCCCTGGCCCTTCTCCTTACCCTTGATGGCAATGCCTGCTATCCGGTAAAAATTGTAATCCGGGTATTTCCCTGGCCCGCTGATGAGCAGATCCTGCTTTTCATATACGAGGTTGTGGCGCTCGTATTCTCCCATCTCGTAGTCGGGCGTGAGCTGGATCGCATAGGTCGGGCACGCGTCTTCACAAAAGCCGCAAAAGATACAGCGTGAGAAATTTATGCGAAAAAATTCCGGATAACGCCTGCCATGCGCATCCTCGGTGGCCTGGAGCGAGATGCAGTCCACCGGACAGGCCGCGGCGCAGAGATAGCAGGCCACGCACCGCTCTTCTCCATCCGGCTCCCGCGATAAAATAATGCGCCCTCTCCACCGCGGAGGCATAACCTGTTTCACCTCCGGGTAAAGGATCGTTTCCCTTTTCCGCAGGAAGTGCCAGAAGATCAACCACATACTGCGCACCACGCTGAACGCCCCGTCCAGCCACCCTATGACTCTATCAAACCATTCCTTCATCTCTTGTCCCGTCTGTTTCTCATGCGTGCCCTGCCCCTTTAACCCGTAACTCGTAACTCGTAACCGATTTTATGCTTTCTGTTCTCATCCTTTCACCGCAAGTATAACTGCGCCCGTTACCACAAGATTGACAAGCGACAAGGGCAACATAACCTTCCAGGCGTAATGCATAAGCTGATCGTAGCGCGGCCTCGGCAGAGAAGCCCGAAGCAGAATGAAGCCGCAGATCGTCACGCAGAGCTTGCCCAGAAACCAGACGACCGGCGGCAATAGATGGCCTATAAGACCCGGTCCATGCCACCCTCCAAAGAAAAGGATGACAATAAACGCTGATACGAGTGTTATACCCAGGTATTCGCCGATGAAGAACATCCCGAACTTCATGGCCGAGTATTCTGTGTGATAGCCCGCAACGAGCTCGTTTTCCGCCTCGGGCAAGTCGAAGGGCATGCGGTGCATCTCAGCGACACCTGCTGTAACAAATATAATCAGCCCCACAAACTGCGGAATGCAGAACCAAACCTTCTTCTGCGCCTCGATAATGTCAGCAAGGTTGAAGGAGCCTGCGAGCATCACCACTCCCATCAGGGAGAGGCCCATAAAGACTTCATAACTGATCATCTGCGCCGCAGCACGCAGTCCGCCGAGAAGTGAATACTTGCTGCCGGAAGACCAACCGGCCAACGCTATGCTGTAGACACCGAGCGCTGCCATGGCAAGAAAGAAGAGGAGCCCGATGTTGAGGCTCACCACCTGTATACCCGGGGCAAATGGCACCACGGCGAAAGCCATGAGGACCGCGAACATGATAATGCCCGGGGCAATCACAAAGACTGGCCTATCGGCGAAAGGAGGGATCCAGTCCTCTTTGAACAACATTTTAATTGCATCTGCTGCAACCTGGAGCAAACCGGCGGGCCCTGCCCTGTTGGGTCCATACCTGTCCTGCCAGAGGGCCAACAGGCGCCGCTCCACGTAAGTGAGACTTGCCGCAATTCCCAGCATCAGGATGAGGACGGCAAACACGACGACGAGGTGGCCGATCACACCGCTCACGGCACCCTCCTTAACGTTCCCCATGCGGGAAGCGAAACCATCTGTACACCCGGCAACCCGACCGGGAGAAGTGCGATACCCGTCGGCACGTCATCAATGAGCGCACTCGGAAACTCATAGCGGACAGCCCCTACCATAAGTTCTACGTGTTCTCCTACTTTCACACCAAGGCTCGAAGCATCGTGAGCATTCAGGCCCACGTAAGCAGCCGGCATTCGGTCGGCTATGGCGGGCGCGAGAGCGCTCAGCTCTTCAGAGCCGAAGATATGGTGAGCGGGCACGACCAGCCATTCGCCCGGCCTGCGTTGGAACGGCTCAGGCACGCAGTCGAAGTAGTTCGGGGTGTACTTCGGACTGCCAGCACCTGTCTCTTTCGGCTCCAGCAACCGCTTACCGGGATCGCCACCCATTAGGGGGCCGGCAATCCCGCTCTGAAACTTATTTACAGACTGGATGGAGTTCCAGCCCGGCGCCCAGAAGCGGGTCAAGAGCGGAGCCGGCGGTACCCCCTCGTAGCCTTCCATTGAGAAAGCGAGAGGCGAATCCATATCTTCAGGCTGTTTTGGTTCGTTAACGCTTATGTTGACCCCTATAGCGGTGCGGCCGCTATAGCGGTGCGGCTGGCGCGGAATTTTCTGACCGGCGATGCGAAACGACGCGGGCGGCGCGGCGGCCATCACCGGCACAAACACGGACCACGTCTTCCCAAGCCCCAAGATAATGCTGTCAAGATCTTCCCACGATGTAGCCTCGCCCTGCCGCGAGGAGCTCAAAACTTCTGCCAGCCAGCGCCAGCTTTCCAGTACCCCGTCAGGTCCCGGAAAGACCCTGTAAGAACGCTGCGCCCTTCCTTCGTTGTTGACGAACGTTCCGTGCGCCTCCGCAAAGGTGGCGGCAGGAATTACAACATCAGCCTTCGCCGTTGTCGGGGTCGTGAGCTGGTCGAGCACGATCACGCGTTTGCAGCTTTCCAGGAACTGGTCCACGCGGCCAGCCTCGGCCCTTCTATAGAGGTCGTTTTCAAGTATAATGGCCGTGTCGGCCTCTCCCCGCTCAACCGCCTCAAAGGCTGCTTTTAGCGGTTGCGCCTCCATGAGCAGGAGACCCAACGAGTTACACTCGGGTGTCGTGAAGCAAAGTTCCGCTTGAATCCCCCGTGCGTGTAGGGCTTGCACCACGTTGGCGGCGGCTCTTATCACTGCGAGGCTCATGCAGCCTGGTCCTGATAGCACGAGCGGCCGCTTTGCAGCAGTCAGTGCAGCCGCTATGCGTCCCACAAGAGAGCGAAGAGTCTCATCCGGTTGGAGAACGCCGGGAGCGCGCTGGTCAATAGCGCAGGCCACGGCGCAGCCCAGCCTGGCGATACCATCCGGTGCGGCGCGATACGTTGCGGAGGCGATCTCGTCAAGCATGGTCCCCTGTGGCGTCGCAATGAAGAGAGGGCCTCGCTCGCTCTGAACTGCGTTGCGTACGGCCTTGTCATCCCAGAGCGGAATCTTCATGCTCACGGCAATTTCGAGCGGCTGTTGTTGTACCGACTGCCTGAGCGCGAGGTCGAGCATCGGCGCGGTGTTTGTCACATCCTCGCCAAGCAAAAGGACTGCATCGGCTGTGGCAATGCGGTTGAGTGAAGGTGTGCTGGCTGGTCCCTTCCGTAGAATATCCAGCTGGGCTGAGAGCAACTCATGTTCCACTTCGGAAAAACCTGCATAAAAGTGGGCAGGACCGACAAGTGCCCTTAGCGCAAAATTGGCCTCTAAGGAAGCTCTCGGCGAGCCAATACCGATAAGGCTCGCTTCGCCGGACATAGCCCCCGTCAATGCGTGCATCGCCCTCTCTTTTGTCACGTGCTGGAATGCAGCATCGCGGGCGTCCCGAATCATAGGTTGCAAAATTCTCTGCTCACTGTTCACGAATTCATAGCCGAACCGGCCTCGGTCACAGAGAAAATAGCCATTTACCTCACCGTTGTATCGGTTGCGAATTCTCCTGAGAGTTCCATAGCGCTCGGCAGAAATAGTGTTGCAGCCGATACCACAATGCCTGCAAATGGAAGGCGCGGTTTGCAAATCCCAACTGCGTGTAAAGTGGTGCTTGAACGTCTTGTCCGTGAATACCCCTGTCGGGCAGATCTCTATCAGGTTGCCGCTGAACGGACTTTCGAGAACGCCATCCTGATGCCTTCCGAAATAAACCGAGTCATGACTCCCGAAGACACCGAAATCATGGCCCGTCGCATAGTCGTTGTAAAAGCGCGTGCATCGGTAGCACTGGATGCAACGGTTCATCTCATGGTTCACAAACGGGCCGAGGTCTTGATTGCGGTGGGTTCGTTTCTTGAATCGGGTCTTCCGGTCGATATGGCCTGTCATCACGGTCATATCCTGTAAATGGCATTCGCCTCCTTCGTCACAGACCGGGCAGTCGTGCGGATGGTTCAGCATCAGCCACTCGATAACGCTCGCGCGGAATTTCCTGGCATCCGGGTCGTCGATCGACAGACGGGTGCCATCCTCCGCTGCTGTCATGCAGGACATCACGATCCTGCCTCTCGTATCTTTCTCGTCCCTGAAGACCTTTACCGCGCACTGCCGGCAGGCCCCTACAGACTTCAGTGCCGGATGCCAGCAGAAATAAGGTATGTCAAGGCCAAGGGAGAGGCAGGCCTGAAGCAGGCTCTGCCCCTCTTTGACGTCATAAGGTTTGTTATCTATGAAAATGGTAATCATGGTAAACCTTCGTTAAGAGAAAATCATTACAGGTTGCAAGTTACACGTTAAACACAAGGGTCTCCCGCCTGTTGCGGATTGCATCATGTTCTTAATCTGTAACCTGAAACTTGTAACTTGTAACGGCTTTACTCACGTTCTCTCTTCCACGGGCATTTCTTCTCCCTTATGTGCCGCTCAAAGTCTTCCCTGAAATATTTCAGCGCACTCTGTAACGGCTCCACAGCGCCAGGCGCGTGAACGCAATACGTCTTTCCTGGGCCAAGGGCCTGGCTCTGCCATGCGAGTGTGTCGAGGTCCTCCGTTTCCCCTTGCCCGTGTTCGATGGCTTCCAGGATTTTTACGATCCAGGGCAGCCCTTCACGGCAAGGCGTGCACCAGCCGCACGACTCGCGTGCAAAAAAGCGTTCCAGGTTAAGCACGAGACCAACAGGGCAGGTCTTATCATCCAGAACGATCATTGTACCGGTGCCGAGCCGGCTTCCTGCCTTCTGCATCGAATCAAAGTCCATCTTCACGTCGAGATGTGCTTCTGTCAGAAAATCGGTCGACGCGCCGCCGGGAATGATGCCGCGCAACCTGTACCCTTCCTGCATTCCCCCGGCGTGCCGCTCCGTGAGCTCACGAATGGTGGTACCCATAGCCAGCTCCCATACTCCCGGCTTTTTTACCCTGCCGCTCACCCCGTACATTTTTGTCCCTGCATCACTGGAAGCGCTCAGGGATTTATACCAAACGGCACCATTCCGGATGATGTGAGGCACGTTCGAAAGCGTCTCCGCGTTATTCACAACCGTAGGCCGGCCCCAGAGGCCGCATTGTGCGGGAAAGGGCGGCCTGGATCTGGGTATGGCTCTTATTCCCTCCAGAGCGTTCAATAGAGCAGTCTCTTCACCACAGATGTAACGGCCTGCGCTTGTATGCATCTTTATATCCATGCTGAACTTTGAGCCGAGTATGTTCCTGCCCAGATAACCTTTCTCATACGCTTCGCGCACTGCTGCCATCAGGGACTTAGCCGATCCCAGGTATGCCCAGCGCAGAAAGAGATACCCGATCTCCGCATCGATCGCGTACCCGCAGATGATCAAGCCTTCCAAAAGCTGATGAGGGTTGGCCTGCATCAGAAG
>Ga0335070_10006299_pt1 | contig 13969 bp, 12 predicted proteins | sample Lox_Sample_13_FD_206722 | JGI IMG/M metagenome (GOLD analysis project Ga0335070, IMG submission 206722) | Soil microbial communities from Loxahatchee National Wildlife Refuge, Florida, United States - Lox_Sample_1.3 | ecosystem: Environmental > Terrestrial > Soil > Wetlands | place: USA... | reverse complement strand
TGCATCTCGGTGGTCCCCGGATTCGCGAGGCAGAGCTCGACGCCCGCAAGAGTCGCCGTGCGCAGCAGCGCCTCGGCCCCGTTCACGCCGCGTCTCCGCCGGCGCCCGTCAGCCAGCCGTGCAGCGGCAGCAGGAGCTCGGGGATCGGCACGCCGTAGGGGCACGCCGACGCGCAGGCCTGGTGTGCGCACGCGGCACACGCTGCGGCGCCGACGCCGAGCCGCGCGGATTCGCGGCGTGCGAGCTCGAGGTCGCCGTAGTCGCGCGCGTACATGCGCAGGCGCAGCGCGTCCGCGATCGGCACGCCCTCCGGACACGCTCCCTCGCAGCCGCCGCAGGCGGGCCGGCACTGCGCCCTGCCGTTCTGCGCCTCGTAGAGCGCGAGCAGACGCCGATCGTCGCGGCTCGTCCGGGTCGCGCCCGACGCGCCGAGGTACTCGTCCACCTGCGCCGGGCTCGTCATCGTCACGATCAGCGCGTCCACGTGCGGCTGCGAGAGCACCCAGCGGAAGGCCGCCTGCGCGAACGTGCCGCCGGCGCGCTCGTAGGGCCGCATGTCGTTCAGGCGGGCGCCGCGCAGCGTCTTCATCGCCACCACGCCGACGTCCTTCTGCTTCGCCTTCGCGAGCAGGCGCGGCAGCTCGGTCTGCACGGCCACGAAGTCGAACGGGGCCGTGAGCTTCTCGTAGAAGGCCGGATCCTGCCCGAAGTTGTGCGCGACGAGCAGCACGTCGGCGAGGTCGCGGTCGAGCACCTCGTCGAGGCAGGCGGCGAGGCGCCCGCCGTGGCCCGACACGCCCGTGAAGCGGATCTTGCCCTGTCGCTTCGCCTGCGCGACGAACTCCGGCCACTCCGGGTTGCGCACGCGCGCGACGTCGTTGACCGCGTGGTTGAAGTAGATCTCGATGCGGTCGGTGCGCAGGCGCCGCAGGCTGCCCTCGAGCGCGCGCATCAGGTCCTGGCGCGACGCGTTCGCCGCCGCCTCCACCTTGCTGGCGATCACCACGCGCTCGCGCTCGCCGGCGAGCGCGCGGCCGAGCGTCTCCTCGGACCGGCCGTCGGTGTAGCTCCCGGCCGTGTCGAAGTAGGTGATGCCGCGCCCCAGCGCGTGGCGGACCAGCGCCTCGTCGCCGGACAGGCGCGAGGATCCGAAGCCGATGTCGGGAACCTGGAGACCGGTGCGCCCGAGGCGCACCATGCGTTGCACGCGCGGCGCCTCCGCCTCGGCGATCGCGCGTCCCGGGCCGAGGGCCAGCAGCCCGAGGCCTGCCGCCGCGCCGCCGAGGAAGGCGCGCCGGTCGATGCCCGCGTCGCTCACTCGCTCTTCTCCCGCGAGCCCTTGCTCGCCGCGGTGCGGTAGTCGCCGAACTCGCGGTCGCGCGCATCGAGCGCGCGGGTCAGCGGCCCGCCCATGAGCTGCTTGAAGTACTCGCGGGCGCTCGGCTGGTGGAAGCCCAGCGCCTGGATCTCGGTGCCCGCGCGCAGCGCCGCGCGGATGCCCATGATCTCCATCGCGCGGTGCACGCTGCGCTTGTTGAGCTGCTGGAGATCGGAGGGGATCTTCGCGACGCGCTGCGCGATCTCGAGGACCTGCTTCTCGAGCTCCTCCTCCGGGAAGGCGCGGTTCGCGAAGCCGAGGCGCGCGGCCTCGGCGCCCGAGATCGAATCGCCGGTCAGCATCAGCTCCATGGCCGCGCGCATGCCGACGAGCCACGGGTGGAACTGCATGTCGGGTGGGCTCATGCTGCGCACCGGCGGGTAGCCGATCTGCGCGTCCTCGGCGACGTAGACGAGATCGCAGGCCGTGGCCAGCTCGGAGGCGCCCGCCAGGCAGTAGCCGTGCACCTGCGCGATCACCGGCTTGGCGAGGTCCCAGATCGAGAACCAGCCGTGCAGCACCTGGCGCGGCCACATCCCGTCGCCCCAGGCCGTGAAGTAGGGCTGCCCCTCCATCTGGTTGGCCGTGAGGTCGTAGCCGGCGGAGAAGCACTTGCCCGCGCCGCGCACGATCGAGACGCGGATCTCCGGGTCGCGGTCGCCCTGCTGGAGCGCGTCGAAGAGGCGCGCGCGCACGGCGTTGTTCAGGGCGTTGCGCTTCTCGGGCCGGTTCAACGTGATGCGCTGCACCAGCGGGGCGGGGCGATCGACGAGGACCACTTCTTCGGCCATGCAGGACCTCCGCGCGACGCCGCATGGTAACGCCGCGCCGGCGCCGTCGGGCCCGGCGCGAGGCCTCGGACTATGCTCGCCGGCCCGTCGGGAGGAGCCGCGTGAGGGAGCTGTCTGCACGCGAGGCCGCAGCCCTCGTCGGCTCTCGGGACAGCCTCGGCGTGCCGCTCGGACCCGGTCAGCCGCCGGCTTTCCTCACCGCGCTCGGCGAGCGCGAGCGCTTCGAGGATCTCCAGGTGTTCGGCGCGCTGCTCGTCGCTCCGTACGCGCTCTTCACGCGCCCCGGCGTGCGGCTGCGCTCGGGCTTCTTCGGGCCGGTGGAGCGCGCGCTCGCCGCGGCCGGTCACGCCATCGAGTTCGTGCCGGCCGACTTCCGTCGCTTCGCGCGCGTCGCGCGCGAGCTCGCACCGCGGGTGATGGCGACGGCCGCGACGCCGCCGGACGCGCAGGGCTGGTGCAGCCTCGCGCTCCACGCCGGCGCGACGGTGGACGAGCTGCGCCGCTGCGGCCGCGATCCCGCGCGCGTCCTCGTCGTGGAGGCGCTGCCGCGCCTGCCGCGCACGCTGGGCCTGCCGCCGCAGCACCCGCACGCGCTCCACGTGAGCGAGATCGACGTGCTCGTCCCGAGCGACCGCGATCCGATCGAGCTGCCCGAGTCGCCTCCGTCGGAGGTGGAGCGCGCGATCGCGCGGCACGCCGCGCGCTTCATCCCGGATGGCGCGACGCTGCAGACCGGCATCGGCGGAGTGCCCGACGCCATCGCGATGCTGCTCGCCGAGGGTCCGGGCGGCGACTACGGCGTCCACTCGGAGATGTACACGACGGGGCTGATGCGGCTCGACCGCGCCGGCAAGGTGAGCAACGCCCGCAAGGGCATCCACCCGGGCCTCTCGATCGTCACCTTCGCGATGGGCACGCGGGAGCTCTACGACTGGCTGGGCGGGCCCGGCCGCGAGCGGGTGCGCTTCCTGCCCGTGGACCAGGTCAACGATCCGGCGATCGCGTCGCGCTGCAACGCGCTGGTCTCGATCAACGGCGCGCTCGCCGTCGATCTCTTCGGCCAGATCGCCGCCGACGCGCTCGAGGGCCGCGAGCACTCCGGCATCGGCGGTCACGAGGACTTCGTGACGGGTGCGGCGTTCTCCGAGGGCGGCCGCTCGCTGATCTGCCTGCCCTCGACGGCGCAGGTGCGCGGCGCTCGCGTCTCGCGCATCGTCGCCGCGCTCGCGCCGGGGAGCTGCGTCACGACGCCGCGCCACCAGGTCGACGTCGTGGTCACCGAGTACGGCGCCGCCGAGCTCGCCGGTCGTTCGGTGCGCGAACGGCGCGAGGCGCTGCGCGCGGTCGCGCACCCCGATTTCCGCGCCGCGCTAGAGTAGGCGGCCATGGCGGACCGGGACTGGAAGGCGTTCGACATCCAGCAGGAGATCCAGAAGCTGCGCGCTTCCGGCCGTCCCTACCGGGAGTTCCTGCGGGTGCCGACGCTCTCCTGCGGCGTCTACACGCTGCCCGCGGGCGCCAAGGATCTGCAGGGTCCGCACGACGAGGACGAGGTGTACTTCGTGCTCTCCGGCCGCGGGCGGCTGCGCGTCGAGGGAACCGAGCGCGCCATCGGGCCCGGGTCGCTGCTCTACGTGCGCGCGACCTCCGAGCACTCCTTCTTCGAGATCGAGGAGGACATCACGCTGCTCGTCTACTTCGCCTCGGGCGGACCCGACTCCGGCAGCGCCTGATCAGGCGGTGAGGCGCGCGCGCCCGTCGGCGCCGACCGCGACGCGCGGCGCCGGCAGCAGGCGCAGCCGCGCGGCGTCGCCGCAGCCGCGTCCGCTGCCGATCTCGAAGCGGTAGCCGTGCCACGGGCAGGTGACGGCGCCTGCCTCGACCGGCGCGTCCTCGAGCGGGCCGAGCCAGTGCGGACACAGTGTGGTGTGGGCAACGAGCTCACCGCCCAGCAGCACGACGCGGAAGGGGCGTCCCGCGTACTCGACGACGAAGGGCGCGCGGGCGCGCACCGCGTCCGCGGGGCCGAGGTCCAGCGGCGCCGCGTCCCGCGGCGGGGGCGAGCGCAGCGCGGCGCCGCGCGCGAGCAGCGCGCTGCGCCGCTGCATCATGGCCTCGTCCTCGTCCCAGAGGCGCGTGTAGAGCTGCGTCCAGGCGTGTCCGAGCTTCGGCGCGGCGGCGTCGGACACGCCCGGCACCCGGAACTCCACCTCGATGTCGGTGGCGTCCTCGCCGGCGGGAGCGAGCGTCGTCCAGATCTCGGAGCCCGCGCCGTCGCCCTCGAGCGTGCGCGAGACGTAGCGAGGGCCCTCGATCACGAGCTCGAGGCGGATCTCGCGGCCGGAGCGCAGGCCGATCCGCGCGCGCCAGCCGAAGTCGCCCTCCTCCTCCAGCGCGATGCGGGAGAAGCTGGTGCGGTGGAGCCAGGGCAGGTGCTCCCAGTCGCGCACGTTCTCCCAGACGCGCGCCATCCCGGCGCGGATGCGCCGCTCGTAGCGGGCGACCCGGGCGAGCTGCGGCACGCGGCGCAGCATAGCGGGGGAATTGGTACAACTTCGCGCCTCGCGGAGGGCATCGTGAGCGAACCGGCCTCGCAGCACCGGAACCACCTGGGACAGGTCATCGGGTCGCCGCTGCCCGGCTGGACGCCGCGGCCGCGGCCGCCGCGCACGCCCATACAGGGCCGCTTCTGCCGGCTCGAGCCGCTCGACGCGGACCGACACGCGCATGCGTTGTTCGACGCGTACGCCGCCGACGCCGAGGGGCGCAACTGGACCTACCTGCCCTACGGGCCGTTCCCGTCCGCGGAGGCGTATGCGGCGGCCGTGAAGTCGCTGCAGGGCCTCGACGATCCCATGCCCTTCGCGATCGTCGAGCTCGCCTCGGATCGCCCGGCGGGCGTCGCGAGCTACCTGCGCATCGATCCCGCCATGGGCTCGATCGAAGTGGGCGCGATCCTCTATTCGCCCGCGCTCCAGCGAAGCCCTGCCGCGACCGAGGCCATGTACCTGATGATGCGGCGCGTCTTCGACGAGCTCGGCTACCGCCGCTACGAGTGGAAGTGCGACAGCCTGAACCAGGCTTCGCGGCGCGCGGCCGAGCGCCTCGGCTTTCGCTACGAGGGCACCTTCCGGCAGGCCTGGGTGGTGAAGGGCCGCAATCGCGACACCGCCTGGTACTCGATCATCGATTCCGAGTGGCCGGCGCTGCGCAACGCCTTCGAGCGCTGGCTCGCTCCCTCGAACTTCGACGCCACGGGGAAACAGCGCGCGAGGCTCGAGGACCTGCGCGCGGCGTCAGCTTGATCGGGGCATCAGCCCGTATTTCTGGGCCCGGTAGATCACGCCCCCGCGACTCATCTCGAGACGGCGCGCTACCTCGGCGAGATTGCCCCCGGTCTCGTCGATCAACGCCAGCAGCTCCTCGCGCTGCCGGCGCGCGCGGGCGTGTCTCGTGGACACGACACTGCGCGGCGACTCCTCGAAGAGCGCCTCGACGTGGCCGCGCTCGATGCGGCTGCCCGCCGCGAAGGCCACCAGCCGCTCGACGACAACGGCCAGCTCGCGGACGTTGCCGGGCCAGCTCTGCGCCGCGAGCAGGCGCAGCGCCGCGCGCGTCAGCGCCACCGGCTCGCGACCGAGCCGGGCGCAGGCGCGCGCCGCGAGGACGGCGGCCAGCTCGGGCAGGTCCTCGCGGCGCTCGCGGAGCGGCGGCAGCGCGATGGCGAAGCGCCCGAGCGCCTCGGCCAGCGCGGCGTCGAAGGCGTCCCTGCGCGCCAGGTCCACGAGGTCGTCGCTCGTGGTGGCGTAGATCGATGCCGCACCCTCGCGCGGCCCGAGCAGGGCGTCGCGGCAGCGCGCTTGCTCGACGGGCGAGAGTCGCGCTGCGCCATCGAGCACGCAGCTCCGGCGCGGATCGAGCGGCGCCAGCAGCCTGCGATCGCCGGCGCGCAGCAGCAGGGCCTCGCCCGCTTCGCCGCGCAGCTCGCGCAGGACCGCGATCACGTGGCTGCGTCCGCTGCCCTCCTCGCCGCGCACCAGCACCGGCACCGAGAGCCGTGCCAGCGCCGCGACGCGCTCGCGCACGCGCGCCATCGCCGTGCTCCGCCCAACGATCGCCGCGACACCTCGCTGCGCGCTGACACTTTCGTTCGACACCGGCCCTCCTTGCATCGCCCACACATCTATCTCCGCCGTGGTGTCGCCTTCAACGCACGCCGCCGACCGCGCCCGGGACGCGCGTCCGCCGCCGTCCGCGGTCGCACGACCGCTGGCCTTTCGCGGGGGCGAGGCGGGGCGCATGATGGGCCGCATGGTCCGGCTGCCCGCGTGTGGACGCGCGTTCTCGCGAACCGCGCGGTGCGCCCTCCTGGCACTGCTGCTCTACGCCTGCGCGCACGCGGCGCGCGGCAACGATCCCGCGCGCGGGATCCGCTTCGACGGGCCGGGGCGCCTGCTCGTCGTCTTCGAGAACGCAGAGGGAGAGCGGGAGCTCGTGCTGCAAGGCGCGGGCTCGGCGCGGCGCGTCGACATCGGTCCGTTCGGTGAGGCGCGCTTCGCCCGCCACGACCTGCTCGTGCTCGCGCAGGAGCTCCCGGCGCAGGGCGACTACGGCCAGCCGGAGACGCAGCTCGCCCTTCACGACCTGACCACGGGGGCTACCCGCCGCTTCGGCCCGACGGGTCGCCACTACGATCTCGCGCCCTCGCCGGATGGCACTACCTGGCGGTCGGCGTCGAGCAGGAGGAGGTCGGCGACTCCAACCTCGAGATCTGGTCGCTGGACGGGGATCCCGAGAAGCTGGCCACCCGCGCGCAGTCGCTCGAGGAGCCGCGCTGGCGCGACGACGGCTACGCCATCGCGGTCGCCGTACTGATGGAGGATCCCGAGAGCGACGACGAGAGCGGCGGCGGATTCGGCGGCCAGGCGTTCTCGTGGCCGCGCCTGCACCGCCTGCGCCGCGACCTCGGCAAGCCGGCGCTGATCTTCGACGGGGATGCGCCGGGAGAGCTCGCGCCCGGCGGATCGCTGCCGCTCTGGTGGGACGCGCGGGGTCTCTTCGCGCGCCGGCGCGACGACCTCGTGCGCTGCGATGTGGAGCGCGGTGGCCGCACGCTGGTGTATGCGCCGAAGTCGGGCAGCCGCGTCGTGGACGGGCGTCGGGTGGGGGCGAACGAGGCCTGGCTGCTGACCGGCGAGGCGACCGACGCCTTCGACCGCCGTGAGCCCGACGCGATCGTGCGCGTGGATCTCGCGAGTGGCAGGGCACAGGGAACCTGGCATGCACCGCCGGGCGTCGCGGTCCTGGATCTGGATCGGATCGAGTGAGGGAGCCGGTCACCGAGGCGGTAACATCCGGGACCTGGCCGAACCCGGTGGGACCCCGTTGAAGATCCTCGTCTGCGACGACCACGCGCTGTTTCGCGAGGGCGTCGTCAATGCACTGCGCGAGCTCGAGCACGGCGTGGTGCTGCTCGAGGCCGCCGACGGCGCGGAGGCGCTGCGCCTCGCGCAGGCGCACCCGGACCTCGACATCGTGCTGCTCGATCTCGACATGCCGGGCACCGACGGCTGGACCGGGCTGTCGCGGCTCCAGAAGGCCTGCCCGACGCTGCCGGTGGTGATCCTGTCGGCCTCGGAGGATCCGGACGATGCGCGCCGCGCGATCGACGCCGGCGCCGCCGGCTTCGTCACCAAGTCGACGCGCGGTGTCTTGCTTCGCGCGGCCCTTCAGCTCGTGCTGTCGGGCGGCGTGTACGTGCCGCCCCAGCTGGTCTCGGCCGGCCCGCCCGGGTCCGGCCCGCGCAGGCCGGGCGCGGCGGCGGCTTCGAGCACCGGGCGCCAGCGCGCCGCGCAGCTCTCCCCGCGCCAGCGCGAGGTGCTGCGGCTGATGTCGCGCGGGCTCACCAACGTCGAGATCGGCAACGTGCTCGGTGTCGCGCTCGGGACCGTCAAGGCGCACCTCGCCGTCATCTACGAGGTGCTCGACGTCAGCAATCGCACCGAGGCCGCGCTCGTCATGCGCGAACTCGGGCTGGATCAGGACGAATAGGGCCCGGGCTCGGCCCTCTCGGGCTCCCGGCTTCCGCGCAGCGCGCTGCCGAGCGCGGCGCGCAGGCGCGCCGGCGGGATCGGCTTGATCAGGTGGGGGAACCCCGAGGCGCGCACGCGCTCGAGCACCTGCGGATCGGTCTCGCCGGTGATGATCAGGGCCGGCGTCTGCGTGGCGCGCGCGGCGCGGATCGCTTCGATCGCGTCCACGCCCGTGCGGGCGCTCTCGAGCGAGTAGTCCGCCAGCATCAGGTCCGGATCGCGGGCCAGTCGCTCGAGTCCGTCGAGGGCGTCCTCCAGGCTGCGCGCGACCAACACCTCGCAGCCCCAGCCCTTCAGCAGCACCTGCATGGCCTCGAGGATGTTCAGATCGTCGTCGATCACCACGACCAGTCGGCCGGCGAGCCCGAGTGTGGCGGACGGGCTTCCGGCCGCACTGAGCAGCGCGGAGCTGCGCCTGCACAGCGGCACCGTCACGCGGAACACGCTGCCCCGGCCTGGGTACGAATTCACCTCGACTCGGCAATCGAGCAGGCGCGCCAGCTTGTCGACGATCGCGAGACCGAGACCCAGGCCTTCGGAGCGCCGCGCCTGATCGAGCTGGGTGAACTCGCGGAAGATCTCGTCGAGCTTGGCTTCGGGGATGCCCGGCCCCGTGTCCCAGACCTCGATACGAAGCATGTCGCCGCGGCGCCGACAGCCGGACAGCACGCGTCCGCGCTCGGTGTAGCGGAGCGCATTGACCAGCAGGTTCTGGAGGATGCGTCGCAGCAGCAGCGGATCGCTGCGCACCAGCGCCGAGGTTGGCACCACGCGCAGCTCGATGCCCCGCGCGGCGGCGTCGGGGGCGAGCTCGGAGGCGAGCTGCTCGAGGAGCGGGCCGAGCGGGAACTCGGTGGGATGCGCCTCGACGGCGCCGGATTCGAGCCGGGACAGATCGAGCAGCTCGTCGAACATCGCAGTCAACGAGTCGGCCGACGCCTGGATGCGTCCGGCGAGCTCGCGCATGCGCTCCGGATCCGTGCCGCTCCCGAGCGCCTCGGCGAAGAGCCGCAGCGCGTGAATCGGCTGACGCAGATCGTGGCTGGCAGCTGCCAGGAAGCGCGATTTCGCGCTGTTCGCGGCCACGGCCTGGTCGCGTGCCGCGGCGAGCTGCCCGCGCGAGAGCAGCAGCTCCCGGGTGCGCTCCTCGACCTTGCCCTCGAGCGAGCTCTCCGACTGCTGGAGCGCCACGTTGGCCGCGCGCAGGCGCAGGTAGCCGCTCCAGACCGACAGGCAGAAGAGGGCTGCGAGCACGGGGATGAAGATCACGTTGACCGCGTGCAGCACCGGTGCGGGCACCGCGTCGAGCGAGAACGGTGACTCGAAGAAGGTGGCGACGGCCAGCAGACCAGCGATGCCTCCACCGACTGCGAAGGACACCACCTGGAAGCGCTGCGATCCGTAGGGGATCACGATGGCAAGGGGCAGAAAGGCCACCAGCGCGATCACCGGGAACACCACCGGGACGACCAGGCCGACCATCAGCGCGACGAGCCAGGCGGCGAGCGCGAAGCGCCGCGTCGCTGCTTCGGGAGCACCGGTCTGCGCGAGCCGGAGCGCCGTACCCACGATCGCTGCGGCGATCGCGACCAGACACGCCATCCACAGGGCGACCGCGAGCCGGAACACGAGCCAGACGCCGAACACGAACAGCGCGGCGGCGCAGTTCCCCCAGAAGTTCCAGGCGAGGAAACGTTCGAGCTGGCGCGTCTCGGGAGTCGAGTTCACCTCGGAAGTATCCAGCAAGCCGGGGCCGCTCGGCTCGGCCGGCTGGCCTAGGCCGTCCGACCACGTGGCGGCCCGGCCAGGCGACCAGGCCATTCCCGCCGGTCGGCCGATGCCCGCGGCGCACCGCGCGGCCGAGACTGCGCCCGTCGCTGCCGCACGCATGCGACGCAGGAGGAAGCGATGGCCAGCAATTCTCGTCGGTTCGTCAAGCAGGCACTGCTCGGTGTGGCACTCCTCGGGATCGCGCAGGCCGCGAGCGCGGTGCTCTCCACCACGGCCGCATGGGTTCACCAGGACGTCAACGCGAGCGACCGCCTGGGCGCGGCCGTCACGACCGCGGGCGACTTCAATTGCGACGGCGTCGCCGACCTGGCCGTCGGCAGCCCGGGTGCAGTGGGTACGACCGGGGTCGCGGACGACGGCAAGGTCGAGGTCTGGTTCGGCGGTTCTACGCTGCCCCCGCAGCCTATCGGCGCTCCGAGCTGGACCGCTTTCGGAGACCCCGGCCGGCATTCGCGCTTCGGCACGTCGCTTGCCGCGGGCGACGTGAATGGCGACGGCTGCGACGATCTGATCGTCGGCGCGCCGGCTCCATCCCCCTTCCCCAGCGGCACCGATCAGGCGCACGTATGGGTCTTCCTCGGCAGCGCCGGCGGTCCCGCTTCGGTCCCCATCTGGAGCGCGAGCGGGATCGGGGGCGGGGGCGGGAGCAGCCCCTTCTTCCAGGCTCGCTTCGGTCAATCGGTGGCCTCTGGCGACGTGAACGGAGACGGACTCGCGGACGTCATCGTCGGGGCGCCGGATGCGACCGACGGGGAGGTCGACGAAGGCGCGGTGCTCGTGTGGCTCGGGCACCAGGACCTCGTCTCCAGGCCGGACGGCGACCCGTCGAACGTCGACTGGATCGCGCAGAGCAACCAGGCGCAAGCGCACCTCGGCGAGAGCGTCGCTTCCGCCGGTGACGTGGACCGCGACGGCGACGACGAGGTGCTCGCGGGCGCGCCCGGCTTCGATGGCATGCTCGGCGGAACGCCGGTGGCGGACGAGGGCATCGTCTGGATGTGGCCCGGCTCGCCCATCTTCGAGTCCACCCCCGACGGCACGCCGGCGAACGCCTCCTTCCATCTCGAGATCGGCGTCGCCGGTGCGCACCTCGGTGCAGCGGTCGCCGGCGCAGGCGACGTGGATGGCGACGGCTTCGCCGACTTCCTGGTCTCCGCGCCGGACTACGACAACCCGTTCGTGGCCGGGACGAAGGAGGGAACCGTGCTCGCAGTGCGCGGGCAGGCCTCCGGCCCGCCCTCGGAAGTCTTCAGCTGGTCGCATCCGGGCCTGGTCAACCAGGGCCGACTCGGCGCTTCGCTCGCGACTGCCGGCGACGTGAACGGCGACGGCAGGGCGGATTACCTGCTGGGCGAGCCCGGCAGCCGGCGCATGTACCTGCTGCTCGGTCGCCCCACCGCCTCGTGGGGCGCGAATCCACTTCCGGACGTCACGTACAGTGAGCCCTTGACGTCCTACGGTGTCGCCGTCGGCACCGCAGGCGACTGGAACGGCGATGGCTTCTCCGACGTGATCGCCGGAGCGCCGGATCCGGGCACGGGTCCCAGCAAGGCCTTCGTGTACCTCGGCTCGGGCGAGACGCTGGCCAGCGCGCCGGTCTTCACGGCGACCGCAGGCCTGGCAGACGCGGGACTTGGCCTGGGCCTCGCCTTCGCGGGCGACATCAACCACGACGGCTACACCGACTTCGTGGCGGGCGCGCCGAACTGGGAGAGCGACAGCTCGCAGACCGACGAGGGCCGCTTCTTCGTGTACTACGGTGGACCCTGCGGGCCCGCCTGCGCTCCGATCAACGAGATCATCGTCGCCGGACAGCGCGAGGGCGGGCAGGCCGGAGCCCAGCTCGGCTGGAGCGTCGCGGGCGCGGGCGACGTGAACGGCGACGGCTACGCCGACGTGATCGTGGGCGCGCCGGGCTTCGATGCCTCGGTGCTCTGCGGGCCGCACACCCTGTGCCCGGTCGAGGACGCCGGTCGGGCCTACCTGTACCTCGGCGGCTCCGGTGGACTCGCGCTCGGGCCGGCCAGCAATCTGTCGTCTGGCTCCCTGCTTGGTGCGGGGCAGGCCGGAGCCCAGTTCGGCTACTCGGTGGCCTCGGCGGGCGACGTGAACGGCGACGGCTACGGAGACGTGATCGTGTCCGCGCCGTTCGGATCCTCGGGGCTCGCGAACGAGGGCCTCGTCTACCTGTACCTCGGCTCGGCCAGCGGGCTCTCGACCACTCCGTCGCGCGTCCTGCGCGGCGGACAGGCCGACGCGCGCTTCGGCATCGCCGTAGCGAGCGCAGGCGACGTGAATGGCGACGGCTACAGCGACGTGATCATCGGCGCCGACGGATACAACGGAACGGGCGCCGCCTTCGTGTATCTCGGTCAGCCGACCAACGCCGCCAACCCGGAAGGGCTCGGTGCGACGCCTGCGAGGACCTACTACGGCAGCGCGGGCTCGAGCTTCGGGCTCGCGGTGGGCACCGCGGGCGACGTGAACCGCGACGGCTTCAGCGACGTCGTGGTGGGCGCGCCGACCGCCTACCTCGGCGGGTTCGCCAACGAGGGCGAGGTCACCGTGTACCACGGCGGATCGCCGCTACCGAGCCCCGTCGCGAATACGACGCTGCACGGGGACGCCGTCCCGAGAGGAGGCTCGGCGAACCGCTTCGGCAGCGGCGTGGCCGGCGCCGGTGACGTGAACGGCGACGGCTTCGGAGACCTGATCGTCGGCGACCAGTGGCACACGGGGCCGCAAGGCTTCGCGCAGGGCAAGGCCTACGTCTTCCACGGCAGCATCAACGGCATCGTCCCCGTTGCGGTCCGCACCTTCGAGGACTGCCCGACCGGTTCCTGCGACTTCGGCCGCGACGTGGCGGGCGCGGGCGACGTGAACGGCGATGGCTTCTCGGATGTGCTGATCGGAGCCTTCAAGTTCACCGACACCATGAACTTCGAGGGCGCCGTGTTCGCGCACCTCGGCAACGACGGCCGCGGCACGCCGCTGCAGCCGCTCCAGGCGCAGGGCTTCGGCGGCGCTCCGCTGGCGCTGCTCGACGCCGCGCAGAACTGGTTCGAGGCGTCGACGAATCTGCGGAGCCCGGCCGGACGCACGGGCGTTCAGTTCGAGTTGGAGGTGAAGCCGCTCGGCCAGGATTTCGATGGCCTGAACACCTTGCGAAGCGTGTTCGACGACAACGGCCTCGTGAACCGCGGGGCGCTGAACTTCCCGATCCCCGTCGGCACCGCGGAGCACTGGCGCGTCCGCCTGCGCAGCCAGTCGCCGCTCTTCGGGCGCTCGCGCTGGATCTCGTTGCCGGGCAACGCCCCGCTCGAGCTCGACGTGCGCGTGGTCCCGGAGCCCGAGTTCATGGCTGGCCTGGTCGCGGGGATCGGCGCCCTGGCGGCACTCGCACGGCGCCGCGCGGCGCGCGAGAGGAGGGGCGAAGTCCGGAGCTAGAGGATCCGCGTGGAGTGCCCCTGCCAGTAGCGTTCGCGCAGCCTGCGCTTGTAGAGCTTGCCCGCGTCGCTGCGCGGCAGCTCCGCCAGGAAGTCGACACTGCGGGGGCACTTCACGTGGGAGAGGCGAGCGCGGCACCAGTCGATCAGCTCGCGCTCGAAGGCGGGGCCAGCGCGGCGCATGTCCAGCGGCTGCACCACCGCCTTCACCTCCTCGCCGAACTCCTCGTTCGGCACGCCAAAGACCGCGACGTCGGCCACCTCGGGGTGCAGCACGAGAACGTTCTCGGCCTCCTGCGGGTAGATGTTCACGCCGCCGGAGACGATCATGTGGGCCTTGCGGTCGGTGAGGTAGAGGTAGCCCTCGGCGTCGACGTAGCCCATGTCGCCGACGGTGGACCAGCCCTTCGGATTGCGCGTCTCCGCCGTCTTCGCCGGATCGTTGTGGTACGCGAACTCGCTCCCGCCCTC
>Ga0335070_10006298_pt1 | contig 13969 bp, 13 predicted proteins | sample Lox_Sample_13_FD_206722 | JGI IMG/M metagenome (GOLD analysis project Ga0335070, IMG submission 206722) | Soil microbial communities from Loxahatchee National Wildlife Refuge, Florida, United States - Lox_Sample_1.3 | ecosystem: Environmental > Terrestrial > Soil > Wetlands | place: USA... | reverse complement strand
GAGGTCCACTTCAATGGGGTCAATATGGAGGCCCTCGTTCAAGAATTGAACGCAGTCTGAAAGGGTATCGAGAGGGAGGATATCAATTCCTTTTACCACCGCCGCTTCCTTTGAATTATCCCTGGGAAGCAGGAGCCCCCGATATCCTGCGTCTCTTGCCGCCACGGCAATGGGCAGCGTACCTCTGATCGGTTTAACCTGGCCGTCTAGGGAGAGTTCGCCTAAGATAAAATAATGGGCTAATTTGCTTTTCTGCACGACCTCGGTCGCGGCGAGGATGCCGACGGCCATTGGGAGATCGAAGGCTGCCCCTTCCTTTTTGATGTCGGCCGGAGCAAGATTAACGGTGATCCGGCGGGCGGGAAAGTCATAGCCGCAGTTCTTGACAGCCGCCTTGACCCGGTCCTTAGATTCTTTGACCGCCCCTTCGGGGAGGCCGACGGTGGCGAAGGCAGGGAGGCCCTGTGCAATGTCCACCTCCACCTCGACCACATAGGCGTCAATTCCAAAGACCGCACTGCTCAGGACTCTGGCTAACATAGAGATACTTATATCAAAAAGGAGAAGGTCAGACAAGTTAAAATGTCAGTTAAAAAATCAATGCACCAGCAGGCTGCTGAAGAACGCCCCTGCCTACCGCTAGGCAGGCATCTGCGGCGTTGCGCTCACCCCTTGACGTTGCGACGCACATCACTGTAGGGACGCATATATGCGTCCCCCACGAGGAATTCCGGGCGCCTTCCATCTGCCTGCCTGCGCGAAGGCAGGAGCATTTTTGACCAGCCTTAGAAGAATAACCTTTTCAGCAAACGGATGGATGAACCTGATTGAAAATTGTCATGATTTATGAGATAAGTCAGACGAGTAGGAAGGGGCTCTTGGTGACTGATCAAAGAATCGACCCTCTCGGAGATGGATCAAGGTTTTTTTACGGATATTTCGTCGTGGGGGCATCCTTATTGATCATGACGATCATATGGGGTGTCTATTATGCCTTTGGGGTCTTCTTTAAACCGGTGCTCAATGAGTTTGGTTGGACGAAGGCGGTGACATCGGGAGCTTTCTCACTTGCCTCAATGATCAACGGCCTCCTGGCCGTTGCAATGGGAGGGCTTACAGATAAGTTTGGCCCTCGGATCGTTATGACCGTCTGCGGTTTATTCTTAGCTCTTGGTTTCATGCTGATGTCACAGATTCGTAACGTTTTTGACCTTTACCTGTTCTATGGGGTCTTCGTAGGGGCTGGGATGAGCGGTTCCTTCATCCCGCTCACTTCAACCGTGGCAAGATGGTTCTTGAAGAGGAGAGGTCTGATGACGGGCATTGTTGCGGCGGGCAGCGGCATGGGCGCGCTGATAGGCCCTCCCGTGGCCAGTCGGCTTATTCCTATCTATGGCTGGCGTACGTCGTACGTTATACTGGGGGGCATCACTTTGTTCGCGGTTGTTCTATCTGCCCAGTTCATTAAGAGAGATCCGACACAGGTTGGCCAACTACCCTACGGTAAAAATCAAAGAGAGCCCGTAGAGTTGAATCCGAGAGTGGAGGGGCTTTCCCTGAAAGAGGCGGTCTCTTCCGCCCGATTCTGGATTTTTTTCACGACGGGTTTCTGTTATGGATATTGCGTTTTTGCAATCATGGTCCATCTTACACCTCATGCCATAGAGTCGGGGATTTCGGTCGTTCGTGCCGCCAACATTCTGGCAACGGTCGGGTGTTTCAGTATTGTCGGAAAAGTATTTCTGGGGAGAGTGGGGGATATTGTCGGGAATAGGCGCACTTTGATTCTTGCCTTCATTCTTATGTCGTTCGCGTTGGCCGGGTTGGTCCCGGCCCGGATGGCATGGATCCTCTTCTTGATCGCGGCTCTCTTTGGATTTGCTTTTGGGGGTGTTGCGGTGTCCCATTCGCCCCTCGTGGCAGAGCTGTTTGGATTAAGGTCACACGGCGCGATTTTTGGAGTTTTTGGGATGAGCGTTGGTTTGGGAGGTGCGATGGGCCCATTCCTGACTGGCTATCTCTTCGATGTCACCCATAGTTATCAGATGGCTTTTCTACTTTGTGCCGTCATCAGTCTGGCCGGCATTTTGTTCGCCGCACAGTTAAGAACCCAAAAAAGTTAAGGGAGAATCTTCTTAGACCTCACTCTCCGTTGTTTATTGAGCTTCTCTGCACTCTCCGAACGTCTTCCTTCGCCGAGACAAGGCCCGCTCACTCGGCTGGATGTTTCTTTTATCCTTGACAAGGGCGAAACTCATATTCATACTGGCAATGAGACTGGAGACGAAGGTCGTTGAAGATGGGGACAGTAGATGAAGCAACACACCGTGAGCGACGGTAAATAGACAAGGGTCGATTCACGAAAGGAGGGAAAAAATGGATGTGATGTGGATCGTCAATACGAATACTTTCCTTCTGGTGTTTCTCATCATCATGGTTTCTTATCTTACCGTTCAGGTGAATATGTTGATCCGATGGCTCAAGAGAGAATGAGGTCATTTCAAATTGCAGATCGCAGATTGTAGATTGAAGGCCTTAAGGGCAACGTCTCAAATCTGAAATCTAAAATCTGAAATTTTATTATTTGATTTTCCAGAGGGTACCGGAAGGGGTGTCTTCTAAGACGATTCTTTTTGAAAGGAGATCGTTTCGAATTTCATCTGCTTTCTTCCAGTTCTTTTCTTTTCTGGCGAGATTCCTCTCTTCAATGGATCGGAGAATTTCGTCCTCGGTCAGGTTCAACTTTTTTAGTCCTTCTTTTTTCCGCTGGGCCAAATACTGCTCGGGATTCTCTCTGAACAAACCGAATACCCATCCGATCTTTAAGAAATGGTCGAGACCTTCGTTTAACGTTGAGATCATTTCTTGAGTCGGATGGCCTTTTGAAGTATCCAAAAGGCTGTTCAGATTTCTTTGGAGGTCAAAGAAATATCCCAACCCCTGGGCGGTATTAAAGTCATCGTCCATGGCCTCTTCAAACCGGGTGCGGAAGGATTCGATGTTTTGGCGGGCTTCCTTTAGGATGGAAGTTCCCGCTGCGCCGGAGGGGGAGGGGCTTTTTCCGACCTCGTCCTTTATTGCTTTCAGGGTGGAATAGAATCGGTCCAGGCCTGCTTGCGCATCGTTGAAGCTATCCTCTGAGTAATCCACAGGGCTTCGGTAGTGATGGGAGAGAAAGAAAAGGCGAAGAACCTCGGGATGCCAGTCCTTCAGGATTTCTTTGACGGTCAGGATGTTCCCCAGGGACTTAGACATCTTTTCCTGGTTGATGTTGACGAATCCGTTATGAATCCAGTACCGGGCAAAAGGTTTTCCGGTCGCCGCTTCGGATTGAGCGATTTCATTTTCATGATGGGGGAAGGTGAGGTCTCTTCCGCCGCCGTGGATATCAAACGTTTCTCCCAGGTATTTCTGGCTCATGACGGAGCATTCGATATGCCAGCCCGGCCTTCCTTTCCCCCAGGGGCTTTCCCAGAAGGGTTCCCCGGGCTTGCTGCCTTTCCAGAGGGCGAAGTCGAGAGGGTTTTCCTTTTTTTCATCGACATCGACCCGGGCTCCCGCCTGCATATCTTCCAGGTTTCTTTTGGAAAGTTTTCCGTAGTCCTTAAATTTCCCTACCGAGAAGAAGACATCCCCTCCACCCTGGTAGGCGTACCCCTTTTCAACGAGGGTTGAAATGAGCCGGATCATCTCCGGAATATGCTCTGTGGCCCTGGGTTCGACCGAAGGTTTTTCTAAACCCAGCCTTCCCATGTCCGTATTGAATTCGCCGATATACTTCTCTGCAACGGCTTTACAATCCACACCCTCCTGATTCGCTTTCTTGATAATCTTATCATCAATATCGGTAAAGTTTCGAACAAAGGTCACGTCATATCCACGGTATCGAAAATAGCGATAGATCGTATCAAAGACGATCGCAGAGCGTGCATGCCCGATGTGAGAGAGATCATAGACCGTCACTCCGCAGACATACATCCCTACCTTTTTTTCCCGGAGGGGGACAAATGCTTCTTTATTCCCGGTCATCGTATTGTAAATGCGAAGAGTCATAAGGCCACCATGAAATAAGAATGCCAACTGTCAAAGTTCAAAATCCAAACGAATCCCAAATTCCAGAGGGTTGAGGAAAGAAATTTGAGATCGAGGCATTTGGCATTGATTTGACATTTGGATTTTAACATTTGAAATTTAAGTTACTTCCAGTGCCATTTTAATTCGTTTGATGACCCTTTCCTTGCCGAGGAGAGGAAGGGTCTTCGCCAGCTCCGGTCCTCTTGTTTTTCCTGTGATGGCTGCCCGAAGCGGGGCGTAGAGCTCTTTTCCTTTTCGTCCTGTCCTCTTTTCCAATTGTGACAGCAGAGAGTCCTGGTCGTCCCATCTGCCGTCGGATGGGTCTTCGAAATAGCGGAGTACGGAACCTAGGATCTCCCGATTTCTGGGGTCTCGGAGGATGGTTTGGGCTCCGTCTTCGAAGATGAATTTTTCGTCGAAAAAGATACCCAGATATTGTTCCACCTGTGAGAGGACGATCAAATTCTCTTTGAGGAGGTCTGAAATTTGGCTCAGCCACTGAGGGTTGGTTTGATCGATCCGGATCCCAGCCTTTCGGAGATAGGGGGTCAGAATCTTGGAAAGCTGTCCTTCCTGTTTCGCCCGGATGTAGTAACTGTTCAGCCACTCTAATTTTTTCCGGTTGTAAACAGGCGCGCTTTTTGAAACATCCTGGAGCGAGAATTCCTCGATCATTCTCTCCAGAGAAAGAGTCTCTTGGCCGGAGGGAGGCGTCCAGCCCAGAAGGACGAGATAGTTCTCAAGGGCTTCGGGCAAAAAGCCCTCTTCCCGGTATTGGGAAACCGCCGTGGCGCCATGGCGTTTGCTCAGGGGAGAGCGGTCCGGCCCGAGGATCAGAGGGTGATGAGCAAAAAGAGGGGGCTGCCAGCCCAACGCTTGATAGAGAAGGATCTGTCGGGGTGTGTTGGAGAGATGGTCTTCTCCCCGGATGACATGCGTCATGTCCATCGAGTGGTCATCGACGACGCAGGCAAAATTATAAGCGGCCATCCCATCCGACCGGACAATGATAAAATCGCCAATTCCCGCAGAATCGAAATTCATTTTTCCATGGATGAGATCGTCAAAAAGAATCGACCCTCTTCCGACGTGAAACCGGATAACCGGGCGAAGGCCGGAGGATTCCATTCCGGCGATCTCTGCTGCGGAGAGGGAGCGGCAGCGCCCGTCATAGCGGGGCATTGTTCCCCTGGCGAGTTGTTCTTTTCTCAGTTTTTCGAGCCTCTCTTCGGAACAAAAACATTTATAACTTTTTCCTTCTTGAGACAACCGGTCGGCGCATTCGTGGTAAATGGATACCCGCTGGGATTGACGATAAGGTCCCAGATCGCCCCCCCGGTCAGGACCTTCGTCCCAGGAGATCCCGAGCCATTGGAGATCTTCTACGATCCGATCCATGGAAGTGTCCGTCGATCGCTCCATATCCGTGTCTTCAATGCGGAGGACCAATGTTCCCCGATGTCGCCTTGCAAAGAGAAAATTGAAGAGAGCGGTCCTGGCGTTTCCGATGTGTAGAAGTCCGGTCGGCGCAGGGGCAAAACGGACGCGAACCTTTGAATTCATTTGAAACCCTTCAAATAAATCGCATAGGGCATAGAGCATAGGGCATAGGGAAAGAATTTCAACACCATGCTCTCTGCACTTTGCTCTGTGCCATTAGTTTTCTTCGACCAGGGCCACAGCGTAGGCGGCGATTCCTTCTTCTCTCCCGGTAAATCCCAGTCCCTCGGTCGTGGTGGCTTTCACATTGACTCTTTCTCCCTCGACCTCAAGGACACTGGCCATCTCCTTCACCATTCTGGGAATGATGTCCGCCAGTTTTGGCTTCTGCGCCACAATCGTCGCATCCACATTGAGAAGATGAAATCCCTTTCCTTTTACCTTGTCTACCACCCTCTTCAAGAGAATCGTACTCTTGATGTCTCTGTATTGAGGGTCGGTGTCGGGAAAATGTCTTCCGATATCTCCCTCTGCAATCGCCCCCAGCAAGGCGTCACAAACCGCATGGATGAGGACATCCGCATCCGAATGTCCCTTCAGTCCAAAAAGGTAAGGAATCGTTATCCCTCCCAGGACCAGCAATCGGCCCGGAGCGAACGCATGAACATCATATCCAAAACCTACTCTCATCTTTCTTTGGCTTCTCCTCGACACCCTTTCTTTGAAGAGCCGCTCATCTCTAAAAGGAGATTGGCTAAAACGAGATCTTCCTGGGTCGTGATCTTTATGTTCGCATAAGATCCCGTAAGGATGTGGACCTTCCCTCCCAGCCGTTCCACCAGAGAGGCGTCATCCGTCCCAACAAACCCATCCTCGACGGCTCGGCAGTGAGCCTCCCGGATCACTTCGACCTGAAAGGTTTGCGGAGTCTGGATCTGCCAGAGGGATTCCCGATCCAATGTTTTCAGGACTGTCCCGTCCGGGTTGGATATCTTAATCGTTTCCTTCACCGGCATGGCGAAGACTACTGCTCCATATCGGGCAGCAGAATGAATCGAATCCTCGATCATGGCCTGGGTGACGAGGGGTCGGACTCCGTCATGAATCGCCACAATCTCCCCATCTTCGGGGAGGGCATCGATTCCATTTTTTACGGACTCCTGCCTCCGCTTTCCCCCCGGAACGATCTGAGACACCTTTTGGAATCCATACTTTTCGACGATTTCTTTCAAGCAGTAATCCATGTCTTCTTCGCCAACCACGAGGCGAACGGAACGGATCAAAGAGCAGGCTTCGAATTTATCCAGGGTATGGGCGAGAATAGGTTTTCCTCCCAGGAAGGTAAATTGTTTCTTCTTCCCTTCCATGAAGCGAAGTCCCTTCCCCGCCGAGACGATTACTGCATCAGCCTTCATCATTCAACGGATAAAATACGGAACAATGGAATGTAGAATCGTGGATCAGAATTCACTGTCCAGAGGATAGTAGTAATCTTTTCCTTTGCTTTCCCGGTTGGCCTCTTCTTTGAGACGAGCAAAAATCATTCTTCCCGCGGGTGTTTGCAGGACGCTGGTTACGACCACATCAATGGTCTTGCCCATGTGTCTCCTGCCATTATCGACGACAATCATCGTCCCGTCATCCAGATAAGCGACCCCTTGTCCCATTTCCTTTCCTTCCTTAAGAATTTTGACACTGATCTCCTCTCCGGGAAGGACCACGGGTTTTATGGAGTTGGCTAACTCATTGATGTTCAGGACCTGGATCCCCTGGAGTTCCGCCACTTTATTCAGGTTGGAGTCATTGGTGACGATCTTTCCCCGGACCTCTTTAGCCAATTCAATCAGTTTTGAATCGACCTCTTTGATTGCGGGAAAATCCTTGTCCACAATTTGGACATCGACCGTCGCCTGCTTTTGGATGTGATGAAGAACTTCTAGTCCCCTTTTACCCCTTGTCCGTTTGATGGAATCCGAGGAGTCGGCGATATGCTGCAGTTCATTCAGGACGAATTGCGGAATGATCAATGTTCCCTCGACAAATCCCGTTTCGGTGATGTCGGCGATGCGACCGTCAATGATCACGCTGGTATCCAAAATCTTCGAATTCTCATTTTTGGGAGCATTTTTTGAGAAGAGTTTCCACCCGGACAGATGAACTTCTTCTCCTTTTTTAAAACCGATGCGTAGACCCATATATGCACAAACCCCGTACAGGACACTGAGAAGGGGGAGGACAATCTGTTGATGGTTGTATAAATTGGGCAAAAAGACGTTAGCCAGGAGATTGGCTATCAGGATGCCGAGGATCAATCCGATGAAACTTCCAAAAAGGTTCTTTAAGGGGATCTGTTTTAACCTTTTTTCGATCAAAAGGGTCAAGGCTGCCAGGATGAATCCGCCGATCAGTCCCAGAAGAGGCACGGGAGGGGAAGGGGAGATCTCCTGGGTTAAGGCATATCCGCCGATTCCGCAGATGAGGAATAAAAAGAGTCGAAGAATCCATGAGCCCAACGCGTTCACCTCCTTTCCGCGGGTGGATGATATGAAAAGACATTCCAGCAAAGACGAGTGGCAGGAAACCTGGAGAGGTCGTTATCCGAAGATCGAGTTGATCTCCCTCAAAATATCCGTCTCTTTTACGTCCCGCGCGATGGCCAGTTCCTTGACCAGAAGATTTTTGGCCGTATCCATGATTTTCCTCTCACCGAAGGAGAGTTCTTTCTCCTCTTTGAGAAGATGGAGGTCTCGAAGCACTTCCGCGATCCCGTAGATCGACCCGGTGTTGATTTTTTCCATATACTCGCGGTATCTCCGATTCCAGGTCTGATTATCGATGGTGACATCTCGGTCCTTCAGGATCCCGATGACTTTCCGGACATCGATCTTCCGGATCACCCCCCGCAACTTGGCCGCCTCCACATTATCCTGGGGGATCATAATGGTCATTCCGTTTTCTAAGATCTTGAGGATAAAAAAGATCTGGTCTTTACCAGAAATTCGCTTGGTCTCGATGGATTCAATGATTCCAACGCCGTGGCCGGGGTAAACCGCTTTATCACCGATCTGGAACATAATCTTAAAACCTCCTTCCTGGCAGTAAGAAAAAGAGCAGTTTCAACTTGGACCTGTACGATATCAAGACAAAGGAAAAATACGCCCGATCGAGCCAGGGTTCAACCCGGCGGATTCCGTCCTTGACCGACCGAGGAGGAAAACCCTGCAGAGACTCAGGGTCCTTCACGTTTAGCCAATTTCAAAACGTCATTGACATCGGGGTTTTTTCCTTGGACCAGTCTGCCCATGGAGCCGTCGATTCCAAAGAAGGCCAAAATTCGAATCTTGCCCTTCACCTCAGCCTGTTCGCCAGATCTGCCAGGCCGAGACACGTCCATGACATCTCCCACCTGGAGGCCGGTTAATCTCCCGGCGTTGAGGTAGATGTCTTCACCCTCTACCTTGGCGATCCGGCAAAACCAATCCATGTCGTCTAATTCCTTGGCAAGAGAGCGCCCCAAGTTAGCCAGGGTGACATCGATCGCCTTGATCTTGGCCTTCTCCTCGGAAAAGGAGCCTTTTTCCTTGGCCGCAACGATGGGATTGTTGGCGGATAAGGTCTTAACGGTTTTACCGGTGAAGGTGTCCATCAACCTCATGTCGATCTTGATAATAGCCGAGGCCGTTGCCTCTTGCTCTTTCGTTGTCTGGGTGGTGAAGACATAGGGACCGGAGAGTTCCCCGGCGACGAGGGCATGGGCCCCAAAGACTTCATTGAGGGATAAGAGACCTTTAGACTTTTCAAGGTCCTTCAGATTGACTCCCTTTTTTTCATAAAACTCTTTGACCATTTGGTAGTCAACAAACAGGACCTGGAGCGTCCTTCGGTTTACCTCCTTCATCAGCTTTTCAGCCACCCAGTCTCCGAATACCTCTTCGCCCTGAGTGGTTCGATCGTCGAAATAAGTGATCAGAACCTTCTTCTTTAACCGCGAGGGCGTCGGTTTCGACATGGAGGCGGCGAGAGTCTCTTCCTCTAAGAGCGAAGAGGCAGGTTTTGACGGAGTCGCCGAGGGCTCCTTCCCCTTCCTAACTTCCTCGATCGGTTCGGTCATAGCCGTGTAAGCCTCTTTATGGGAGAGGTATTCCTGAGCAGGAACATAGAGGTATTTGGGCTCGTCCTTTCCGTCAGAGACTTTAGGGTTTAAGACCTTCACATACGGTTCCTGATCGATAATAACCACTTCTTTATCGAGTAATTCTTTCGTCTTTGCCGGATGAGAAGAAAACCAGGAGGATAGAGAACACCCGAAAACGAGAAGAAGGAGAAGAGGGAAAATCAGGATGGAAGGGCGAGGGGTAATTTCTCTTAGCCTCATTTTTTCAATTTGGAAAAACAAAATAAGTATACCTTAAAATCGTGCAAAAAGCAACCCCTGATTCCACATCCCCTTGGTTCGTTTTGCCCGGGGGAGGAGGAAAGTCGTGTTCCATTAAAACATAAATATATCAAGTGGTTATAAATTCCTATGGGGCTTGATTCTTATCGAGATGGGAGAGGTAAGTGATTACTTTTTTCAGATCTTCAGGAGTGTCAACAGAAAGGGGTTCGTAGTCAACAGGCGTGACTTTTATGGGGTAACCATTTTCTAAGGCGCGCAGCTGTTCGAGTTTCTCAAGTTTTTCCAAAGGGGTGGGTTTCATCTTTGTAAACTGGAAAAGGAATTTCCGCCGAAATACGTAGACGCCGATGTGCTTAAACACCCTTTTGGGAAGGGGTCTGTTCGTTCCAAAGGGATTGGATTCCAGGCGTCCAATCTGAAGATCCCGGGGAAAGGGAATAGGAGACCGTGAGAAATAGAGGGCAAGATTCTTCTGATTCACCACAACCTTTACGATATGGGGGTTGAGCCAGTCCCTCACCTCTTCAATCCGGGTCATCAGGGTGGACATCTGGAGCTGATCGTCGGTCAGGAGGGGACGGATCGCTTCATCAATGAAATTTCCGTTTATGAGAGGCTCATCTCCCTGAACATTGACGATGATTTCCGACTTGAGTTTCCTGGCGACCTCTGCCACCCGGTCTGTTCCGGTGAAGTGGGTAGGGGAGGTCATGACGGCCCTGCCGCCGAAGGCTTCTACTGCCTCCAGGATCCTCTGATCGTCTGTGGCCACGATCACTTCGTCAATCAACTTTGATTCCCCCACTCCCTCGTAAACGTATTGAATCATCGGCTTGCCCAGAATATCGGCAAGGGGTTTCCCTTCAAAGCGAGTGGAACCGTATCGGGCAGGGATAACGGCAGAGATTTTGGTTTGAACCTTTTTCATAGAAATTCTCCATCAGGGTGGAAGACGGGAGATTCATCCCGCCGCAGAACCCTTCGCAAAAGGAGGGTCTTTTCACGGCAAGTCATGAGATTCATCCTCGGCGAAGTTTTATCCGCCATGATCGTGGGATATCCTTTCGATTAAGGCAGGCATCGCCTGGCAATGGAGTCGGCGTTCCTGAGCATGGTTTGGTAATCACCCTCCGTCAAACCGGCTCCGACAACGATCTCATGCAAGCGGCTCACTGGCCAGATGTCGCCGGGCGCATGGGTATCGCTGTTCAATAGCATCGGGGTTCCGATCTTGTGCGCCAGCTTGGCCACATGACCGTTGGTCAATGAGTGTCCCTTGCGCAACGTCAGCTCCAAATACACCGAGCGTTCCTTGGCCAGCAAAACCTCTTCTTCTGTGATCAGCCCCGGGTGGGCCAAGATATCTACAGCGGACTCGATGGCCATTCTGTTGGTCCTGGGTGCCACCGGCTCCACCATCGTCTCCCCGTGGACCACGACCAATCTCGCCCCCAACTTCCTGCTCCGGCTGACCAGGGCCGGGATGGCCTCCGGCCGGACGTGAGTCAGTTCGACCCCCGGAATCAGGCGAATTCCCTCGAGACGGTTAAGCTCTTCACAAAAGGCGACGAGTCGCGGGATGATCAAGTCGATATTTGACTGGTCCCCATGGTCGGTGATCGCAAGAACTCTATAGCCTGTTACCTCGAACCTCCGGGCCAACTCCGCAGGGGTGAGTTCTCCGTCGCTAAAAATGGAGTGCGTGTGCAGATCGATCATGATTCCCTCAAAGGCTTTACCAACCCTTGAAAAAATAACGACCCAGCCGTGTTCTATTTCATTTTTTTTCGTGGGTCGCCAAGTATCGTTTAATCGCTTCCTCGGCCTGTTCGGTCAAAACTCGAATTTCTTTTTTCTGGGCGTTCCACAAGGAGGAGAAGTAGATACCGGTCAGAAGGATCAGCAAAGATATGACCACGGCCGTCCCTTTGAGTATTCGTGTGGGGACGGCGGGAGAAAGAACGAGGCCCAAGAACCCGATGCTGAGGAGAACGCCGGCTCCTAGTGCAAAGAACAGCCAGACGGTTTCATAGAGCATAAAATACCCACCGATTGAAATCTAAGACAGATCAGCCCGTCCTTCAAGGTTTACTCCTATCTCCCCGATAAAGTACTTTCATTTAGTATATCAGGATGGTAGAATATGACAACTCTAAAATTGGGCATCCTCAGGATTGGGCCTGCGGTTGGGTTCTGACAGAGGATCGAAAAAGGACTTCAGGATGAACTTGATTTCGGGAGGATCGACTGTGTTGGTACGGAAGGCAAAGAGAGCCTGGGTCCTTATTGGAGCCCTCATCTTGCTGCCCGCGGTTTGCCCTTCGAATGCGGAGCAGGTCTACAAGTGGGTTGACGAGAAGGGAACGATTCATTTTTCAGAAGACGAATCAAGTGTCCCCGAAAAATACAGAGAGCAAACAGAGAAGAAATCCATGCCGGAACAGGCCAAAGGATCCGAAGAGAAGGAGAAGGTCAGAAAACAAGATGGAAAAGGAGCAAAGGACCGGCTTGCGGTGAAGGAAAAAGAAAGCGTCCATAAGAACAGGATCGAAGGCGACGTCGTCGAATTCGTCAAAGAGATCCTTTCTCTATGGAAGGACGGAAAATACAATGAGTTATATGACCACGGAGATCAAAAAAGCCGAAGGGCCATCCGCAGAGAAGATTTTGAGCACCAGATGAGGAAGAAGGGAATAGGGCTTGCCTCTTCCTGGGAGACACTCCGGGACATCCAGGTTGACGTCCAAAGCGCCACGCTCGTCTATGCCACAGTTAGAATAGGCTTGAAACCTAATAAAGGAGGCGAGACGAAATTTCGTACGGAGACCTATCGGCTGCCCTTTGAAAAAGGGATGTGGAAAATTAATCTCCAAAAGATCTTGCAGACCAAGATGTAATTCAAATTCCTCCTGAACCTCTCCTCACTTCACTCACATGTTCATGTTTTTTGACAAGGTAATGGGGCGTTCATGAGAGGCCAATGACGGATCTGCGCGCATCCGAATTTTCAGATGACGCGTAATTCGAGGTCTGACCCGTAGAAATGGGTTTCCACCATCTTCAAAAAGATGTCTAAGAGCTGGGGGTCAAACTGGGTTCCGGCATGCCTTCGGAGCTCCGCCACAGCTTCCCGATGGGAAAATGTCCTACGATAAGGGCGAGCGCTGATGAGGGCGTCGTAGGCATCCGCGATCGCCAGCAGGCGGCATTCGACAGGAATCTCCTCTCCCTGAATGCCCAGAGGGTAGCCCTGGCCGTCCCACCACTCATGGTGTTTGAGGATCCAATCCGCGATCGGAACCAGGTCGGGAGCGGAGAGGGCGATCCGATAACCGATCTCGCAATGGCGTTTCATCTCCGTCCACTCCTCGGGAGTGAAGGGGCCTTCTTTGTGGAGGATGGCGTCGGAGATGCCTACCTTGCCGATGTCGTGAAATTTGGCCAGGAGGGATAAGTCGGCCGTGGTGGATTCGGAGAGTCCGATCAAGGCGGCCATGCGGACCAGGAGTTTTTCGAGACGACTTGCGTGTCGCTCCGTGGCCAGGTCCCTGGCTTTGAGGGTATTGATCAGGGTGTTGACGAGGGTGCTCCGGACGCTCTGGGTGCGGTAGAGCTTCTTGCGGTACATGTGGTTATCCGCTTCTTTGAAGACGTCTTTGAGGTTTTTATGGGATCCGTTTCGGACGGCGAATCCGACGGAGATGCTGAGGGGGAGTTCGGGGGTGGTGGCGTTGTAGGTATCGACGCCTTCCTGGATTCTTTGGCATGCGTTTTCGACGGCGGATGGGGTGGTGTTTGGGAGGACGACTGCAAATTCATCGCCGCCGATGCGGGCCGCCAGATCTCCTTCGCGGAAGGAATCCCGGATGACCCTGGCGGCGGCGGCCAGGAGGCGATCGCCTTGGTCGTGTCCGAGGGTATCGTTGACGAGCTTGAGCCCGTCCACATCACACGATAAAATCCCGACCGTTTCATGGCGTGCTTTTTCGATCCGGCTCATCTCCTCCTCAAAGTAGATGCGGTTATAGAGTCCGGTCAGCGGATCGTGGAGACTCA
>Ga0335070_10006297_pt1 | contig 13970 bp, 9 predicted proteins | sample Lox_Sample_13_FD_206722 | JGI IMG/M metagenome (GOLD analysis project Ga0335070, IMG submission 206722) | Soil microbial communities from Loxahatchee National Wildlife Refuge, Florida, United States - Lox_Sample_1.3 | ecosystem: Environmental > Terrestrial > Soil > Wetlands | place: USA: Florida... | reverse complement strand
GATCACGGTCGCGGTCGCCGCGCTGGCCGCGGGCGCCATCTACCTGACCAGCAGCTCGTACCTCATCGCCAAGGGCGGGGAGCGCGAGATGGACCTGCGCAACTCGGCCGACGGCGGCATCGAGGTGGGCCGCTCGGCGCTGAACGGCACGCCCACGCTGTTCCCCGACTCCGGCTTCGTGACGCTGCAGTCGGCCCAGCCGGTCCCCGACGCGAACGGCAACCCGATCCCGGGCGTCACCCGGAGCATCTACGCGGGCCCGACCGGCTCGACGACCGGCCAGTACGGGATCTTCGGCAGCGTGGTCTCGGTCGTCACCGACCGCAGCGGCGCCGCGGTGGTCCGCCGGGGCGAGCTGTCGCAGGAGTCGTTCGCGCGGTTCGCCTACTACACCAACAGCGAGGGCAGCGGCATCTGCTTCGGCAACGGGGACCAGATCATGGGCCCGCTGCACACCAACGACAACATGTGCATTTACCCCAGCGGGGCGCGGTACCGCAGCACCGTCGAGGTCGCGGGCACCATCACCGGCATCCCGTACGGCACGTTCGACGTCGGCTACACCCAGCACGGCTCCATCATCCCGCTGCCGACCGTGACGGCGCTGGCCAAGCTGTCCACCTACGCGACCCAGGGCGGGATGAACTTCACGGCGCCGACGGCCGGCTCGGCCACCTCGGCCACCCAGTCGCGGCTGCGGATCGAGTTCGTCGCCCTGGACCTCGACGGCGACGGCCGGGTCACGGGGCCCAACGAGGGCTTCTTCCGGGTGTACATGGACACGGCGTCCGCGCAGCCCGGCTACGCCACGGGGACCGCCCCGGGCACTCCGAACCAGGGCCTGAACTGCGGCGACGTCCACGTGATCGGCACCGACACGACGTTCTTCACCGCGAACTACCACTACACCGCGGCCAACCCGTACTTCACGGCGGCCCAGCCGCCGGTCGGCGGCGCCGCGCACTCCACCAGCAGCCACGCGACCGAGGCCACGCAGTCGCTCTACCCCTCCAGCGCGCACTGCTACCTCGGCGGCGACGACCACCTCACGCTCGACACCGTCGGCACGCGGCTGGTGAACTCGTTCCGCGCCACGGACAAGTACGGCTACTGGGTGCGCTACAGCCCGTCGCCGGATCCGAGCGTCGTGGCGGCCCTCAGGAACCCCGCCTCGAAGGCGCTGGACACGACCCTGGCCACCCGCACCATCGAGGCCCAGTACCTGTGGCCGCTGGCGCGCCAGTTCAACCCGAACAGCAAGGGCGTGATCTACGTCAACGGGAAGGCCGTGGTGAGCGGCGTGGTGCACGGGCGGGTGACCATGGCGGCGAGCGACAACATCGTCATCGCGGACGACATCAAGTACGCGATCGCGCCCGGCTCGGTGCAGTGCCCGGGCGCCGACATGCTCGGCATCCTGACGCCCGGCACGATCTACATGTCGGACAACGCCCTCAACACGCCGCAGGCGTGGGGCTCCGGCGGGGCGTACAAGACGTACGCCGGCACGTCGGACGAATTCGTCCAGGGCGTGCTGCTGGCCCTGACGTCCTTCACGGCCGAGAACTTCTCGACCGGCCCGACGGCGCAGGAGCCGTGCGGCACCACCGCGACCGGCCGCGGCTGCCTGTACCTGACGGGAGGCGTGATCCAGGCGACCCGCGGCGCGGTCGGCACCACCGCCGGCACCGGCTACGTCAAGCGGTATGCCTACGACCAGTGCGCGTTCCAGACGCCGCCCCCGTACTTCCCGACCACCGGACGGTTCTTCCGGAACCGCTACTACGAGATCGACCCGGTGGGCTTCAACGTGGCGGCGTTCTTCGCCAGCCTGACGCCCAATCCGTAGCCCGCTCCGAGCTCGCGCGGCGACGCCGGCGCCCCGTACCCCGGGGCGCCGGCGTCGTTGCGGGACGTCCGGGCAGGGAAAGGCGGCGGCTCAGACGCTCCGGTAGTGCTCCGCGACGTAGCGGTCGAGGATCCGCAGGAACTGGGGCACGATGTCGTCGCCCTTGAGCGTGGTCGCGAGGCGCCCGTCCACGAACACCGGCGCCCTGGGCTCCTCGAACGTGCCGGGCAGCGAGATGCCGATGTCGGCGTGCTTGGACTCCCCGGGGCCGTTCACCACGCAGCCCATCACCGCCACCCGCAGCTCCTCCACGCCGGCGTAGCGGGTGCGCCAGGCGGGCATCTGCTCGCGCAGGTAGCGCTGGATGTCCTGCGCCATCTCCTGGAAGAAGGTGGAGGTCGTGCGGCCGCAGCCCGGGCAGGCCGTCACCTGCGGCACGAAGCTCCGGAGTCCGAGGGACTGCAGGATCTGCTGCGCGACCAGCACCTCCTCGGTGCGGTCCCCTCCCGGCGCCGGCGTCAGCGAGACGCGGATCGTGTCCCCGATCCCGTCCTGGAGCAGGATCGCGATCCCCGCGGTCGAGGCCACGATGCCCTTGGCGCCCATCCCGGCCTCGGTGAGACCGAGGTGCAGCGGGTAGTCGCACAGCGTCGCCAGCCGGCGGTAGACGTCGACCAGGTCCTGGACGCCCGACACCTTGGCGGAGATGACGATCCGGTCGTGGCCGAGGCCGCACTGCTCGGCGAACCGCGCCGACCGCAGCGCGCTCTCGACCATGGCGTCCATCGTCACGTCCCGGGCGTTGCGGGGCTCCGCGGCGCGCGCGTTGGCGTCCATCATCTCGGTGAGCAGCGACTGGTCGAGCGAGCCCCAGTTCACTCCGATCCGCACCGGCTTCCCGTGGCGGGCCGCCGTCTCGACGATGGCGCGGAAGTTCTCGTCGTGCCGCTTGGCGCCGACGTTGCCGGGATTGATGCGGTACTTGGCGAGGGCCCGGGCGCAGTCGGGGTACTTCGCCAGCAGCAGGTGGCCGTTGTAGTGGAAGTCGCCGATGACGGGGACCGGGTGGCCGAGTGCCGCGACCCGCTCGACGATGCGCGGCACGGCGGCCGCGGCCTCCTCGGTGTTCACCGTGACCCGCACCAGCTCGGAGCCGGCGGCGGCGAGGGCCGCGACCTGCCGCGCGGTGCCCTCGGCGTCCGCGGTGTCCGTGTTGGTCATGGACTGGACGACGATCGCGTGATCGCCGCCCACCTTCACCCCCGCGATGTCCACGACCACGCTGGCTCTGCGCTTCATCCGGCTCCCGCCGTTCAGGGTTCGGTAATGTAGCCGTCCCGGGGCCGCCTGGGTGCCATGGCGCGGGGCCGCCGGCACTGCAATCCTTTGCGCGGCAGTGCAGCTTCCGACGGCTGCGGCGGGCCTGGCCGCCGCGGGCCACATGCCACGTAAGTCTCTACCCGGCAACGCGATAAACAAATCCGACCTGGCGAATCCGCGCCTGGCACCGGCCTTGCGTTTTTGGGTGGCGCACGAGGCCACTACCGGGAGCGTCAACGTGGACCGCAGGCGGACAGAGCAGTGGGGCTTCTCCCTGGTCGAGATGATGATGACGCTCGCGATTCTCGGCCTGGTGGTCGCGTTCGCGCTGCCGAAGCTGAACTACGGGGCTTACCGCGTGAACGGCGCGGTGCGCGGCGCGGCCGGGCTGCTGGCCCGGGCCCAGCGGATGGCGGTGACGGAGCAGAACAACGTCAACGTGCTGTTCGACGTGACGCACCAGGCGATCAAGCTGCACGAGGACGCGAACGACAACAATCAGGTCGACGCCGGTGAGCGGGTTCGCAGCTATCCGCTCGGCGAGCTGGTGGTGTTCGGCACCGGCGGCGCGCCCACCCGGCAGTACACGCCGTCGCCGATCAGCTTCACGCGCACCCAGGGCGGTTCGCTGGAGATCATCTTCCGACGGGACGGGAGCGCGTCGGAGAACGGCGGTTTCTATCTCACGCAGCAGAACTCGACCAGCGCGGCCAACGCGCGGTCCATCGAGGTCATCAAGGCCACGGGGCGGACAGAATGGTACCAGTACACCGGTTCAGCGTGGGTGAAGAAGTTCTAATGGGCGCGACGCGGCGTTCCGGCGAGCGGGGCCTGACCCTGGTCGAGATCGTCATCGCCATGACCATCCTGGCGGTGGTGGTGCTGGGGATGGGCCAGTTCGCCTTCAACTTCTCGCGTTCCGAGCGGCTGGCGGAGGCGCGCACCATCGCGGTCAACCTCGCCGACCAGCGGCTGTCGGAGATCCGGGCGTCGCCGAACTACTCGGGGATCGACTCGATCTACGGCATCAACGAGGGTTCGGTGGGCGGCTTCCCCGGCTTCTCGCGGACGACGACGATCGTCCACACCGGGGGCCCGAAGCCGACCTTCACCAACGACTACAAGACGGTCACGGTCACCGTGGTGGGCCCGCCGCTGAGCGCGCCCATCATGAAGACGATCGTGGTGGCGGCCCCATGACGCGCGCGCGCGGATTCACCCTGATCGAGATGATGTTCAGCCTGGTGGTGTTCAGCCTGGTGATGTCGACGTCGGTGTTGTTCTTCCGCGGCGTCAGCCGGGCGGTGTCGGGCACCACGGAGCGGATGGACGCGATGCAGAACCTCCGCTACGCGGTGGCGACGATGGACCGCGAGCTGCGCAACGCGGGCGCGGGCACCACCGAGACCCAGCCGACGCTGGTGTACATCTCGCCCAGCGTGGTGGTGTACAACGCCGACATCGTCAGCCCGATCGCCGGGTCCGCGACGGCGGTGAACTACAACCCGGACGTGGACCCGAACGCGGCCAACGCGCCGACCACGGCGCAGAAGTTCTCGCTCCCGGGCACCACCATCCAGTACCCCGACTCGACCTACAAGAGCACCGGCGGGGTGATCTCGCCGGCCGAGACCGTGATGTACTGGTTCAGCCCGGACTCGACGCCCGGCAACAGCGGCCTGTACCTGCTGTGGCGGCAGGTGAACAACAACGCGCCGGACGTGGTGGCGCGGAACCTGTTGCCGTTCCCCGGCCGGCCGTTCTTCGACTGGCTGCAGACCGACTCGCTCGGGAACCTGTTCACCGTCGCGACCGCCAACCTGCCGATGCGGCACAGCATCCCGGTGCACGGGTCGACGGTCGACACGGGGCTGCCGGCGCGCATCGATTCGATCCGCGCGGTGCGGGTCAACGTCTACGCGTCGAACGGGCGCACCGGCTCGTCCCAGGTGACCCGGGCGCTGGCCACGACGATCCGGATCCCGAACGCCGGCCTCACCAAGCAGCGCAGCTGCGGTGACACGCCGATCTTCGGCAAGCCGCTGACCGCGGTGTTCAGCGGCACGGCGGCGGCCCCCAAGGTCACGCTGACCTGGCTGCCGGCGACCGACGAGACGGCGGGCGAGAAGGACGTGGAGCGGTACCTGATCTACCGGCGCACCACGGCGGGGTTCTTCGACGCCGCCCAGCAGACCATGCCCGCCGGCCAGGCGGCGTACACCTACACGGATGCCACGGTGCTGAACGACAGCACCTACTACTTCGAGGTGACGGCCCTCGACTGCACGCCGTTGGAGTCGTCCCCGTCGGTCTCGGGATCGGTCACGATCCCGCCGGCACCCTGAGTGTGAGGAGAAGCGAACCATGATCACCTGGTCCCGGTCCAACGAACGCGGCATGGCGCTGGTGCTGGTGATGCTGATCACCGTCGCCGTCGCGGCGCTCGTCGCGGGCGCGATCTTCCTCGGCGGCAGCTCCTACATCATCGCGCGGGGGCAGGAGCGCGAGGAGGACATGCGCAACGCCGCCGACGCGGGGATCGAGATCGGCCGCTCGGCCCTGAACGGCAACGCGGCGCTGTTCCCCGACACGGGGTACACGACGCTGCAGACCAACCAGCAGGTCTACGACGCCAGCGGCACCGCGATCCCCAACGTCACCCGGAGCGTGTACGTGGGTCCGACCGGGTCCTCGACGGGGGAGTACGGCATCTTCGGCAGCGTGGTCTCGGTGATCACCGACAAGTCCGGGGCCGTCGTGGTGCGGCGCGGCGAGCTGGCGCAGGAGTCGTTCGCCCGGTTCGCCTACTACACCAACAGCGAGGGCAGCGGCATCTGCTTCGGCGGCGGCGACCAGATCTTCGGCCCGATGCACACCAACGACGACGTGTGCATCTACTCGAGCGGCGCGCGGTTCCACAGCACGGTCGAGATCACCGGCAGCCTGACCGGGGCGAACTACGGCACCTTCGACATGGGCTACGTCACCCACGGCGCGGTCATCCCGCTGCCGACCGTGGCGGCGCTGTCGAAGCTCGCCACCTATGCCACCCAGGGCGGGATGAACTTCACCGCGCCCTCGGGCGGGACCTCGACCCAGTCGCGGATGCGGATCGAGTTCGTGCCCCTGGACCTCGACGGCGACGGGAAGGTGACGGGGCCCAACGAGGGCTTCTTCAAGGTGTACGTCGCCAACAGCTCCGCCAACGCCGCGCTGGTGACGGGCACCGCGCCCACCAGCAACGTCAACCAGTCCCAGACCTGCGGCGACCTGCACATCCGCACCAGCAGCGGCGTCACGGACACCACCTTCTGGACCGCCTACGACCACTACAACGCGGTGCCGGCCTATCCGTACCCCGCGACCATGACCGTGCCCGGTGGCGGTACGTCGGAGCCCACGGGCACGGGCTCGACCAACCAGCACAACGCCGCCAGCTACTCGCTGACGCGGTCGACGTCGCGGTGCTACCTGGCGGGCGACGACCACCTCAACCTGGACACGCTCGGGACGCGCTACATCAACACCTTCCGCGCCACCGACAACATCGGCGCCTGGCAGCGCTACACCACCACGCCGGACCCCAGCGTCGTGGCGGCCCTCAAGAACCCCGCCTCGCGGGCGCTGGACACGACCCTGGCCACGCGGCAGCTGGAGGCGCAGTACCTGTGGCCGCTGGCGCGCCAGTTCAACCCCAACTCCCAGGGCGTCATCTACGTCACCGGGAACGTGGTGGTGAGCGGGACCATCCGCGGCAAGGTCACGCTGGCGTCGACGGGGAACGTGATCGTCTCCGACGATCTCAAGTACTCGATCACCCCGGGCAGCGTGCAGTGCATAGCCGGCGACATGCTCGGCCTGATCGCCAACGGCTACATCTACCTGTCGGACAACGAGCTGAACACGCCGCAGCCGTGGGGTGCGAGCAGCGCCTACCGGACCTACGCGGCCACGTCGGACGAATTCCTGCAGGGCGTACTGCTGACGCTCAACTCGTTCACGGTCGAGAACTACGACGACGGCCCGACGACGCAGGAGCCGTGCGGGACGACGGCGTGGGGCCGCGGCTGCCTGTACATCACGGGCGGGATCATCCAGGGCACGCGCGGCGCCGTGGGCACCACCGGCGGGACCGGCTACGTCAAGCGGTATTCGTACGACAACTGCGCGTTCCAGACGCCGCCCCCGTACTTCCCGACCACCGGGCGGTTCTTCCGGAACCGCTACTACGAGATCGACCCCGTGGGCTTCAACGTGGGGAGCTTCTTCGCCAGCCTGACGCCGAACTGATCGGCCGGGCGGCAAGCGGTGGCGGCCGGCGTCGCGCAGGGAAGGGGGGGCGGCGCCGGCCGCTTTGCGTCGGTACGCCGCGCTCCCCCGTGGTCAGCGCGCCGGCAGCTCGCCCAGCCGCTCGACGGCGCGGCGCAGGTGCGGGATGACGATCGAGCCGCCCACCACCAGCGCCACGGCGAACGCGTCGTAGAACTCGGGATCGGTCACGCCCTCCTCGCGGCAGCGGACCACGTGGTAGGTGACGCAGTCGTCGCACCGCAGCACCATCGACGCCACCAGGCCCAGCAGCTCCTTGGTCCTGGCCGGGAGCGCCCCGGCCTCGTAGCTGCGGGCGTCGAGGGCGAAGAACCGGTTGATGTTCAGGTTGCCCGCCGCGAGGATGGCGGCGTTCATCTTTTCCCGGTGGTGGCGGAACGCCTCGAGGTCGTCGTTCACGGGGTGCTCCGCTGGTAGACGATCTGGCCACCGAGGATCGTCATCACCACCTGCGTCTCGAGCAGCGTCTCGGGCGCGACGGTCATGATGTCCCGGTCGAGCACCGTCAGGTCCGCGTACTTGCCGGGCGTGATCGAGCCCGACACGCCCTCCATGAACGCCGCGTAGGCCGGCCAGATGGTCAGGCTCGCCAGGGCCTCCTCCCGGGTCATGCGCTGCGCCGGGAGCCAGCCGCCGGCCGGCCAGCCGTCGGCGTCCTGGCGCGTGACGGCGGAATGGAAGCGGATCATCGGGTTCACGCGCTCCACCGGCGCGTCGGTGCCGTTCGGGATCACCACGCCGGTCGCCAGCAGCGAGCGCCAGGCGTAGGCGCCCAGCACCCGCGTCGGCCCCAGCCGGTTGGCGATCCAGTACATGTCGCTGGTCTGGTGGCTGGTTTGCATCGAGGGGATGACCCCGAGCCGGGCGAAGCGCGGGATGTCCGCCGGGCTCAGCGTCTGCGCGTGCTCGATCCGGAACCGGTGATCGGCGACCGGCACGGTGTCGAGCGCGGCCTCGTAGGCGTCGAGCGTGAGCCGGTTGCCGCGGTCGCCGATCGCGTGGGTGCAGACCTGGAACCCGCGCCGCAGGGCCTCGATCGCGATCCGGCGGATCTGGTTGGTGTCGGTCACCAGCAGGCCCCGGTTGCCGGGATCGTCGCTGTAGTCCTCCAGGAGCGCGGCGCCGCGCGAGCCCATGGCGCCGTCGGCATACAGCTTGACGGCGCGGATCCACAGCCGCCCGTCGTCGAGCGCCTGCTGCGGGCCGCGGCGGAACGCCCACGCGACGTCGATGCTGTCGCCCGCCACCATCACGTAGTCGCGCAGCGTGAACCGCCCGGCGCGCGCCAGCTCCTCGTACACGCCGATCTCGTTGGCTTCGACGCCGGCGTCGTGCACGCCGGTGACTCCCCAGCGGTTCAGCTCCGCGACGGCGGCCAGGGCCCGGGCGCGCACCTCGTCGCGCGAGGGGGGCGGCACGACGCGCTCGAGCAGCTCCTTGGCGTTGTCCACCAGGACGCCGGTCGGCGAGCCGTCGGGGTTCCGCACGATGCGGCCGCCGGCGGGGTCGGGCGTCGCCGCCGTGATGCCGGCGGCCTGGAGGGCGCGCGCGTTCGCCAGCAGGGCGTGGCCGTCCACGCGCTGGAGCACGACCGGGTGGTCGGGCACCGCGCGGCTCAGGGCCTCCTCGGTGGGGAAGCGCGTGTCGGGCCAGGCGTTCTGGTCCCAGCCACGGCCCACGATCCACTCGCCGGCGGCCGCGTCGCGCACCCGCGCCACGACCCGCTGGATGACCGCCGCGTAGCTGCGGGTGCCGCCGAGGTCCACGGTGCGCAGCGCCTTGCCGACGCCGAGCAGGTGCAGGTGGGCGTCCACGATCCCCGGGATCACGGTCGCGCCGCCGAGGTCGAGCACGCGCGTGCCCGGCCCCTTGAGCGTCATCGCCGCCCGGGCGCCGCCGACGAACACGATCCGGCCGCCCTGGACGGCGACGGCGGCCGCCACCGGCTGCGCGGCGTCCACCGTGTAGACGTGCGCCGCGGTGACGATCAGGTCGGCCGCCGCCGGCGCTGGAGCGGCGACCTGGGCCCGCGCCGCCCCGGCGGCCACGAGGAGGATGGACGTGGCGCTGATCACACGCATCATGGCGCACCCGGTGGTCGGAGAAAGGGCGGGCCGTGACGCCCCACATATGGCTCGCGCCCGCGGTCCGTATAATATTGGCGCTCGGCGGGAAACGCCCACAGGCGCGTGCCGCGCGCCGGAGACGACGCATCATGGGACCACGACAACTGCTGCCCGTTGCCGGCCTGCTCGTGGCCGAGGCCTGTGCCGACGTCACAACGCCCAAGCTCACGCTGACGGCGGCGCCGACGAGCCGGAGCCTCGGGATCAGCCAGGACAACATCGCGCTGATGCTGGACTCGGCCGTCGTCGCGCTCACGGGCGCGGGATCCGCGACGGCGCCCTGGACGGCGTCGCACGGCTCGAGCCCCTGGCTCACCATCGTGACGCCGGGGGGGACGGGCCCGGCGGTGCTGCGCTGGGTCGTGGACCCGATCGACCTTCCGCCGGGCGTCTACGTGGACACCATCACGGTCACCGCGACGGGCGCGGCGGGCAGCCCGGCGCGGATCGTGGACAGCCTGACCGTCCGGGGCGAGGTGGCGCAGTTCGTCACAGTGCGGCGGGCGTGGCTCCCGGGCGAGCGGGATTCCGCCGTCGCGGCCGCGGCGCGCAACCACACCGCGGTGCCCTACGTCGGCGACCTCTCGGCCCTGGCGCCGCAGCTCTACGATCCGGACTCGGTGACGGTGGTCGTGGCGAACCCCCTGTACCCGGCCCCTCCGGCTGGGGCCGGGGGCCCGCCGCGGGCGGCACAGTTCACCGCCGGGTGGGGCGCCTTCGGCCTCCAGATCTCGATCCAGGATCGGTCCGGGACGCCGTGGGACACGCTGAGCTGGCTCGGGGTGATGTGGTGGAACCCGGCGGACTCGACGTGGAAGGGGTGGACCATCGCCGCGACGAAGGCGACGACGGTGAGGCTCACGACGGTCTCGACGTCGACGTTCGACGCCTCGTTCGCCAAGTCCGGAGCCGGCGGCGGTGAGGCGCAGGCGTCTACCGGCACGTACTGGGAGGCCAGCTCCGGCCAGGTCCAGATCAGCAGGAACCAGACCTGCGGCACCACGACGACCGTCGCTTCGGGCGTGTGGAAGGGTGGCACGACGCGGACCTGCCGGTTCGGCGGGCGGCTCGTGAATCTGTCCATGACGAGGCTCGCCGGCACGACCTCGCCCTCGACGCAGCTGGTGAACTTCGACTTCCGCAGCGCGATGATCAACGGCGCGCGCATCGTGTGCGTGTTCCCGGCGCCGTGCACCGGGCCGACCGGGGCGGTGGTCGCCCGGCTCCGGGCGGCCCGCGCCGCCCGGCGGAGCCCGTAGCCGCCGCCCGCATTGTCGCGTCGCCGCCCCGGCTCTCGGCCCCGGGAGCACGAAGCACCAGGGGCCAGCCCGACAGCGGCTGGCCCCAGGCCATTCAGGACCGGCAGCGCCCTACGGGCTCGCCGTCCAGGTGTTGTTCGCCCGGTTGACGTCCGGGGACGCGCCGCGCGGATCGACCACCACCTTGACCACCTTCGCCGGCCAGCGGTGCGCGTAGATGAACGGCGAGCCCCGGTACCAGGCCTCGACGGGGAGCCGGACGCGCTCGGTCGCCCCGTTGGCGAGGGTCACCTCGAGCTCCAGCGGCCAGACCATCTCGGCCTTGTTGGAGATGAACATCCGCGCGATCGTCACGCCCGCCGTGTCGCGCTGGGTCACCGAGTCCACCGCCTGGTCGAGGTTGTCGGTGCGGTAGAACCAGCTGCGCCAGAACCACGACAGGTCCTCGCCCAGCCCGTCGTTCATGGTGCGGAAGAAGTCGGCCGGCGTGGGGTGCTTGAACGCCCAGCGCCGCGCGTACTCCCGGAACGCCTGGTCGAACAGCGTCGAGTCCACCAGCTCGGTGCGGAGCAAATGGAGGCCGAGCGCCGTCTTGGGGTAGTGCAGGGCCCCGCTCAGGAACGGCGGGTTGCGGTCCTGCGGCTCCATGATCGGCGCCTCGCGGCCGGTGTAGTGCGTCACCAGGCTCACCCACCAGCCGGGGAGCCGGCCCATCTCGGGGCCGTTGGTCGCGGTCGTGTCGGCCGGGTAGCGGTCGTGGAACGAGAAGTAGTCGATGAAGGTGTTGAACCCCTCGTCCTGCCAGCCGTACAGCCGCTCGTTGCTCCCCACGATCATCGGGAACCACTCGTGGCCCAGTTCGTGGGTGGTGACGAAATACAGGCCGTGCTCGTCGTGCCGCTCCGAGCAGAACACGATCATCGGGTACTCCATCCCGCCCACCGGCCCGTTGACGTTGATGGCGGTCGGGTACGGGTACCGGTACCAGCGCGAGTGGTGCATGATCGTGTGGCGGGCCATGTCGGCGGCCTGCGACCACAGCGGCAGGCCCGCCGGCGGGTACAGCGCCTGGATCAGCACGCCTTCCCAGCCCGAGGCGTCCCAGATGAAGTTCGGCGCCGCCGCCCAGGCCACGTCGCGCACGTTTTTCGCCGCGAAGTGCCAGGTGCGGGTGGCCCCGGTACCGGGCGGCAGCAGGTCGGGCTTGCCGACCTCGTCGGGCGCGATGACGTGGACCGTGGTGTCCGACTTGAGCGCCGCCGCCAGCCGCTCGCGCTGCCGCGCGGTCAGCACCTGCGCCGCGTTCTCGAGCACGCCGGTGCCGGTCACCGTGTAGTTGGCCGGCGCGGTGACGCTGAAGTCGATGTCCCCGTACTCCAGGTAGAACTCGCCGTTGCCGAGGTACTGCGCGGTGTTCCAGCCGCGCACGTCGTCGTAGACCGCCATGCGCGGGTACCACTGGGCGATCTCGTACAGCCAGCCCTCGGGGAAGTGCTCGCGCCCGGTGCGGCCCTGCTGGCGCGGCACCTCGTAGTGCCACGCGATGCCGAACTGCGCCACTGCCCTGGGCGCGAGCGGCCGGTCGAGGTCCACCCGCATCATCGTCGCGTTGACGTGCCGGGTGAGCGCGGTCGCCACCGGCCGGGCGCCGGGGCGGGCGGCGCGCAGCGCGTCCACCCGCTCGAGGGTGTAGCCGCCCACGTAGCCGGTGTCGCCACGGATGCCGAACGCGGCCGCCGCCGCCTCGGTGAGCGGCGTGAACTTGCTGGCCGGGGACTGGATGTTCTGGTCGAGCTGGATCCAGACGTAGCGAAGCGTGTCCGGCGAGTTGTTGGTGTAGCGGATCGTCTCCTCGCCGTGCACCGACATGGTGCCGGTGTCGAGCGTCGCCCGGATGGTGTAGTCGGCGCGCTGCTGCCAGTACAGGGGGCCGGGCGTGCCGGCGCCGGTGCGGAAGGCGTCGGGGCCGGGCAGCGCGAGCGGCCGGAACGGCGACGTGTCCGCGACGCCGGGCCGTACCGGCACCGCGGCTCCCGGCGCGAAGGGCGGCTGCTGCGCGCGGACCATGGAAGCCGTCGTCACGACGGCGAGGAGAGCGAGCAACGCGGGTTTCGTCATCGAGTCACCGTTCGAGGCTGGAGTGGTCGGTTACCAAGCCGGATGCCGGGGGATACATTGCAACAAGGTTGATGATACTCCGACTCGTGTCGTTCCGCACCCGCGCTGCACCGGTCCCCCCGACCGGGAGTGCCGGCCGGTGAAGCAGCCCACGATCCGCGGCTGGGCCTGGATCATCGCTTCCCTCGCGTTCGCGTCGCTGTCGGCGCTGGCGGTCGTGTCGGTGATCGCCCTGGCGCCGCACGCCCGGATGGTCCGCCAGGCCGCCGCGCCGATCCTGCCTCTCTATTCCGCCGCGACCGCCGGCGAGCGCGACCTGCGCGACGCGCTCGCGGCCGCGTACCGGTGGGTCGGCTCCGGCAACCCCGCGGCCCTCGCCGAGCTGCGTGCGCTCCGCGGGCGCCTCGCCGTCGAGCGGGATCCGCGCCGGCTGCCGGACGTGCCGGCGCAGTTCCGCCGGCGGCTCGAGCGCGCCGACGCGCTGGTGCTCGCCGCAGATTCCGCCATCGCGCTGGCGCTGGACGAGCAGGCGGCGGGACGGCGGGACCGGGCCCTCGCGCTGCTCGCCGCGGCGAGCGCGGACCGCAAGCAGGTCGCGACCCTGATGTCCGAGCTGGTCGCGGCCAGCGTCGCGGAAGCCCAGGCCGGCCAGGAGCGCGCGGTCGCCGCCGCCGACCGGGCGCGCCTCGTGATCGCGGCATCGGTCGCGCTGGCCCTGGCGCTGCTGGTGGCGAGCGTGGTGCTGATGCGGCAGCGCGTCGTCCGCCCGATGGCGCGCCTCCACGACGACGTCCGGATCATCGCGGCCGGCGACCTCGCCCACCGGGCCGCCGTCACGTCCGACGACGAGATCGGCGAGCTGGCGCGCGACGTGAACCAGATGACCGGCGCCCTCGAGGCGCGGCTGCGGCAGCACGACCGGCTCCGCGCGGTGGGCGAGCTGGCCGCGGGCATGGCGCACGAGCTGAA